>Ga0207103_10215_pt2 | contig 14205 bp, 15 predicted proteins | sample Alteio_BWMinHeat_81_FD_153546 | JGI IMG/M metagenome (GOLD analysis project Ga0207103, IMG submission 153546) | Enriched cells from forest soil in Barre Woods Harvard Forest LTER site, Petersham, Massachusetts, United States -... | ecosystem: Environmental > Terrestrial > Soil > Temperate forest >...
GGCCCTACGGTCGAGGAGTCCATCTGGTTGTGATATCCCCAAGACAGTGGCGTGAGTCACTAGAACAAGGGTCTCCCGCGTCCGGAATCATCCGACGAGAGCTTTCCCACTTAATCACAGAAAACACGTCCGGGGTCCGGCGCTGGATGATAACGGACCCGTTCTGTACACGCACCGAATCATTCTTCCTGTCCAATGCGACGATTGAGGCGGTCTATTGGCAGCTTGCTGACCGGATGGAAGCCAAGGAGGTAAGGCGTTGCCTTGAGTGCCGGAGATTCTTTGTATCCCGAGATAAGCGGCAACAATATTGCCCGGCGCTGCCCGGTTCCACCCGCAGCAGATGTTCGTCTAAGCTGAACGTCCAGAATTTTCGGATTAGGGAGGAAGCCCGAAAATAGAGCCGCGTAACTTGTGTCCCGTAAAATGGACGCGCCAGATTCCTATAACTGCGGTTGGGATGCGGTCAGACGCGTAGTGTTGTGCGAATCGGACCCGAGAGATACACGAGGCCCGAATGATCCACACTATCGCGCAAATAACAGCGGCTCGCGACACCCACCGCACGATGGATGAACGATGCCTCCATTGGCATACTGCGACAACAATTTCGTCATCGCGGCACATGACTCGCCCGAGGAATACAAGGTGCATCTCCAGAGCCTTGCTTCAACTGAAACAGTTCGATTCGCGCTTTCCCCCATGGCACTGGCGAGAAATGGCGCGAGATGACGATTATGCACGCGGTATATCCGTGGCTGACTTCTGCGATTCGCTTCACCCTGCTTGGCTGTATGAACGCCGCACAATTCAGAAAAGAGAAGTAGCTGCCGCATTATTCAAATTCGCCAATATCCCGGCAGATGCTCCTATCATGTGGGGAGACATCAGTGACATAATTCACGACCTAGTCGGTACGAGGACGTATCGGAGTTGCCGCTCGTTCGTTGAGCATCTTCGTAAGATTGGCACGAATCATCCTATCGAAACTACGTTCAGGAATGCCTTTGATGCCAATAAGAAAAATACGACTGATTTTCTCGCGGGCAGGTTTACGCCCCAGTTTCTCGCCAGAGTCGAACGACTTTACATCGAGGGCCTGTTGCCTGCAACAACTCCCGCTGGAATTGCTATTGATGCGGACACGAAACGTGCGTTCCTCACATCCTACAGACTGACCGATCTCCCAGCTACGGCACTCGAAACGAAGATCACCCACGAGAACTGGACTTTCAAGCGACAGTTGAATCAGAACAACTTCCTCGACCAACTTCACGTCATGGCCTTGCCCTACGTCGATTTATTCATCACCAATGATGACAAACTCTCACGGTTGATGAAACGAGCGGTCGCTGGAATGCCATTCCGAACGGCAGAGGTCATGACGAAGGATGAATTCGACGCACGTTTTCCTCTGACTGCCCCACAGAGTGCAGTTTCAATCGAAGAGCAAATTCGTTTTCGGGCATATATGCGGTTCGTGCAACGGGGACGAAGAGATGGCTTCGCGCTTGATGACTGGCTCCAAGCAGAAAGGGAAATTATCGGGAAACTATCTCCCAACTGATTCTGTTGCCGCCGCCTTAACCTTACCGTGACAGCTTTATCATAACCTTGATGAACTTTGGATACGAGAATGTGGTCTCAAAAATCAAGTGGGCTGATAAGCACATCACTGATTTCCGTTCTGCTGCGGAACGGTTCAATAAGGGAAAGCCCTACGAATTTAATGTCGAGAAGGATTCAAAGACCGGACAAAAGACATACGTCGTCACCAAAGTTACTCCGATTCCGCCAGAAATCAGTCTCATCATTGGAGATGCACTCCATAGCTTCAGAAGTGCTCTTGACTGCCTCGCCTGCTGTTTGGTCAATGCCAATCAAGGCCACATCACAACGAGCACCTGCTTCCCAATCACCGATGCTGTGCCATCCTCCCCTAGCCAGCAAGCCTCGTTTGATCGAAAAATAGCAGGCATGAGGCAGGACGCTAAAGATGCGATCCGCGCTATCAGGCCGTACAAGGGAGGGGATGAAACTCTTTGGCGACTGCATCGTCTCAATATTACAGACAAGCACCGCATGTTGATGGCTGCAGCCAGCGCCGTCTCTGGCGCGAATCCTGGATTCACGCGACAAGCTTTAGCATCCTTCGTTCTCAAGGGTGGTTCTCTTCCTAATGCGCTCGTCCCCATCGCTAACTCGTTCCCGCTTAAACCGGGCTACAAGTTCACTTTTTGGGACCCCAAATCTCAAGTAAACGAGCAGCCATATTTCCTGTTTGAGATAGCCTTTAATGAGCCGGGTGTCGCGGAAGGAGAAATCGTATGGAGGGTTTTAAGCAAGTCTTCTCGACGTGTTAAAGAGGTCGCACGAGAATTGAAGCCGTTTTTGTATTGAGTGGCAGCACCGGCTTTAGCGCCGGGTGGCAACCGTCAGCACGCGATTACTTTGTGGGCTAAAGAAAAACATGTCGTCAGGAGGAGTCGAGAAACGCAGTGTGGAGTCCGAATCATGTGTCCCGTAATGGGACGCGATAAATGGACTCGCTAAGATTCCTATTGACTGCGGTGGGATGTTGGAGCACGCTGTAACACATTCCAATAATGCAGAAACGGAGAATAATCTTCAATGTCGTATTACAGAGTTAAGGAAACCAGGGACGCGCTCGGGCGCGTAGTGATGTGGGAATCGGCCCCGGCCTACCCCAACCTGATTTTTGTGCCGCGCAGAGGCGGCCAACAACAGCAAAGCCGAGCGCCCAAAAAGAAACCTGTCGCGAAGTGCGGGCCAGAGCAATGCAAGATTCTTTGCTTTGCGTGTGCCCAGGTTAATCCTGGAGAGATCGGGTAAATGCGAGAAAAACTCGCTTACACCGTGGCGGAAGTTGCCAGCATGACCGGCCTTTCCCACATGACCGTGAGGCGGATGTTTGAAACCGAAAAGGGCGTAATCATACTGGCGCGGCCCGAGACGATGCACAAACGGCGCTATCGGAGCATTCGCATTCCCCGCGCCGTCTATGAGCGCGTGTTGAAGAAGATAACGGTATGAACCACGGCAGAAGGGTTCCCTTCCCGCCCACGCGACTTCAGATGTAGGTGATGGTGAAGGACAAATTCGGGGCGAAGTCCATCTGATAGAACGATCTGAATAATTCGAGAGCGGTTGTAATGGATAACTGCGCGTCTGTCGCGTTGGAGCTGTAGCGTTCGTCGCTGTGAACTATTTTGTTTCGGAAACGCCGGACCGAATCTACGTCTTTGAAAACAGAAAACGGCATTACACCGTACAGCTCCAACAGGTTGGTCATGATGCTCGCCGAATAGTCCCGACCGGTCAGGTACTCCATCCGTTCGCTGTTGATTCGTTGCTGCCCTCCTTCCTCATCTCTCTTCAACGAGATCAGATGAGCTTTCCACATCTGGTTGATGATCCGCTCGGTGATGAACCAGGCCAGCACAATCGCTGTTTCGTAATTTCCCACCTTATATTCACTAATGCTCTTGGCGAATGATGCAAGAACGCTCTGGAGGCCGTCGTCAAACACGCGCTTAAATTGCTGGACGGCGAAATCTATCGTGTCCAAAGGGATTATGCGTCGGAAAATGATCCGGTGATCATTTTCGATAGGAATCGGTCCATATCCAGCCTTTAGACGGCCCATCTGAAAGGTCCACGCCGTGCTCTCGCTCTTCAGATCATAGCCACCAACCTTTCCATTCTCGTATCGAATACGGAAGGCATCCTTGATTGTGACCTCGTCAAGGCTGAAATATTGAAGATTGTCTTTCTTAATAGTGGCTGAATCCAAGAGCAGATAAAACGCATTCAAGTAGTCCAGATATTTGCCCCACCTCCCGACGATGTCATCGATTCTCTGTAAGGGTTCCAGCGGTTTGGTTTCTGATTCCAATGCTGCGACCCGAAGCAGGATCAAGCCGTCGCGGCATATTCGCAACTCGAAATCGCCATTGATCTCGCGATAGGTTTCTTCCGCCATCAACTCCTCGAATGTGTCGAGAACTGTCGGATTCTTGAAGTCGATTTGGCTACCGGCCCAGAATGGTCGGGAAGGGTAAAACGCAGTGAATGAAGTGATTTCCATCTTTGTGGATTTACTGTACGTCTTGCACCACTCAGATCAAAGATAGGCACACAGCAGCGAACTTTGCGGAGTCTTCCACTCTCTACTTCGGATGATCGTCGCTTGTCGGTTGGTGCCAAGGCGTCCTGGCGCTCGGGAAAATGGACGGCGATTCTGCGATCAGCGTTCCAAGCACTCGTTTGGCGATGCTGGCGGCATAGCGAATCTCTTCCTCTAGATTCATTTGACTTGTCGTCGCGTCGTTGTTGACCGACCATCGCGCCGTCCGGATCGCGACAATCAGACAAGTGGCGATCAGGAGTGACGGCCCCATCTTCGGCCAGGCGGGATGGTTCTCGTAGCCGCCAATTTCCATAAGCTTTAATCCCGACTTGCCGTGACCAGCAGCGTGTTCGTCCTTCTGTCGTCAGGCACGGCAAAAGCATAGGCGAAGGAGTGGCGAAAGGTCAACCGGGGACTAAGAAGCGCATGGCAAAATGTTCCGCATGGCATGGCGAGACGATCTCAAAGTCAAAGGCAAGCCCACCAAGGAGGATTTGAATGACGTGCGCGAGACGGTGCGCTCGAAGATGTATTGGCCGAAGCTCCTTTTGAAAAACTGGTACGGCCTGGCCGTTCTCGGCATTCTGACATGGGCTACGATCCTGGGTTTGATTGGCAAAGCCAAATTAAATTGGGAAGGTATCGGCTTGGTATGGGCCGTGATCGTTGCACTCTTTTCGTGGTCATTTTACCGTGCGAGAACCGAAACGGTGCGCGAGTTTGAGCAGTTGAACGCCAGACTGCCCGACTGGATTACGGTCGCGGACAAGGGCGTTACATTATCTGGCCCTGATGGGGCGACTGGTTTTCTGCCCTGGAACCATTTCAGCGGATGGCGCGAAGGACGGCGAGTGCTGTTGCTGGACCGAACTCAAGAATGTGGATTCGTGATATTGCCAATAGGGGAATTGTCGGAAAGTGAAAGGCAAGGGTTGCGAGAGTTACTGGGGCGCATCTGGCCCAGTAAGAATCAGGGCAGATGATGGTTCAGCGCATCGCTCGCAACCCGAACCCCCGCCCGCGATTCATCGAGCCGATGGAATGCCAGCTTCCGGAGGACTAGAAATTGGGTTTGTGAACCTAAGCTAAGCGGGAATTCGAACAGTTGAGGCGACGACGCGCCCTCCAGATTGCTGCCAGCAGAATGAAAAACACAGGCACGCCCCTGATCAGCAAGACTACGGCCACATTGCGGCTGCGTACTCGCACCAGTGGCAAAGAAGCAGAATGAAGCGCCGATCCTAGGACAACCACAAGCACTCCTCTTGCAAATCCTTGCAAGTCGAAGCTCCGCATCATTTGTAAGTAAAGGCCGAGACCCAGTGAGAGAAGTATTGCGCTGGTGGCAAAGATAACGCCGATTAGGTAAATGCGCGATTCGGGCCATCTATGGCTAAAGGCCCAAATGACCATAGAGCGGGGTAGCAAACCACCCACGGTGAAAACTACCCAAGTCCAAACTAGGGCAAATCCAATCTCAGCCCACTCTGCGCGGAGTCGCTTCGACAAGCCAACCACGATTGCCCACAAGACTTGACGCCAATACCATGCAACTGAACGGCGGCGCTGGAATTCCTCCAACAGATCGCCCGCTAGAACTTCCCTATCTCGGCCCAGCGCAAAATGTTCCAACATCCAAGTTGCCAACGCGGGTGGCTTCGATGGCCTCATATCCGGTCTCCTCCCAATCGTGGCAGCCCTCGCCAGAGACTGATGAGCGTTTGTCGCGTCTTTCACACTTGCTTCAAGCCCGCGTTCGTGACGCGGAAGTACCATTTCGCTCTGTCCCATAAGCTGAGGTCCGCGCCGCCGACCAGATCGATGCCAAGAGAATCAGAAAAGACGGCAGCCACCAGCACAGCAGGAAGTTCAGCAGACGACCTACAAGAGTACGTAGGAGGCCACGATGTTGCGAACTCAGATTGACTAGTATCAAACTGGCTCCGTGCAGAGCAGTCCCTAGGAAGATCACGAGCGACCCTTGTGAGAATCCCAATCCATCGAGATTCCGAGTCAGCATCAGATACAGCCCAAGACCCAAAGAAAAAAGCACAGCAGCCGTGACAAATCCGACAGCCATGGAGTAGAGGTAAAACTCGGGCCACGGATGGCTCCTCGTCCAATTTAGGACCGACCGGTACTGGGAATTAAGACTTAATCCCCGCCCGGCTACGAAAACCAGATAAGGCCAAAGAGCCGCAAAGCCTGCCGCCAGCCATGGGGTACGTAGATCGTGCGCGAAACGGAGACAGATGATCCACAACACCTGACGCCAGAACCAAACGGGTGACTTTCTGTGCTCAAATTCTTCGAGCAGGTCTCCGACAAGCGCATCGTTCCTCACGGCGAGATGTTGTAGCAGGAATTTCGCCAGAGCCGGTGGTTTCGTTATATTCATCCCCGTTCCTCGCGTAGCTCCGGTACTCCGCGCCAGAGGTTTGTAAGCGCCGCCCGGCTTTGTCGAGCTTGCCGCAAGCCTGCACTCGTAACGCAAAAATATCGCTTGGCTCTTCCACCGCGCTCTGCGGTTGGCTCACCCATCGTTGAAGCGACAAATCCCTTCTCTTCCAGTCTTTCGAGGGCGGCGTAGACGCTGCCAAGTGCAACCTCGCGACCGCTGCTTTCCTCTATTTCTCGACCGATTGGAACACCGTAAGCATTCTCGCCCAATCGAATCAGCGCGAGAATGACCATTAGTTCGAACTCACCGAGATACTTGCGACTAGGCATTTATTCAATAGTAGCGAATAAATAGGCCAAGCACAATATGCGGCATCCATGAGGCGGGACTGGATCGCGGTGCAGCCTCCCGGCAGTTACAATTTCTGCATGTGCGGACGGTATCGGCTCACACACGTTGAAAGGCTGGCCGAGAAGTTCGAGGCTATCTACGGCGGGGGTGACGAAGGGAGGATCGTGCCCCGATACAACATCGCACCCACTCAGCCGATCCCGGTCGTCCGGCCAACAGAATCCGGTCGCGAGATCACTTCCATGCGATGGGGCTGATCTCCTCCTGGATGAAAGACGCATCGTCAGCGCAGATCAACGCCCGAAGCGAGACCGTTCTTGAAAAGCCAGCGTTCCGTGAGAGCTTTGAGCGACGGCGCTGTCTAATCCCTGCTGACGGATTTTACGAATGGGTGCGACATGAAGTCGCGTGTGTGACTGTCCGACGGGCTCATTCGTTCGGACCTGTTGTCTCATCAGCAGTACCCTACGAGGTCGGGCGACTCGGTAACGAGTGGTCCAAAAGCCCTCGGACAATGTAGTCCACCGTCAATTCGACGGATATCGAAATCGCGAGAGGACGATATTTCTGCCAGCATCGGGGCGGATAGGAGCTAGGGTGAAGTGGCATGGTTAGCAAATGCGAACCTCTTTAAGTGTCGTCAAGAATAAAGAGCCAAAGATGCTGATAGGCTCTGTCGCGGTGGGTACGGGTGCTCCATTCTCACCCGTCATGGGCAATCAACGCCGCCGGCGCAGTTTGAGGAACCTTCGCCACACGATGTCATGCATGCGGAACATGGTAAGCCCGTATTGCTCCCTTTGGGGTAGCTTGGCCGCAAGGCCATGCAATGGTAGTGCGGGTAGAGGATAGAGGAGAAAGCGAACGCCTCGCTGCAATGGCGAGAATACGGGTTGCGAAATCATCCGACGTGAAAACGGGCAGACTTCCTCTTGGTTTCCAGTCACGAGAGAACTTGGCAAATCGAACTAATAGGATCAGCAGATGACGGCGCAAGCTGGTGCAATCCTAAATGCGAGCTCGGCATGGCACGCCATTGATTGGCGAAGTGTCGAGCGCAGTGTTAGCCGACTCCAGGCGCGTATCGTGAAGGCGGTGCAGCAGAAGAGATGGAACAAGGTGAGAGCCTTGCAACATCTGCTTACGCGCTCGGCAAGCGGCAAGTTACTCGCCGTTCGCCGAGTAACAGAGAACGAGGGCAGAAAAACGCCTGGAGTAGATGGTGAACTCTGGGATACACCACAAAAGAAGCTTCGGGGTGTGGCATCACTCAAAACGCGGGGCTATCGCCCCATGCCTCTGAGACGAATACACATCCCAAAGACCAACGGGAAACTCCGACCGCTAGGAATTCCGACGATGCAAGATCGGGCTATGCAGGCGTTGTATCTGCTGGCGCTCGATCCGGTCGCCGAAACCCTTGCGGATGGATTCTCCTACGGGTTCCGGCGAGGAAGAAGCTGTGCAGACGCGATTGAACAATGCTTCACAACGCTCTGCCATCGTAATCCTAGCTGGGTACTTGAAGGCGACATCAAGGGCTGCTTCGACAATATTAGCCATCAGTGGTTGCTCGGCAATGTTCTGATGAACAACTCGATCCTCCGCAAATGGCTAAAGTCTGGCTACCTTGAAAAGCAAATGTTCTTCGATACGATCTCGGGTACGCCACAGGGCGGAATCATTTCTCCCGTGCTCGCCAACATCGCGCTTGATGGTCTTGAACATCGTTTGCGGGAAGTTTTTCCGCTGCGAGGCAAAGGCTCTGAGCGGGGTCGAGCAGCACAGGTCCACTTGATTCGCTATGCGGATGACTTCGTCGTCACAGGTAACTCGGAAGCGTTGCTGAAAACGGAAGTCAAACCACTGATCGAGTCATTCCTGCTAGAGCGCGGTCTGGTTCTTTCTCCTGAGAAAACCATCATCACGCACGTGCGGAATGGGTTCAACTTTCTTGGACAGAATGTGCGGCGTTATCCGAACGGGAAGCTTCTCATCAAGCCCGCCAGGAAAAGCATCGCCTCGATTCTCTCCAAACTGAAGCTGATCATTCGAGGGCACATGGGAAGTGCTGCAAGGCTTCTTATCCACGCGTTAAACCCCGTGATAAGAGGCTGGACGAACTACCACCGCCATGTCGTCTCCAAACGCATCTTCGCACGACTCGATGCTGCGATATTCAGAATGTTGTGGCAATGGGCGCAAGCTCGCCATCCCCGCAAAGGGAAACGCTGGATAAAGCAGAAATATTTTGAGCGCGTGGGCAGCCGCGATTGGTGGTTCTTTGGTGAGGCAGCGGATCAGGGGTTCCGGTATCGGGTCCGTCTGTTTCACGCTGCTTCGGTGCAAATCGTAAGACACGTCCAGGTTCAGTCTGGCTTGAACCCTTACGACCCCAGATGGAAACCGTACCTCCTGCGTCGCACTGCTGTCGCTCCGCATCGTACGCGTTCATGACTTGAACGTCTCAGGAGACTTGAGCCGTGTGAGTTGGAAACTCTCACGCACGGTTCTTAGAGGGGGGACCGAGAGCGATCTCGGTCCCCTACTCGACCGGCGAACCGGCAAGCTCAAACAGCCATTCCATTTTGGAATGAAGGATGATTCCCTATTCGCTTTCGCCGGAATCTGGGACCGATGGAAGCCGAGGACAGGTCCAATCCTGGAGTCGTGCGCGATCCTCACAACGTCTCCGAACGAACTCCTGAGAGACGTACACGACCGTATGCCGGTGATCCTTCGGCCCGAGCACTACTCGATGTGGCTCACTGCTCCGACCTCGGCGTCTGGACGGTTAGCGGAGATACTTGTGCCCTACGACGCGGCAGCTATGCGGCGATTCCCTGTGAGTGAATGCGTCAACGATCCTGCCAACGAAACGCCGGATTGCCTGATCGAGACTGGCGAACTGATACCCGCACAACATTCGTTATTTCACTAGCCGGAAGCCGCCGCGTAAATTCAATTTGCGGTAGCATCTTCAAATCATGCTCCTATACATGTTTGAGGATTCCGCAGATCACGACCACAAACTCGTTGTGGACAAGAAAGCTGTACCGGAAAACGCCAAGTCACTGTGCTGGGAGTCTGGGCAGTGGCAATTTCAGAAACAGCTTGAAGAAGTCACTGAAAAAGACAGTCTTGTTGTTATCGGACCTGTTAAAAGAGTGGCTGAGGACATAAAGAAACAGGGTTACCACGAAGCGGAGATTATCTGGAAGATAACGACCAGTGTCCGCTCGCATTGAATCAAGCTTGTCGATATTTTTCTGGGTATACTGTGCGGCCCTCATTATTCGATCACTGGACGTTGAAATCGAACGGCTCCAGCAGTGTCGTGCGCTGCTCGACGGGACCGGATCAGGTTCTACGCGAGTCGGCAGGGGCCGGAGACGTGGCCCGAGGCCAATGAGTGCGGCCGCACGAGCGCGAATATCGGCGGCTCAGAAGAAGAGATGGGCGAAGGTGAGGGCAGCGCGGCTAGGAAAAAAGAAATAAAGGGCGTAGTACTCGGCTATGAAAATCGGGCTAATGTAGAGGATTGTTTCAGCGAACGTTCCGAACGTTAATTAGCACTCGTCCTGGTCCCTCACGCGCCAACTTTTTATAGTGCCCACGTTCCTCGTAGTTCACCACCGACTGGATAGGAACCTCTCTGAGCCAATGGATGACCTCGTCGGTGTGGGCTAGCCAGTGACCCACATATGGGGAGACTTTCCAAGCTATGAGGTGGCAAAGGAGCCGAAGTTCCTTGTCAATTCTCTTGCGGGCAGCCCGAAACGTAGGAGAGATGCGGTTCTCAACCGCAACTCTAGTTGCTGCGTCAATAGCTTTATCGTCGCTCATGGCAGTATCGTCGGCAACCGGCACGGATTTCAAATAATCCCGACATACGCTCACGTCCGACATCCACTTATGCACTTTGTCCCCCGATTTCCGTTGCTTGCGTGCCTCGTGCGTGACTATTTGAAGTAAATACCCAATCGGACGGGGAATCGCGATGGCGCTGCCAACCTCCACGCCTGCCGTGCGTAAGATCCCCCTTCTGACCGGATGGAAGGTGATTTGGTGCCCCTCTAATCTGGATAACTCGTCATAGTAAATAGCACGCAGCAGGACATCGGCAGCATATGCTTTTTGCGCTAGGACGCTAGGCCGGTGGGAGAATTCCTTCGGATGTGCTTTAGCCGCTCTGTTAAGTTTATGAAGCTCTAGGGTTGGCGCGTTAATGACGATGGCCACTTCGTTCAGGAACCTACCATCGATGAGGCCACCCAGGCGCTCAATATGCTCCGGCCACTCATTATGGATGTGCCATGTGCACCAGAGATTGAATTCCTGATCCGAAGCGAGACGACTTAGCTCGTTTTGTACTAGACGAACTCCAGCTCGATCATTCATTAGAGATGTCACCGTTGAGGAGGCTGCTGGTGGATGGTCGCGAGATATCCTTCTGCGTGTCGTCATGTAAGTTTGCAAATCGGTGAGTACGCCTTTAGGCGCGTGGCGCTCGCTGAAGGGACGCAAGACGCGGATTCTGCTATGTAGCAACGAGAGCGATCCGAGCGTCGTTAGACTCTCCCACGCCCAGTTTCCTGGCTCTTCCTCGGTCACAGCCGCAACCATGCCGTAGAAAGTAGCAACGTCTACGAATGTGAGAACATTGCTCCGACGCGATGTCATATCTCTCCTACCCAAACAGCCAATTCTCATCAGCCCTGTCGCAAGTGAAGGTCGTCCCTAACCTAAACAGGAAACCCAGGCCAGCTTCACACTCACGCCTAACGGGAATTCCTATTCCGGACAGTGCCGTTTCCTAACGTGAGGAATGAACTCATCCGCTAGGTGGCGGCCGTTCTTCGGGACGGGCAGGAACAACTGTCCACACTCGGAGTACTCGCAGAATTGCTCCTCGCCGGGAAGCACGATCAGGTGCGGTTCGGGTTCGGTCATTCTCTTCCATCCGTTGCTGCTAGTGGCGCAGGTGGACAAGTCCACTAATTACAGGGTGGGCCGCGTCGATGAAGGCGGTCGCCCGTTCGACATCTGCATTCCCTAATGTCTGCGGGAATGTGTAACTTCCATAGTTGATGTCCAGTCCGCTGTCCGTCATGACTATCTCGTTGAGGCGCACTGCGAACGGAATCGCAGTTTTCGCAGTGAAACTCAATGAGTATGCGGCGTTTCTACAAACGCCGACGGTCGCCCCTTGATCTTTGCCAGCCTGATTGCCTCCGCTTTGCTCTGGAGCGTTTGGGTTACTCCCACCGACCGTGGTCGAACTTGTTTTGGTTTTTTGTGATGAAAGTGCGACTCCTGTCGGCTTAACGGGGGCTTTAGTCTTTCCCGTCCCTGCGCCGCTGCTATCGTTCCCATTTACTGAGGAACTTTGTTTAGCGTTCTGCTGATTTGATTTTTCTTGGTCAAGCGTTTCGGGAGAACACCTCGGAACTGCGCTTTGTGGGCCGTATGAAGCTGCCAAAGCGGCTTTAGTCGTAGATGACAACTGCATATTTGTGGCTGTGTAGATTTCTTGAACCACGAAGACTCGATTGTTCTTAAGTTGTTTGCGAATAGCGGCTTCGGTTGCTTTCTTGGCAATAAGCCCGCTCACCATCTGCGTAGTCATGCGCTTGCCACTGGTGTCGATCTGCGAGAGTTGTACCTCCTGCGAATTGTCGTAGGAGAGTCCAATCGGCAGCGACACAACCTGGCCGAGCAACCCGAGCGCAACGCCAATTCCGCTCGATTGTTTCTTCGCCTTGGCCTGTACTACGCCTTTGAAATCGACATACGTGCCATTCTCGGAAGTAACATCATCATAAGGGTCGAGGTATGCTAGAACCTTTTTTCCTTTTTTCGGCGTGACTACGAGTCCGCCTGGTTTGATGTAATCACGCGCTGGTTGGAGAACCGTGAGTCCTTGGTCAGAAAACATCGATAGTGCGGCCTTTTCCGGATCACAACCAACGCTTAAGAACAACAAAATGACGGCGGTTGGAGTTGAGAGTCTTGCTGCGCGTTTCATGTTTTCCTTTTCGGGTTACTTGGAGTCATCTGATTTGAAGGGAAACACCCGCGACCTCGGCATGGCCACGAGCAACCAAGCTGCTGACTTTAACTGATTCCCACTGTGAATCGGCCTTTGCTTGAGATGGGTCTTTTTGTTCACCATCAGGTGTCTCGCTAATGATATTGGGTTCCTCAGTCATCTTTGGTGACGAGTTGCTTTTGAAAACAGAAGCGAGAATGTTAAACAAGTCGGAACTCCAAAAGGAAGGTTTTGAGCGAGATGTGACCTCCAGGGACGCGGAACTCAAAGCAGAAACCAGCATTGAGCAGCCCTTTGCGGCGGAGCAACCATATTCTTCACCATTATTGAATCGTATTTCAGCTATCGTGTGCGGCTCTTCTGGCCGGTAAGTTAGCCACTTTATTTGCGAGCGGATGCCATCAATGGCGTGGCGATCAGGTGAATATGCGATGAATGAGGTCTCGTCTAGGTTCGTCATCAAGGGCACCATCTTTCCCTTGATGTATCCCTTTTGATAGGCCAGATCGAGTCGGTTCTCTAGGTAAGCGCGGAGTTCCTGGAGGGTGAGAATACCGTCCGGAGTGCTGTCTGCACAGGCCCAATCTTGGTCAAGTGCTCGGGTAAATAAGTAGCCGAAGGCTGAAAGCTCCGTGCCGTCCAAATTGTAAGCGAGATTGTTATCGCCATCGGCAGCAGCCGAGAGGAGAACGACTTGCCTGGGAACCTTTTGTGTCTGGATGTCAACGATCTTTTGAAGACCTTTATAGCTGACGAGTATCGGCTGGGGACCAGAAGCCGCATTGCCTGAGTAACATGTCTCCAAAACCACGATGAAGTGTGGTATGACGCTTAAGACCTTGGGACCTTTTGCCGTTAGTAGATTACCGATAAGGTCGCTGACGCGAATTCCGTAGCCTTTAGATACAGGCTCGTCCGACGTCGCAAGCATCAAACTCTCGTTGTCTCCAGTTACAGTGCCATGTCCAAGGTAGTAGATAATGCCAATGTCTTCTTCGTTCGTTCGCAGTGCCATTTCATTCAGCGCAGCCATGATTGCGTCATGGGTTGCAGACGTTCCTACGAGGTACGGCTTCGGCTTTTTCTTTAGACTGGGCAACGGCTTATATCCGAGCGCATCGAGTTTCTTATCGATACGTTCCGCTGTTGGAGCGACGAATGATCGGTTAAACGCGGGGGACTTGGGAAATTCTCCCGCACCGATGACGAGCCGATATCGTTTGCGTTTGAGGAGAGCTGCAGCTATTGCGT
>Ga0207103_10267_pt1 | contig 14132 bp, 18 predicted proteins | sample Alteio_BWMinHeat_81_FD_153546 | JGI IMG/M metagenome (GOLD analysis project Ga0207103, IMG submission 153546) | Enriched cells from forest soil in Barre Woods Harvard Forest LTER site, Petersham, Massachusetts, United States -... | ecosystem: Environmental > Terrestrial > Soil > Temperate forest >...
CCTGGAGGGTTCTTCGTCTTCGATGTACTCGATGAGACCGCGTTTCGAGCGTTGGCCAACGTGAAACTTGTTGCGAACGTGGGCGGCGAGTGGTTCGAGAACCACCACTCCTACGACCCGAAGAGCCGCGTATGGGAGTGCCGTACCTGTTTCAAAGGCGAGGTCGGGCGAGAGGAGGGCAACAAAGTGTCCTGGGGTGTTGTCGAGCGTCACCGGCGAATACCGATTGAGGCAAGTCACGTGCGACAGGCAGCCCATCAGGTGGGATTGGAATTGGTGGAGCAATTCCATGCGGACAACTGGTTCTCACCGTTGTTGTACGTGCGACAGTTTTATCTGTTGCGTCGGCCTGCTTGACGAGTTCCAGACTGTTTGTTGCCTGGCTGCATGCACCTTCCGGGCCTCGAAGGCGTGCTTCCAATACGCTGTCAAAGATGACAGAAGGCGACTAGCCGGCCTGCGACGACCCGGACAAACTGCTCACGTTTCTGTGCGGGATGGTCAGCGAACGCAAGCTCCGACTCTTTGGCTGCTCCCGGCTATTAATGACAAAAAGCTGGAAGCCGCTGAGGTTTCCCCCAACGGCTTTCCAGCTCACAAGGAGAGACAGCCATTCCAGAATTTTTTGTCCGCAACTGATAGACAGAACGCCACTTCTGGCCGTAGTATTATCAGTAGGGAAGAGAATGAGAAGAGAATAACTCAATCACCAAACAGAAAGAGGAGACAAGATGCCGCGTCGGTCCAAAGGAGCTGTCTACTACGCCAGCAAGAACGCCTGGTTCGCCAACATCAAGGGCGAGGCTGTCAAGCTCGTTGAAGTCCCGAAGGGTGCCACGAAGAAGGAGAGGAAGGAAGCAGAACAGGAGGCGGTGAGGCGGTATAACACGCTGGCCCAGGCCCGTGCAGCAGAAGTAGAGGGCGACAAGTCCGAGACGTGGGCGATTCTGAATGCGTACCTGAAGGACGCCAGCACCCGCAGCGTGAAGTCCCCGCTGGCTCCCAACACTTACCGTATCCACGACCGGGCTATCCAAGACTTCTGTGCGTTCGAGTACGAGCCTGGAAAGACTTGCGGCAAACTGCCGATCCGCGACCTCAAGATGAATCATATCCAGAAGTGGATTGCGGCCCGCAAGGAAGGTCGCTATTGCGAGGCCATGAAGACGGTAACGAAGTGGTGCGACACGCAGGCCGATCTTCAGTTGCGGGTTCTGCGGACGGCCTTCAAGTGGGCGGCGAACGAGGGCGACCTCATTAGCGAGAGTCCTTTCGCCCGCAAAGGTAAGAAGAAGGTACAGTTCGAGTCTCCCGATCTGACCCTTAAACGCTTGGCGGTGAGTGACGAGGAGTACGCCGCTCTTCTCGCCCAAGCGAACCGCCGTAAGCACGGTGGTTTCGCGGCGTTGTTGCAGATTCTGTACGCCACGGGAGCACGCCCGGCCGAAGTTTACCTCGCCATTGCTGAGGAATGGAACCCTACCAAACAGGCAATCGTTATCGACCCGGCGGACCCACGTAACATTGGCCGCCTGAAAAACCGCCGCTACTTGAGACGGAGAGGGCGGAACCGGATCATCCGCATTCCTGATAGCCTTCTGTCGGTGATGGAGAAGCTGCTGAAGGCCAATCCCGAAGGCCCGCTGTTCCGAACGGAGGAGGGCCGCCCCTGGCAATCAGCGGACCAGATCGCCAAGAGGTTTAAGAGCCTGGTGAACACGGTCAACAAGGTCGCCGCCAAGCAGGGCAAGGCCCAGGTCGTCCGGCCGGCCGTGACGCTCTACGGGTTGCGTCACAGCTACGTGACGCGGTTCCTCAATGGCAACGGTCCAGTGATGAAGTTGTGCGAACTGCTGAACACGAGCCTGGAGATGATCCAGGCCCACTACAGCCACCTACTCGACGAGCACGACGAGCTACTCGACACGGTGAACCAGTTCGCTAGGCCGACCGCACCAGCACCACATCCTCAAACGTCTTCATCTTCCGGCCACGACGAGCAGCCCGCGGCTTGACCTTCCGCATCGGCAAGACTGCCGGCTCGCGAGTCTTTTCCGGGCCGGCAGTCGCGGCCGGTGGCTCAGCAGGGGCGGGTGCTGCGTTCGATTGCCGCTTGATGTAGTCGGCGACGCTCCACGCGAAGATACGAATCCCCTTCCGACGCCGGCGGAACCCTATAAGCTCGCCCTCTTCAAATAACTCGTAGACCGTCGTCAGCCCATAGCCGAGCTGGATAGCAGCTTCCTTAACCTTCAAGTGCTCTGGTTCCGTAGTCTGGTCGGACATGATCCTCGCCTGGGGTCTCTCGTGTAGGGCACTCATACTACACATGGCCGTGCGGCTAAAACGGGCTTTCCGAGCAGGTTTTTCGGAACTTCACAAAATCTTCTTGAAGAGGCAGCGGCCCGCCCTCAAGCAGCGAGGCCCTCGCACGCGTCGCCCAGAATCTCACGTACCGCCACTTCTACCGCCAGTCGCTCCTTCTTGGGCACCGCGTTCCCGGCACGCATCCGAAGGTACGCGGATCGTAGCTCTACGGACAACTTCGCGTCGATGACCTGGAGCAGCTCTCGCGTCTGGACGTCAGTCTCGACGTCGGTCTTGTCCCGAGCACACCACTCGGCCTCGCCCTCGATGGCCTCATAGCCGGCCGAAGAGCGGACGGCGGCCTTGGCGTCCTGGATACGCTTCCACTTCACGAAACGCTCGCAGAGTTGACCGTCGGGGCGGCACGCAGATCGAGTAGGGAAGGCCGTCGCCGCGGGCAATCTGACCCTTCTATCGAGTCGTCTCTTACCCCAAACTCCACAGCAATCTGACGGGGGTTTCGGGGTGCGTTTTACGCCAGACGCTATTACTCGTTTGTGCCCGTTTCACGAAAGGGATCGCAATGATTATTGAGCCGTGCCGTACTTGTGGTCACCAAAAGACCCACGCGTCCTCGGACGATTTCACCATCTTCCTCGTCGTGCTGTACTCTTTGCGGCGGCCGCTAGAGGAGGTACACGAGGAGTTCCCGATGTTTACCGGCGAGCAGCTCCAGCGACTCTATGGGCAGAGCGTGAAAATGCGGCAGTCGATGCTTGAGGCACTGGCAAGGCCGGTTGTGGTGTGTCGCAGCAGTGTGCTGCCGATCCCGCGTAAAACCCTGGTTGAGGACGGAACTGCCTGGCAGTCCATCGCGATTAGGTGTCTTGAGGACGGATGACGGCGGTGATGCGTCAGGGAAAACGAGCCGGGAAAGGGGCGTGGCCGCCACTGTACGCTTGGACTGCCTTCTCCTCCAAGGCTTGCGTCTTCTTCTTCGCGGCCCGCACCAGCCGACGAGCACCGCTACGAAGCAGACTCGACAACGACACGCGGCGGCCCCGCCGTTGGGACTTCGCCCTCGCCAGGTCTTTGAGATCTTTCAGGAGATCCGTGGGGATCTTGAGGGACGTCGGCGACATCGGCATGGTCGTTCCTCCGGTCGGTAGTTCTTCAGCACCACTACATACTACCGGTGGCGGTCCGCGTCTGACCACGCGAGTTAAGTGGTCGCGGCGGAAATACGGCGGGTAGTATTTCGGTGTCGAGATCGCCCGTGACCTCCTTCTCCTACGGACCGCGATGAACGGCAAGAACGTCCTCAAGCAGCTCTACAGTGAGTTCGCCCGCTACTACCACGCCGAACGCCAAGCATGGGTCGCCGCCCGCCCCGAACGCCGCGACTGGGCACCGCACAACCCCCGCCGCCTCTTCAACCTCGTCGTGCGGGCTATCCGGCCCGCCTACCGCAATTGCCTCAGCGATTGGCACATCTTCTCGGCCGCCTACGCCACGCTCGGCTTCGCGGACGGCCGGGGCTTCCCCGGGTTGTTTGCGACTTTCGACCCGTCGCGGTACCACGGGCGACTGCCCTTGGCGGACCATTTCGTCGGCGTCTTCAAGAAGCGACTCCGGGCACGCCTGGCGAAGTTGCGGTACGCCAAGACGGACAGCGGGCGGCAGGGGCACAAGGGAAAGTTCCAGGCGAACGTCGGGCTGGGCCTGGTTCGGGAGCAGCGACACGCTGGGCACCGCAAGAGGACCGATCCGGGCCTCGAAGAGGTCGTTGTGGCGGCCGTCGTGCGGAGCGGCGTCGTGGAGGCCGTGGTGGCAGCCTACGTGGGGCCCACGCCCGCGACGCGGCAACGCCTGCTGGTCGAAGCCGTTAGGGAGGCGTTGGGCTGCCTCGACGCCGACGAGCGGAGCGTTGTCCGGATGACCTACTGGGGCGGGGAGTCGGCCCGTAGCATCGGGGCGAAGCTCAACATCACCCACAAGACCGTGGGCCGCCGCCACGAACGGGCAATCGCGAAGCTGCGGGCGTATATCCAGGCCGAGTTGAGGGGCATCGCCGCGTGAGCGGGAGCGGGAGCGTCGTGCGAGGAAAATTCACCAAGAAAAAGTGGCCGGCGTGTCCCCAAACGGCCATTCTCACGGCTAGGTCCCTCTATTGAGTCAAGTTGATAGGTCGCTGACTGTTTCTTCCCAGAAAGTTCCACCCGACGGGCGTGCGTGTGCCGCGATGGGTGGGAGTGACTACCCCAAACGGTAAGGCGGGAAACATCAAGGGGGATGCAAGCAGCAACTCGACCACCCCGGCGGGATTACGAAGCCCCCGCCCGCGGCAAATATCCGGCACGGGGCCCCCACACGAAGTCTTCCGCCTTACGAGCAGAGAGGAGAATAACGAGATGGACTGGACGAAGCTGGCGGAGTTCAACAACGCGGTGTCGCAGACCATCCTTGACCAGGACTTGCTGGAGCCGCTCCTGGACCAGTTGGGTTGCACGGTCAAGGGCTGCCGGGGCGAACATTCTTTCCGCGGACCGTGCCCGATCCACCTCGGCGACGGGGACAACCTGGCTGTGCGGGCGGGTGGCCACTCCCTTCCCATCCGCTGGGCGTGCTACTCCCAACACTGCGAGAAAAAGTGGCGGCCCTCCCTGGTCGGCCTCGTTCGTGGCATCCTGTCCACAACGGCGGGGAGGACGGTCCACCCGAAGGTCGCCGCAGATTTCTTGAAGAAGTACCTTCGGGACAAGCCCGCGAGTACGCCGCGTCCAGTGCGGGGCAAGATCCAGCCGCCACCCAACCTCCTCCAGTTGACCCGCGAGCAGGTCCGCGAACGGCTGGCAATACCCTCGCCTTACTTCGTCGAACGGGGCTTCTCGCACGCCGTGCTTGACCGGTTCGACATCGGCCATTCCCCCAGGCTGGGCAAGAGCATCGTCCCCCTGTACGCGGACGACGGCGAGACGTGCCAGGGTTACATGGCCCGCTCCGAATGGCCAACATGCCGGCAGTGCGAGAATTGCCACCCGCCGGGCGAAGAGTGCCGGTATAGCCAACTGCGGTGGACGGCGATGCCGGGGTTCCCCAAGGGGTCGCACCTCTACAACTTCGTGGCGGCTGCACGCTCAACAACTTGGTACGTCGTATTGACTGAAGGCCCAGCCGACGTGTGGCGATTGGCGGAGGCCGGGTTGGTCGGGGTCGCCCTGCTGGGTACGGACATGACAGTCGAACAGGCCAAGAAGCTGGCGGCCTTGGAGAAGGCGATATTCGTGGCGTTCGACAGGGACCAAGCGGGCATGCGGGCGACAAAGATAGTTGAGGAGAAATTGAGCCGCATGAAGGTGTTGACCGCAAAGGCTGAGGTGCCTGCCAAGTTCAAGGACATCGGAGAGGTACCGGTCGAGGTGGTGAGGGGGTGGCTCCCTCCGCCGGTGCTGCCGTGAATGCGGACGCCGTCAGCCGGGCGGGCGGCCGTGCAATCACGACCTCCACTTGAGACGTTTTGTGTATGAAGGTAGTCCCGACGGACTATCAGAAGCCAACTACGACGGCGTTGGAGTGGTGGTCCTTGGCCGAATGGCATGGAGAACCCGCTGGTGACAATCATGGATGTGCCGGGCAACCTGGCGAGGGATGCCGCGTGATGGGGCCGGACGTCTCCTGCACGATAGGCTTCCACTCAACAGTACCCAGGTCGCCGTTGTCGGCCTCACCGCGGCGGGAAAGCACATTAAACAGCTTCCCGCCCCTGAAGCTGGCACTGTACGCGACCCCCGTGTCGCGGGGCACTGCCGACAGTTTGGACGGGTGTGTCCGCAGCCCCGGCCGGCCGGTCCGCCGCTCAACTCTCGCTTCTGACCCACGTCACTGCCACAAACAAGCCACTCCCTGCAAGTGCGACCGGTCAGGACTGCCAAAGCCCAGGTAGTATCTTCTGGACGCACATGGACAGGAGTGGCCCGCTTCCGCCCTGAGCACGTTCCTCGCCCGATTTCATTCCCAAACGAGGTCGCCCCAGAGCAAGGAATAACCATGTTCGAGTTCCCATTCACGCCCCGGTGTGCCGGCCACTTCGAGGGCGTGCAGCGGTCCCGCCACGTCGCCCGCCGCCTCAAGAAGCTCGCCAAGATCGCCGCCGTCTTGCACAAGGCTGGCTGGCCCGCGTGGCTGTCCATCGGCGGGCTGTGCTTCGAGCCCGTTGGAGTCGCGGGAGAGGACGATTGCAAACACTGCTTCTTCTTGCGGACGGCGGAGCGGCTCGCCGACCTGGGCGTCGAGGAACCCTTCCAACCGTTCTGCGGCCCGACCTTGGAAGACATGCTCGATGAGGAGGATATGATGCCCTACGTCGGCACGACCGGGGACGGCGGCATCCATGAACCGTCGAGCAACTAGCGGCCCGCTGTCACCACTGCGAGGAAGCCGGGGCATCGCCCACCTCGGCTGGTCGCGTCCATCGGGCCCGCCGGATCACCTTCCGCCTCCGAGGCGAAGGTAAACGGCGTGTTACAGAGGCTCATGTCCGAAGTGAAAAGCCCGCCTGTTGACGTCGTGAGAAGGCACTTGCCGTTTCCCTGCTCGGATACAGCAGTGCGTGCGGTCAACAAACGGGGTCCGCGAAGTGGCGAGCAGGGAGAGCCAATGTTCATGTGACCCTCCCTGCTCGTCCTCGGGCTGGCAGTGCATGACTCTACTCGTCCTTCTTCGTCTCGCCGTGCATTCCGTCCTTGTTCACGCTGAAGCTCCACGGCCGACCCAAAGCGATGGCCGCCAACGTCACGCAAGCCAAGGCAATAACTCCCACGATCAGTACGGTTTCCGTCATCGGGTCATCCTCCTTTTGAAGAGGTGGGCATTCCTCTATCAGGAGAGGTTGCCCCTAACCCGAAATCTCCCTCGAATCTGCCTCGCGGCCGTTTTTCAAGATCGCGGGGATAAGGTCCGGATTCCGACGCCCTTATACTTATAGAGGCGGGTGCTTGCCCGCAACTACCCAGCAATTTCACCGTTGTCTGGGCAACGGGGGTTTCGAGCCAACCCAAACAAGGCTCAGAAGCGGAAACTGTATTGGAGGTTCACATGTACGGCATGGTCACGAGTGTGGTCATGTTGGCGTCGATGGCGATTGCGTGGTGCACACGCGTCGCAGACGCCGAGACCACGGTCCGGGGCGTGTTGACGGCTTTGCTGACCGTCGTCGCTGCCCTCGTCACGTTCACCGCCTTGTGGAGGGAAGCTCAGCCGGGCTTGCTTCTCAGTCGTGCGGTTGTCATCGCCGCGTACTTCCGGGAGGGCCTCGTAGGTCTGACGTCCCAGGAAGGGCTGCTGGGCCTGAGCCGGCCCATCGGCGTCAACCTGCACTGACAACACGAGTGCGGTTCACGCGAGTGAATCCAGCCGTTGCTGCGATGCGACGTAATGGGACCTGACCAAGTTGGGGTTGCGTGGCACGCAAGCAACATAATTGTGGCTGGGCCATTGGGGAGACCAAAAATGGCCCTACGGTTTGAGAGTTCGTGTGCTACGAAACCCATAACCATTAGTAACAAGGAGACCCAGGAGCTTCTCGACGACTTGATTGCCGAACTCGCAAAACGCGGCGTGCGGCGTCAAGACCTCGAAGACGAAGCTCATGCGACATTCCTGCTGATGTTGGAGCAGGCACGCAAGGAAAACTGCGACCTCCTGACCTTGTGTCAGGCCGATGGCAATTGGAACCTCTTCATCGAACGCGAGCGGTCTCGGTACCGTCGGCTCCGGAGGAAACTGCCCCGCCAGTTGGTCGAGGAACTGCATCAGGCAGAACCTGCCGACCCCCCGATGTCGGAAGACGACGCGGCAACACTCATCCGTCGCGTCACGGAAATGGCGATGCTGTCGCCACAAGAGAAGATGCTCATCGGCCTCTATACGAAAGGGATTACCGACAATGCGGAGTTGGCCAGGCTCATGGCGGTCTCTGCCTGGCGGATCGCAAACATCAAGAACAAGGCGTTGAGCAAGCTGCGGAAGCTCCCCGGCATTGTCTCGATGCTGATGTGAGTACCATGTACAAGACAAAAGAATCAAAAACGAACAAGCGGGTTGAGAAAGGGCGGTCCGCTTGTACCCACGTGACCAAACTAATGGGCGACTTCCTTTGCGGCACCCTCTCAGAAGCACAGGTTGCGGTCATGAACGACCATTTGGCCAAGTGCTCCCGATGCCGCAAAGTTCTGAGTGTGAGTCGCCTCGCCCTTCAAAGTGTGGCCGCAGTTGGCCTCATGAAGTTGTTGCGGTCAGTGCAGTAAAGAGAGGGGCGGCGAAACCGCCCCTTCTCTTTTTTGCCCGATGCTCATCGTGTTACGACAATCAGCCATTTCTGCGGTGACTTGGATTCTGTGTCGAAAAGCACGCACGTCTCCACAAGGTACTGGCCCGGCCGCTCCGCCCTGAACACGTAGCTCATCGTCGTGCCTGCGACGGAGTACGACTGGGAGTCCGCGGCGGCCCCGTTGACCTTGACCCGCGTCATCGGCGGCAAATAATTGTCCTCGTTGACCTTCTCGCCGAGCGGGAGGTGAAGCACGTCGCCGACATTCGCCGCGATGATCGTCTGGCCCTCCGGCACGTCTCGCCACCGCTCGACCTCGATATACGGTAGGTCAGGACGTAGCACGTAGGCGAACTGGTCACAACCCGCGAGCAGGAGAAGGGCGACAACAGCGACTCGCGTAGGCCGCATAGAAACCTCCGTTCGGATGGAATTGGGCGGCCTATACCCGCACTTCTGAGGCGGGTCAAGGCCGAGATGCGGGCGGCCCCTTGATGACGCGGCGGACGATGGCCCCTGCCCGCATCATGAATGAATCCTGCGGCCCGGCAAGCCCAAGATGGAGGGGATGTTCGCCGCCGCAGGTGGCAACTCCGTCAACCCCGTGTGGGCCAGATTCAGCGTGATGAGGCACGGCAAACGCCACACCTCGTCGGGCAGCGAACTGAGCGGGTTGCCCTGCAAGCCCAGGTAGGTTAGTTTCTCAAGTCGGCGGATGCTCCGGGGTAGCGTCTGGAGATTGTTGCGACCCAGGCTCAAGCTCCGCAACTCCGTCAGGTCGCCAATCCTCTCCGGCAAGGCGGACATCCTATTGTCGGTCATCCGCAACTGCTCAAGTTGTTTCAGTTCGAGGACCGCCTTGGGAAACTCGTTCAAGAGGTTGTTGTCGAGCGATAGCGATTTCAAGCTCGCCAGTGAACTGAAGGAGGAGGGCAGCTCAGTCAGCTGGTTGTCGTTCAGCCAGAGGACTTCGAGAGCGGTCAGCCGGCCGATGGTGGTGGGAAGTTTGGTGAGGCGGCCCCAGCTGGCGTAGAGCGTCCGGAGCCGCGTAAGGTTCCCGATGGCGTCCGGCAGCACTTCCAGGCCGCACTTGAGCAAGTCCAGCCGCTCGATGTCGTCCGTGTCGAAGAGGTCGGCAGGTGGCCTTGGCAACGGCCGCCGGGCGAAGTCAACGTACCGGAGCGGTCCCGAGAGGTCGGCCTGACGAGATGGGCCGACGACGTGACCGGGCTGGTCATTCCGGGATAGGCGGTTACGCCGCTGACATTCGGCCAGGCGGACGGGGTCCGGTGGTGGCCAGACGTCTTGCAGCGAGGGCATCTCGTTGACGAGAGCCAGGACTGCCTCTCGGGAAATGTTGGGGGCCGCTTGGAGGTCAAGAGCGACGAGCGTCCTAATTGTCCGAATGTAGCTCAGGCACTTGTCGGTGATTTGGTCCGAATAAAGGAGCAGGTGGTCCAGAGCCGCGAGAGCCAGGAGGTGCTTGATGCCCGCGTCGGTGATGTGATTGGAGGAGATTTTAACGCGGCGGATTTCTGGCAGGTGCCGCAGCCGGGCGAGGTCGTCATCGCGGATCGCACTCTGTCGGTCGATGTTCAGGCTGCACCATCGCTCCTGGATCGGATGTTGCCGCAGGTAGGCGTTGGCCTGCTCGATCGGCATCCCCTTCACTTCTAGTGGGATGTCCATGCTCGGGAACAAGCAATCGCCGTTCTCCTGGAAGAAGTGGACGGCCTCTGCCCGCTCCGGCGAGTCGTCCTCATACACGAGGACGTACTCCCTGCGGACGTCTCCGCATGTGGATGTAATCAGATGTTCCCGCGGCATGGCCTTCCCTCGTCCTTGTGCCAAATCGGTCGGTTTCCGCGTTGGTGCGGCTTCGCCTTTTCGCGGACCGCCGTCATTCCGACTCGGCCTCCTCTGGTGCGTACTCCTCATAGACGTACAGCGTGCCCGGCCAGCCAGCGAAAACCCTCTCGATAATGGCCCGAACCTTCTTCCACGACAGCCCGCCATACCCGACCCCGATCTGCGGGACGGCAATGCTGGTGATGCCCTCGCGGTCCGCCTGCTCCCGCATGCTCGTGAGGCTGGCCTCGATGGCCTCGTAGCTGGCCCTGGCCCGCCAGACGCCCTCCTGCGTGCCGAGGTCGAACACCCACGGCCGGTCGTCGGCCTTCCAGAGGAATGCGTCGCCGAGGTTGAACTCGCGTGGCTCGGCCTTGCACCGCCGGCGGTACTCCGCGAACATCTCCGGGTAGCGGTCTCTGAAGCCAGTCGCGATGCCGGCCCCCATCGACCCCTGGCAGTTGCAGCCGTGGGCCAGAGCTTGGGCACCAATGCGGTTGACGAACAGGTCGCCAGAGACGAACGTGACTGGCATTTGCAGCCCCAAAACGTGGTGAACGGGGAGATTCCTCAAACTTCCGGCATTATCCGGGTCTGTTTTTGGGGTTGCATGGTTGCCCTCACTGCTGCGGCTCACTTGCGATCCCTCTCGCCGAGTTGGTGCCGTAAGCACATGAGGGTTCCAGGCAGGCTGTCGGCGAAGCCTCTCCATGTAAGCCCATCTTGTCGAAAAGAATCTTGTTTCGCCGCTGAGCGTCGTCGATCAACTTGTCGAAGGAGATGACCTCGATGTACGCACCGTGTTCCTTATGATAACCGAAGTACCCCTGCGAGTCCGGTGTCCGGGTCAACTGGTAGTCCCTCGCCTGCTTCTGGAAGGTTGGCGTGAGGTCGCACACGATGTAAGCGTAGATGGGCAGGTGGGGAGGAAGGTTGATGGGTACGCCACGCCTGTCCTTCGCCTTGCCCTCCTTTAGCAACTCGATGTAGTCGTACACCTGCAAGATCGGGTTCTTTTCCTCCTTGCTGCTGTAGTCGTCCCTAGCGGGCCGCTTGAACTCGATGATGACGATAGCCGAGAACGGCGGGCCGGAATCGGCGAAGGCAAACGGGCGGTCGAAGATGAGCAAGTCGGGCCGCTCCAGACTGTCAACCTCGATGGTTTCGCCGATCTGGTTCAGCGGCTTGTCTGAGGCCAGGAAGTAGTGGTACGCCAGCTTCTCGTCGATGATCCACAGGTTCATGTTCTCAATGCGGACATCATCGGTGGTCTTCTTGAGGGGGAAGACGATTTCGTGGATGGCGTCCTCCAGGTGGTACTTCCCCGTCTCCTTCAGGCCCCGGCGTTCGTTGAGGAAGTCCAACGTCGCCTTGCGGTGTACGACGTACCGGGCCAGCTTCGCAATGCCGGACTCGTTCCACTCTTCGAGGAACCGCTCGTAGCGGCGGCGGAAGTCCTCCTGGGAGACAGCGGTTTCATCTTTCTCGGAGAGCAGCTTGCGGTACTCGGCACGAAGTTCCAAGTCCCACTCCTGGCCGATCCGGTAGAGTTCCACATCAAGTTGCTCGTCCGTCAGGTTCGACCTCAAGGCGTCGATGCGGTCGGGCTTGTGCTTGAGGATTGGGCGGTACTGTGGTGCCTCGGTGGCGACAAACTTCTTGATCCGCTCCTTCTTTGCCTCATTCAGCGGTTCAGTGTAGGAGTGCAAGCGGGCCTTCGCCTGGGCCACGGATGCGTCCAGGATGTCTTGCCAACACAACTCGCCCGCAAAAATAGTATCAGTGGTCTGGTCAAGAAGGTCGAAACGGGTCCGCTCGCTGTTCACTGTGGAGTCGAGAACCTTTCCCGATACATAACCGGCATAGATGAACTTCTTCTCGCCGTTCGGCTCCGTCAGGGCCGTCTCCAGGTGTGGTAACTGCTTGGTAAGAGGCTCGGTCTTCACCGAGCGGTTGTTCGCACAGAAGGACAGGGAGTGCGGCATGTCTTGGGGTGCAAGCAGCCGGACGTGGGTGATGTGGAACTTTTGGCCCTTGACCTGGAAATCCTTGCTTTGGACATCGAGCCGCATTTCCGTCTTGAACAGGTTGTTGAGGTCGATGTCGGTCTGCTCGTGTTCGTCGCGGAGCCTGATGGTCGGGCACGTTTCAAGGATGAAGGACTCCAGGAAATGCTCGACGATGCGGCGGGCGATAGTCGTGGCCGACTTCGGGCAAGTTTGGTGCTGACGGTATTCGCTCTTGAAGCCGGTCAGACGAACCGCGGTCGTCCTGGGCGTGCCGGTGACTTCGATGACCTGCTCATTCTCGACGCCGCTTTCGCTGAGTTGAAACTCGAATGACCGCCTGTAGAGCTTCCCCTTCTTCTCGAACACGCTCTCGACCTCGATGCGGTCGAACGCCTTCAGCCATAGGAATCGGCCAACGCCTTTGCCGCCCTTCTTCTGCTTCGTGGTGGTGTCTGAGGTCTGGAACGATTTGAAGTTCGGATCGGTGAAACCGATGCCGTTATCCTGGACGACGAATCCCAGGATCGGTTGACTGACCGGAGCTTCGTCTTTGAAAAGGTCCGCGGTCGGCTGTCGCAATACTTCGATTTCGATGAGTCCTTCTGCCCTTTTTGCCTCTTCGATGGCGTGAATCGAGTTGCTGATCGCCTCGAACAGAGGGTGCAGTCCGTTGGAGAGTGGTAGCTTCGTGTTGCCGATACGGCCCTTCAGATCGAGTTCCATCGCCCACCCCCAGCCGCGAAGAGCAGTCCAGACCCTTGGACGCAAGAAGCCAGGCTATCCCGCCTGATAGTGTACTTTTTTTCAGATTCGTTGGCAACACCATCTTGATCGCGGGGTGAGGAATTACGCTTCGGCACGATGCTCTGCTTGCCCCACACCGCTGCACGCTTGCCGCCTGATCCCCTTCCCAGACCTTAGCCGTGCAGGTCCGCATGAGCAGATTCTTCCAGAGTTGGGCGTTGGCGAACACCTCCTCGTCGGGGCTGAATAGCAAGAATACGCTTGGCGAGGCAACCGGGACCATCTTCTGCGTCGCACTGCTCAGGGCCACGGGAAGCCATCGTGGGTCGAGCAAGAATTCATTGGAGGCCATCAGGAAGACACTCATTCTCCGTTACACCCCTCAGCTTCAATCTGCCTTCAGTCTCCTCAACCAACCAAATCCGCTCGGTCCATCGCTTCCGCGATATTCCTCAAGTGCTGCCGCACGGCCTGCGGATCGTTCAGGTCGCGGGATTGCACCACGATCACCTTGTAGCCGTCCAGTTCCAGCATCCCACGGATCAACTGGTCCCGCTGGGCAGTCTTCGGGTCGCCGTGTAGGCCACGGCTCATGCCGTCGAGGTAGACAGCGACCTTGGTCGGCTCGTGCAGCCAGTCGGGTGACGTGGGCAGCCCCGCCGAGGTCGTGATCGACTTTCGGCACTCGCCCTCTGGGAAGTGATGTTCCTGAAGCAGCTGCACCAGCCGTGCCTCGGGCGGGTTTGACGGCGTGCCTTCGCCTGCCCGCTCCTCCTCGAAGACTGGCGTAATGTCCCGATACACCTGCGGAGGATGATCCAAATCAGCCATCACAGCGAGGGCGTCGTGCCGGTTCAGCAGGTCGTGATGAAACTGATTGCGAAAGGTCTTCAGGC
>Ga0207103_10247_pt2 | contig 14092 bp, 10 predicted proteins | sample Alteio_BWMinHeat_81_FD_153546 | JGI IMG/M metagenome (GOLD analysis project Ga0207103, IMG submission 153546) | Enriched cells from forest soil in Barre Woods Harvard Forest LTER site, Petersham, Massachusetts, United States -... | ecosystem: Environmental > Terrestrial > Soil > Temperate forest >...
TCCCTGTTTCATGTCCAGGTCGGGGTTGGTGATGAACGGTACCGGTTTATTGGGATCAGATACAAATTCATCTTCCCCGGCTTCGGCAGTGGGGGAGTCAAACGACAGCTTGCCGCCCGGCAAAAAATAGAGGTTTTTGTCTTCAGCTTCCTTTGGCGGCCATGTGTTATAGGTTTTCCATTGGTTCGCCCCCGTTTCAAATGTCGATACTTTGGGGATATCTCCGCCCGAACCCTTTAAATAATGACTGAAAAACGCAAACTCAATTTTTTCTCTGTAGAACGGTCCCGTTGGCCCGCCGAAATCTACATCGCCCAGGTGGTCGCCCGGCCCGCGTGCCCAGCCGCCATGCACCCACGGCCCCATGGTAAAATAGATGGGCGTTGAAGGGTTATCTTTCGCCAATGTTTTATAGGTATTGATGGCGCCGTAAAGGTCCTCGGCATCATACCAGCCGCCTGTAACCAACACTGCTGTTTTTATGTCGTGCAGGTGGGGAAGCACATTGCGGTCGACCCAATGCTGATCGTAATTTGGGTGATCCAGCATTTCGTTCCACAGCCGGATGGTATCATCGTAATAGCCAGGTTTGTTCGAGTTTTTCACCGAGCCCATTTTCATATAATATTCGTAACCATCCTCAGTACCGTAAGTAAGCTCACCCCCGCGGCGCTGGGTGGGTTTGTCATCCTGCCGGTTGGTAAAAAATGGATAAAAACCAAAATTGGCCACCAGCATAAACGCGCCGTTATGGAAAGCGTCGTCGCGGTAAAGATCGGACATCGGCGCCTGCGGTGAAGCAGCTACCAAAGCTGGATGCCGGCTTAGCAAGCAGGTCGTGGTGAAAAAGCCGGGATAAGATATCCCCCAGGCGCCCACTTTGCCTGAATTATTCGGAATATTTTTAAGGAGCCAGTCAATGGTATCAGAAGTATCGGTGCCTTCGTCCACATCTTTATTGGTTTTGTGTTGCTCCAGCTCAGGCGTCATTTCCCTGAAGAGGCCTTCGCTCATCCAGCGGCCACGCACGTCCTGGTACACAAAAATGTACCCGTCGTGCAAAAACAACGGAGAGGGCCCAAGGCTGCCTTTATATTTATCCGGCCCGTATGGCGCAACGCTGTAAGGCGTACGATCCATCATGATGGGGTATTTTTTAGTGGTATCCTTAGGCACGTAAACGGAGGTAAACAGTTTTATGCCGTCGCGCATCGGGACCTGGTATTCGTATTTGGTATAATTAGCTTTCACATAAGCGGCGTCCGGACTATTGCTACCCGGCTGCGCGAAAGCATCGGACGCTAAAAGAACAATGCCCAAAACCAGGAAGTTGAATTTCTTCATAAAAAAAATTAAAAAGTTTTTAAAAGTAATGAATAAAACAAAAACGACAACCGGGTGGGTTGTCGTCACAAGTTTGTTACTTTTAGCGTTAGTCGTTTATCGCCTTAACGCCCGGTAGTTCCTTTCCCTCCATGTACTCCAGCAAAGCGCCTCCTCCTGTCGAAACATAGCTGACCTCATGCGTCATGTTAAACTTGGCAACTGCTGCGGCCGAGTCGCCGCCGCCAATCAACGAAAAAGCGCCGTTCTCCGTCGCTGTAACAACAGCTTCACCTATCGCTTTTGTTCCGGCTTCAAATTTTTCCATTTCAAAAACGCCCATCGGGCCGTTCCACAGGATGGTTTTTGAGCCTTCCACTACTTTTTTAAATTCATTTATGGAGTCAGGCCCAATATCAAGCCCCATCCAGCCGTCTTTTATATCGCTGTTTTGGGCGATTTCCGTATTGGCGTCGTTCGAGAAATTGTCGGCGATGATGGAATCCGTTGGCAGTAATAAATTCACGCCTTTTGCTTTTGCTTTTTCGATCAGTTCCAGCGCCAAATCAAGCTTGTCTTCTTCCACCAGCGACTTTCCGATCTTACCGCCCTGTGCTTTGGCAAATGTATAGGCCATACCTCCGCCAATCACCAGGCTGTCTACCTTATCCAGCAGACGTTCGATCAGTTCGATCTTGTCCGACACTTTTGCGCCACCCATGATCGCTGTAAATGGCCTGACAGCGCCGTTCAATACTTTTTCGGCATTTTTTAGCTCGGCAGCCATCAGGTAGCCAAAATATTTCGCATTCGGGAAAAATTGGGCGATCACCGCCGTCGATGCATGTGCACGGTGCGCTGTGCCAAAAGCATCGTTCACATAAATATCACCCAGCTTTGAGAGCTTTTCGGCGAAAGCGACATCACCTTTTTCCTCTTCTTTATAGAAGCGAAGGTTTTCCAATAGCAGGACCTCTCCCCGGCCCAGGGCTTTAGCTTTTTCCAGGGCCGCCGCGCCAATGCAGTCATCGGCAAATTCAACCTGCTGACCCAGCAAATCTGACAAATGCGGCACCAGGTGTTTTAACGAATACTTCTCCTCGGGGCCGCCCTTTGGCCTGCCAAGGTGCGACATCAGGATCACCGCGCCGCCGTCTTTTAAAATTTTATTGATCGTGGGCAACGCTGCCGTCATCCGGTTATCGTCGGTGATATGATAGTCTTTATCCAGCGGCACATTAAAGTCTACCCTGACAAGCGCCTTTTTTCCGGCAAAGCTAATTTGATCTATCGTTTTCATTTAATTGTTCCAGTTTGATTTTGCGGAAGCCAAATTCAGCAAATATTTCTGAATTATGAACGCCAAAGTTAAAAAGACGCTGCTATTGAAGATAGCATCACCTTATCTTAACATACAATGCATAATGCGGCCCTATCCCAGGCACTTCAAATTCATCCGAAATAGCCTCGAAGCCCATATTTATATAAAATGGCAAAGCTTTTTTCCGTGCGTTGCACCAAAGATAATTTACCTTTTGCCCCCGCAGGTAAACGATGCCGAAATTGAGCACCTGGTTGCCTATGCCCCGGCCGCGAAATTCTTCTATCGTGGCCATGCCCCGGAGCTGGTAGCCTGGTCCGGCAAACCCCCCGTACGCCTGCGGGTGAAAGGAGGCGATACAGACCAGTTCGTTATTGGTGAAATAGCCGAGGTGGAAGGCGCCGGGCAGACTATCCGTGGGAAAACGGCATTGTTCATTGGTTAGTTTTCCTTCACGGAGGAGCATATTCCGCAGCTGCAATGTTTCATCTACCGTAATAAATTGAACCATCTGTTTTGTTTAGTTGCGTTTATTTGCCAGAATGAGTATCGATTTCCCCAGCTTTCGCGACACTTAATTATTAATCAACAGAAAAAGTACTCCCGATCGGTTTTTTAACCTTTCCGAAAGCCATTTTCCATACTTTTTACAATTATGCGAAAAATAGCATAACAATTGCAATACGATTATACCTGTAAAACAAATTATGAAACTGATCTTTATACTGGCGCTGGCATCGATGATTATTTCGGGCTGCGGCAAAAACGGCGACCTTACCCCGCAAAATAATGGTGGAAACACTTCAACCGGCGGTAGTGGGGTTAAAGGAGGGGGCTCGTCACAAACCCCGCCCGATACCACGCCAAAAATAAGCCATGATGATTCGATACACATGGCGGCGTTCAGCCTCAAGCCGCAGGTTGTAAAAACAAGTATATCGGGTACTAAACTCGTTTTGCTGTATAACGAGAATGTTGACCTCCTGTTCAACCAGGAAGGATACCAAAAAACATCGGCTGTGCACCTGAAGGAAGATTTCAGTAAATCGGACTTAGCCGGATTTGACTACACGACAGTTGCCGAAGGGGGGAATACCACCTTTGATTGGGTTGATGATAACCTGAATAATGTAACACTAAAAACGATAATCGATACGATTGTAAACAACCGCGCTATGGTAAAAATAAACGTTCACAGGTCGTTCAAATTTGTTAAAGATTATTTTTCGGCCCAGGCCGCGCAAAACGAACAAACAATGTTCATCAAGAAAACGGATGATACTATTGCTTTTAGTTCGTATTGTTATTATAACCAGAAAAACTATCTGCCGGTTTCACACTCAGCCAGCCTGGTATATTCGAAATGAGTCCGAAGGTCTGAGAGCCCGAAAGATGAAATCGAGACGCGAGATGTCGATATGCTATTCCGAAATATTTCCCGGACTTCTGAACAGTTCCGACTTTCGGACTAAAAAAATTTTTTCGACGAGGTCAGCCAACCGGCTTGAGTAGCCCATTTCGTTATCATACCAGCCAACTACTTTTACCAGCCCGCCTACGATAGATGTAAGTTGTGAATCGAAGATGCAGCTGTGGGTATTGTCAATAATATCGGTTGATACGATCGGGTCTGCCGTGTATTCCAATATATTTTTCATATCGGTATCGGCGGCTTTTTTAAATGCGGCATTGATTTCCGATACTGTAGGCTGCTTTTTTAAGATGCAGGTAAAATCAGTCAGCGAACCATTTAAAACCGGCACCCTGATGCCTGCACCCCCTAAGCGGCCTTCGAGGTGAGGGAAAATGTTGGTAATAGCTTTGGCGGCGCCGGTTGTTGTTGGTATAATTGAAGCGGATGCTGCCCTGGCGCGGCGGAGATCTTTGTGCGGCGCATCGTGCAAACTTTGATCGCCGGTCATGGAGTGTACGGTAGTGATATAACCGTCGATGATCCCCCAATTGTCATCCAGTATCTTCACCATAGGCGCCACGTTGTTGGTGGTACAGGATGCGTTGGATAGTATCGGCGAATGCAGGTCGGCGTGGCTATCGTTCACACCTAACACAATGGTCGGCATGTTCTTATCGCTTGCAGGGGCCGAGATAATAACCTGTTTAGCACCCGCATCCAGGTGCATTTGAGCGCCTGAACGGGAAGTGAATTTTCCGGTCGATTCAATTACCAGGTCGATGCCCAGGCTCCTCCACGGTAAAGCGGAAGGGTCGCGCTCTGCAAAAATCTTTATAGGATGGCCGTTAATATAGATATTATCCCGGTCGAAACGGATATCGCCGTTAAAACCGCCGTGAACCGAATCATACTTAAAAAGATGCGCAAGGGTTTGCGTATCCGTAAGGTCGTTGATCGCGACAACTTCAATGCTTTTCCGCTCTAAAATGTTTCGAAGAAAAATGCGCCCGATCCGCCCAAAACCATTTACTGCAATTCTCATGATAGTGATTTATAAGGCCGCAAATCTACTAAAATAAAAAGTGCAGGAAATTGTCGGCGACAAGGCCGCAGCAGTATTTACAGTGCGCTGAAAAAGATCAGGGCCAAAAAGGGGAAGATCAGGTAAACAAATTGCGGAATGCCAAACCGCTGCGCTCCTTCGACCGGATGAGAAATGTGATGCCCCAGTTAAACAGCAACACAACACCTACGATCAGTACGATCAGCGCCGAATTACCATAATCAGTAAATATCAAAACCATACATATCGAGGCAATGTTGATGCCTGCCAAAATAAGTGTGGTTTGTAAATGATTAAGACCCAGGCGCAGCATGCGGTGATGAATGTGATTGCGGTCGGCCACAAAAGGCGAAACGCCATTGGCTATGCGGATGATAAAGATCCTGGTGGTATCAAAAATCGGCACTATTAAAATGGCGAAGGTTAAGGCGGGAACCGAATAAATTTGTGGTGACTGATGGCTGGGAAACTTATTCACCTCCATAAATTTCATCGCCATAACCGCCGCTATCAAACCGATCAGCAGCGAACCGGTATCACCCATAAATATCTTTGCCGGGGTTAAATTGAATTTCATGAAGCCGATTATTGCACCCGTCATGGCCAGGGAAACGGCTGCCAACTCGTATTGATGGCCATAAATGAACAACGCGGCAAACGCGCCATTGGCAACAATGCCAGTTGCTGCTGCCAGGCCGTCGATACCATCGATCAGGTTAAACGCATTAACGATCATCAAGATGAATAAGATCGATACGCAGACGCTGAGTAGGTAGGAAAGATCGTAAATGCCAAATACACCATATAAACTGGTAAGCCTGATATCTCCCAAAACAACCAGGATGGTGCAAACAATAAGCTGTATAATAAATTTAGTGCTCGAGTTAACACCCGAAAGATCATCCTTCAATCCCATTGCGAAAAGAATTATGCAGGCAGTGAGCAGGTAGTTATTGGGCAACGACTTATCAGCCATACAAAATAACAAAGAGGTGATGGTAAAGCCAACAAAAATTGCTACGCCGCCTAAACGGGGTATGCCATGATCGTGCGTTTTCCTGAAATGCCCAAGGTCATCATAAAGGTGCCGGAAACGGGCCACGTGCAAAATTGAAGGTATTGCAAATGTCGTGATTGAAATAGAAACGGCAACGATAAAAAGGTAGTAAACAATAGTATGATCATGTAAAAATTCCATCATTTCGCTTAATCAATTAGGGGTTAATCATATTATCAATAATTCAAATCCGCGCTTAAATTAGCTAACAGCTGTCAATTAAACCGAAAAAATATTATAAACAATTTAACATTTTCGCTTTTTGGTTAAAAATACTGACCAATTTTACGAAGTCGCTTCAGTAAAACCGTGATAAAAGGCGCCCGAATATTATTGTCCCGCATCGCCCTCAAATCACCGGTCAGCCCTTTTACGCGACTGTTCAAATTTTTGTTGCTCGCACCGCCAATTTCCATCTTAATCATCACCTTTTCAAGATAAAATGCACTTAAACGGAGCTTGTGCATAAACCTCAGCATTAATTCATAATCGCCTGCGGTATCATATTCCAGGCTGTAAAATCCAAATTCGTCGAACAACCCGCGCCGGCAATAAAACGTAGGGTGCGGCGGCATCCAGCCCCAGTTATACTTTCCCTGCGTGTACTTTCCTGACCGCCATTTGCGGAAAATTTTCCCCGCTTGGTTTACGTAATCGAGATCGCCATACAGTATCCGGACATTTTTATCTTCAAAAACCGCTGCTACATCAGCTAATATCCTATTATCCGAAAAAACATCGTCCGCGTTAAGTATCCCTACTATATCTCCTGTTGCAAAATTGATGCCCTTATTCACGGCATCATATATGCCTTTATCAGGTTCGGAAATGAAATGATGAATTTGATCTTTGTAACGGTTGATAATTTCAGCGGTGTTGTCGGTGGAGGCCCCGTCAATTATAATATATTCAATATTTTTATAAATTTGACTAACAACAGACTGGATAGAGCGCCCGATGGTGCCCCCGGCATTATAGGTGACGGTAATTAATGAAATTTTTATATCCCTCACGTGGAAAAAAACGCACAGTTAATAGCCGTAAAAATATGTAAATTTGAAATTGATACCTAATGGGGCCTACAAAGCACAATAAGAGGTATTTAGAAGTTTGTTTATGCATAAATTAACTTACGCGTTCTTAATTTCAGCAGTAATTTTTGCCTGTACGTCTTGTTCAAACAAGCAATACCAGGTACTTTTTCAACAGAAAAAAGCGCTTTCGCCCGATACCTCGCAACGTAGCGCTGCGATCACTTTGGATCAATACCACATTCAACCACAGGATGTGCTGCAGATCAGAAATTTGCAGAATATAGATATCATTGCTAACAGTGCATCAACCGGCGGCGGCTCGTCCTCAAGTGTCTCCCAAAGTCAGACGTTCCAGGTAGAGGAAGACGGAACGGTTAAATTGCCGGCGATAGGCAGCGTAAAGGTTGAAGGTTTGCGACGGGTTGAAGCACAGAAACTGATTGAAGATACTTACGCGAAGGAACTTTTAAAGAACCCGATCATTGAACTAAAGATCATAAACCTTAAGGTTACCGCCCTTGGCGAAATAAAAGTGCAAGGCAATTATCCTTTAACAAAGGATAAAACTACGCTGATCGAGTTGATTGGCCAGGCAGGGGGGGTGACGGACAAGGCTGACGAAAAACATGTGAAAATAATACGCGGAACTGAAATTAATCCAAAAGTAATCAACATTGACCTTAACGATATTCGATCCATAAACTCGCCCGATGCCGTCCTTGAAAGCGGTGATATCATCTATATTGCGCAAAATAGGCGCGCAGTCCGGAATGACAACCTTCAAAATTTTTCGATAATAGTTCAACCTGCCTTATTATTGTTTAATACCGCATTGATTATTTTTACGCTGGTGAAAAAATAGATGGAAAAGACTGATCAATCACAACCAAAACTGCCGAATCAGGAAATTGATTACTTTAAAATCGCGAAAATACTTTTAAGCAGGTGGTATTGGATAATCGGCGCGCTTTTCGGTTGTTTGCTGGCGGCTAATCTCTATCTGTGGTACACGCCAAAAACGTATGCCACAGCCGGCACCATGAAGTTTGAAGAAAAAAAGTCGGAATTACAGGACATTGGCGGACTAACAATGTCTGCCGACAGGGCAAATGCCTCGCGGATACAAACGGAGATCATTGTGCTGCAAAGCACACCGCTTTTGTTAAATGCGATAAAACAACTGGATTGCCGGATTAGCTTTTTTGTAGTCGGAAGAGTTTTAAACAGGACCACAGAAATATATCCCAATAAACCTTTGGACATCAGGTTGGTTAGGTTTGACAGTTTGAATTTTTTTAGGGAAATAGTAACGTTTAAACCTATCGACAAAAGCACCTTTTCAATAAGTTATAAGAACGGCGGAAAAGATGTGAGGCAGATTTACCAGTATAACGTACCTTTTTCCCTTGGGCCAACGGCATTTAGCATAAAATATCCGGGGGATATCCCTCAAACCTCAGCATTTTTATTCAAACTCAACGCGCCGGAAGACTTTATAGGACGTGTTCGCGGGGGATTTCACGCGGGCGAGACCACTAAAAACTCGAATATCATAGCCTTGCAGGAAACGGATTCGAACCCCCAGTTTGCTGCAGACATTTTGAACGCGATAATGAAGGAATACCTGAATTATGACCGTGCCCAACGTGCGCTTTCGACCACGCAGATGATTCAGTTTATCGACAGTCAGCTGGATATTTTGTCAACACAAGTAAAAGGCTCGGCAAACTCAATTGAAAAGTATAAGCAAAGCAAAAAAATAATTGATGTAAGTTCAGCAGCCGACCAAGCTGCCGGAAAAGCAAAAGAGATCGATGGGCAGCTTTCCCTTTTAAAATTGGAATTGCTGACTATAAACCGGTTAAGGGACGAAGTAATGAAGGAGAAGGATAACCTGGAGGTAAACTTTACCATAGGTGACGTTGTACAGCCCCAGTTAACCGAATTCATAACGACGTTAAACAGTCTTTTTACGCAAAGGACGATATCTTTAAAAACCTATAACAACAACTCACAGCCCATACAGGAAATCAATAAACAGATACTGCAATTAAAAAACGATGCCCTTAATAGTATCGATGCGTCAATATCGCTAATAAATGATAAGATCAACTTTCTTAGTAATCAACTTGCGCCAATAAATCAACAAATAGCCGAAATGCCCGCGGAAGAAAGGGATATGGTTAGTCTGAAGCGCGATTTCGATATAAATGATAAGGTGTATTCCTTCTTATCCGAAAAAAAACTGGATGCCCAGATCAGCAGCGCCGGAATTTTGCCCGGCGCCACAATAATCGATATGGCACAACCAAATCTTACGCCGGTGTCGCCGGACGAGCAAAGCATTCACAAGTCTTCTGTTATTATTGGTCTTTTGATTGGCCTGGGGGCGATCATTTTAATCAGGATATTAAATCCCTTCATATACGATAAAGAAACGATTGAGATGCTGACAACCGTTCCGATCATTGGCGTGATCAGGAAGTTTCCGGATGTTATTGATGAATACAGCTCTCAAATACTGGCTATCAGCAGGCCGAAATCAATTTTTGCCGAGTCTGTTCGATCCGTGCGCACCAATCTGAGTTTTTTGGCCTCGGAAAAGACAAGCAAGATCATCTGCATTACGTCGGAGGTTGCCGGCGAAGGTAAGTCGTTTGTTGCAGTTAATTTATCCAGTACCTTATCGCTGATTGAAAAAAGGGTAATATTGATCGCTGCCGATTTACGCCGGTCAAAAATGCACAAGACATTCAATGCCCCCAATGATCTTGGACTAAGCAATTATCTTGCAAATCAATGCGAGGTTGAAGATATCATTATGCATTCTTCCCAGGAACACCTCGATTTTATCATATCGGGGCCGGTTCCGCCAAATCCTTCGGAATTGCTGCACACCGCGCGAATGGTGGAGTTAGTGGATTACCTGCGAAACCGTTATGAAATTGTGATGATCGATACCGCGCCGATTGGCCTCGTCTCAGACGCAATTCCTATTATCAGAATGAGCGATATCAACCTCTTTGTAATTCGCTCGGGCAAATCAAAATTTTATGCCGCAACCGTGCCGCAGCGCATCTCCCAGGAATATCATCTCGACAATACGGTAATAGTGCTAAATGCTTACGCGGAAGACCTGTTGCACTCGAGGTATTATACAACCAAGTTTACCGGTGAAAATTATGGCTCGAGATATTATTATTATTCTGATTATAGCGGATACGAAGGCTCGGGCTATTACATAGACGAAAAGAAGAGAAAGTGGTGGGATATAAGAGGTTGGTTTGGCCGGTAAAATTTTAGGTAAATGGTTCCCATAAGATCACTTACCAACCAGGCGAAATGGTACCCGGTTTACACGCATCCACGGGCCGAGAAAAAAGCTTTTGAAGCATTAAATAACAAAGGGATTGAGGTTTATTTGCCTTTACAACGCCGCCTCAAGCAATGGAGCGACCGGAAAAAATGGGTTAATGAACCATTTATAAAATCGTACATATTTGTGCGGATCAGAGAACAGGAACAAACAGAGGTATTAATGACGAAAGGAGTAGCGCGCTTTATATACTTCTCAGGTAAAATTGCTTCCATGCCCGACAGGCAGATAAATGAGCTTAAATTACTTATAGCCAGCCCTTATGAATTGGAGGTTACCGAGACGGACCTGCAACCCGGGGAAAGTATTATTATCAAAGCCGGCCCGCTGAAGGGACTTAAAGGCGAGATAATATCCTATCGATCTCAAAAACAGCTTGCCCTGCGATTAGACAACTTAGGTTATTCGATAATCGTACACATGGCTGCGTCATTGATCGAAAGGTTTTAGCCGCGCTTTTAGCATTTTCTTAATACGATACGGCATTTTAATTATATATTAATGCCCATATATTTAGTTTTTTAAAAAACAACTAAACTGCTGATTAATAATAAGTTGCATTTATATGATGTGACTTACGCGGCGAAGCCATGAATATTTTAAACATATGTGCAGAATAGCCGGAGTAATATCAAACCGGCTGACGGCTGAAACGGCCATGGAAAAGGTTGCCTTGATGTGCGATGCCCTGAAGCATGGCGGCCCGGACGACGAAGGTTTTTTTTCGGACGAAACGGTAGGACTGTTTTTTGGTCATCGCCGCCTTTCTATTATCGACCTTAGCCAAAACGGCCACCAGCCCATGGCGGATGTTCAGCAAAAGGTTTGGATCACTTTTAATGGCGAGATCTATAACTATCCCGAGCTAAAACAGCAACTTTTAACGCTTGGTGTTAGCTTTCATTCCAATACGGATACAGAGGTTATCATTAATGCGTACATAAAATGGGGCGTTTCAGCTTTTTCGAAACTTCGGGGAATGTTTGCTTTCGCCCTTTATGACAAAGCGCGGGCGACAACCTATCTTGTCCGCGATTCTACCGGGGTGAAACCGCTGTATTATCATGTAGATAAAGAGACGTTAAGCTTTGCATCCGAAGTTAAAGCGTTTAGGATTGCGCGCATAACTGATGAAAGCGACCCTAATTGGCCGATAAGGTTTTTGGCTTTCGGTCATTTACCCGAGCCTTATACCACGCTGAAAGACGTGCGGAGCCTGGCAAAGGGCCATTATTTAATTTGGGAACATAATATCCAAAAATTTAGTATTGCGCGCTTTTACAAAGCGCCGGAAAAAATATATATAACAGACATTCAGGTCGCCTACGAAGCTATTCGCGAAACGCTGCAGGCAGCGGTTAAAAGGCAGTTGATCGCCGATGCGCCCATCGGTGTATTTTTAAGCGGCGGCATCGACTCAAGTCTTGTCTCTTTACTGGCAAACACGCAAAGAAAACAAAAACTCAAAACAATTTCTATCTTTTTTAACGAGAAGGAATATGATGAACGATCGTATCAAAGTACCGTTTTAAAGAAGATCAGCGGCGAAAAACATTCACACCTTGTTCAGCAGCAAGACTTTGAAGAATTGTTCCCACGGATAATAAATGACATGGATATGCCCACCACCGATGGCATAAACACCTGGTTTATCAGCAAATATGCCCATGAAGATGGTTTGAAAGCCGTTTTAAGCGGCGTCGGCGCTGACGAGCTGTTTGGCGGTTATCCTTCATTCAACAGGATCAAGTATATTGAATATTTGCGAAGGACGCCTTCTCCGTTATTTTTTGCGGCGAACTATTTTAAAACCGACCGCTACCGCAAAATATCGTTCCTTTCCCATAACCATTACCTGGCCGACTATTTATTGCTGAGGGGCCTCTTCGTACCGGCTGATATTGCCAAAATATTAAATACCGATGTAAACAACGTTGGCGATGTGTTGTTTAGCGATAAATCCGTTACCGGCCTGGGCGCTTACAACGAGGAAATGGCCGCCTGGTTTGAAACAAACTTGTACATGCAAAATCAACTGCTCAGGGATACCGATGTAATGAGCATGAGCCACGGCCTGGAAGTACGGGTGCCATTTTTGGATGAAGACTTTCAGCAATTGGCATGCAGCATTGCACCCGACATCAGGTTCAACAAAAATCAGCCAAAAAAAATACTGATCGATAGTTTCAGCAAAATTTTGCCCGAAGCGATCTGGAACCGGCCAAAAATGGGTTTCACATTCCCCTTCCAGGAATGGATGCTCCGTCACTCAGAAATCAGCAACGAACGGCTATACCGGGGCAAGTTCGCACAAAATTCGGTCATGAAGTTTAAATCGGGCCAAATGCACTGGTCGAAAGTTTTTGCCCTTTACCAGGTACAACTGCATGTCTAAAAGAGTAATATTATTTTCGTTACAAACATTTAGCACCACTGGCGGCATACAAAAAATGACGCGTACCCTGGCGCATTCGTTAAACCGGCTGGCAAAAAAAAATAAATGGAGTTTTGAGCTGTGGTCGCTTTATGATAAGGATGCCGACCTGATGCCGCAATATCTCCCCGCAGAAAACTTTAAAGGCTTTGATAAAAACCGCCGCAAATTTATTTCACAAACGGTATTTAACTCAAAAAAGCCTGATATTGTGATCCTTAGCCATATTAACCTGGCTATTATCGGCCTTTTAATAAAAGCGATCCATCCTAAATCCAGGGTGTGGCTTATCGGCCATGGGATCGAGGTGTGGCGGCCGTTATCAGAGCTAAAAAAATCGTTGTTAAGCCGCTGTGATAAAGTGATCTGTGTCAGCAATTTTACCAAACAGCAAATGATCAACCTGCACCATGTCGACCCGGCAAAGTGCACGGTACTAAATAATGCGGTCGATCCTTTTATGACCTTGCCGTTAACCTTTACCAAGCCCGATCATTTGCTAAAGCGTTATTGGCTGACCGAAGAAAACCAGGTGATCTTTACCCTGACCCGCCTGGCCTATACCGAACAATACAAGGGGCACGACCAGGTGATAAAGGCTGTAAGCAAACTAAAAGAAAAATTCCCTAATGTGCGATATGTTCTGGCTGGCCAGTATGACCATACCGAAGAGCTAAGGATACAAAAGCTGATATCGGAATACAAGGTGGACGAACAAGTGATCCTGCCAGGGTTTATCAAGGAAAGCGAATTGTCAGATTACTTCCTGTTGGCCGACCTGTTTGTGCTGCCCAGTAAGAAAGAAGGGTTCGGGATAGTTTTTATCGAGGCGCTGGCCTGCGGCCTGCCGGTTATATGCGGCAATGTTGACGGCAGCGTGGACGCGATACGCTATGGTGAGCTGGGCAAAGCAATAAACCCGGACGGCCTGGCCGAACTGGAAAAAGCACTGTCGGATTACTTAAGCACGCCGGTCCCAGAAGGTAAGCGGCACGACCTGCAGAAGCAATGCCTGCTTCACTTTAACGAAGTGGATTATATGAATAATATCGAAAAACTGATCATCGATG
>Ga0207103_10270_pt1 | contig 14048 bp, 14 predicted proteins | sample Alteio_BWMinHeat_81_FD_153546 | JGI IMG/M metagenome (GOLD analysis project Ga0207103, IMG submission 153546) | Enriched cells from forest soil in Barre Woods Harvard Forest LTER site, Petersham, Massachusetts, United States -... | ecosystem: Environmental > Terrestrial > Soil > Temperate forest >...
CGGATTCATGCTTTGCTTTCTGTGCCTCTGACGCGAAACAAAACGCAGAAAACAGTTACGGTATTTCTTGTTGTGATCTCAATTTTAATTGCAGGGTGGCTGCTTCCTTCTGTGGGAATCGGCTTCGATGGCTACGTTCCGCCGGTAACGAAGTATCAAGTACAGCCTGAACCGAGGCCGAGTCTAGCAGGGGTCGCTGTCCGCAGATTCGTCAGGACACCGCGAACTAGAGTTCTGGGCGCAGAGCACTTTGAAGCTCCACCAATCCCCTCTGCTTCATCTCAAATCCCCGATCTATTTGCAGCTTCACAATCGGTCGATTTGCCAATGCTGAAACCGCTGACAGAACCAAGGGCTATGGACCTGGGCAAAGCTGTCACGATTAGTGTCGGGGCACCCTCCTTTTTGCCACGAAACTCGGGAAACGTTTGGAACGAGTCTCAGCTGAGTCCGCCGAAGCATCGCTATCGCGGCTGGAAAAGGGCTGCAGTGGGGATCGCGGTTGGAGCAGCTATCGCCCTCGTTGCAACCCGCGATGATGATAAACCCGGACAATGAATCGGCTCGAGACTTAAGTCGCGGTTGCTGTGTCTCTCCGACAACTTGTAATTTCATCGCGTGTGGCACACCCATTCGTATACCAACAGATAAATTCGCCGATGATTGAGACAACTCCTCACACCGAGACTGTCGCAATAATTCAGGTCAACAATAAGAATTAGTGTCAACGGGCATTACCACTCTCTACCTCAAGTTAGGATCAACTTTGGTTTTTTCGCAACTGATCGCAACTTGACTGCGACGAAAAAGAGGACGAGTCGTTGACATCCGCGAGAACGCCACCTTAGCCTGAGACATGTCGTTGTGTTGCGACTAAGTCGCAATAAGAATTCTATTCGTCAAAGGCAGAGGTCCATGTCGTTCGTACGTTTTATTTTGTGGGCTGGTTTGCTCTCATTCGTCGCCTCGGTTTCTGCCTTTGCGCAGGAAGCTTACTTCATTACCTATTCCCACCAGATGGAGGAGCCGGGCGATCTAGAGATCGAAACCAAAAGCGTTACCAGCACGCCGGATAATGGGAACAGCTTTGTGGCAACCGCTTTGGAATTTGAGTATGGCGTCAAGGCGTGGTGGACCTCGGAACTGTACCTTGAAGGTCAGACAACTCAGGATGAAAGCACAGTTTTCACTGGCTTTAGGCTGGAGAATCGCTTCCGACCACTGATGCGGGAACACTGGATTAACCCAGTTCTCTACTTCGAGTTCGAGAACATCAACTCGGCGGACAAGATACTTTTAGAAATCGTGGGGCATGATGGCCAACAAGACCTAGCCTCTCGCAATGATCGGAGTGAGAAGAAGCGTGAAGGAGAACTCAGGCTGATTCTTTCGAGTAACTTTAAAGGATGGAATGTCTCAGAGAACTTCATTGCGGAGATGAATTTTAATGGCGGTCCGTGGGAGTTTGGTTATGCGGTAGGAGCGAGCCGCCCCCTGAGCACACGGGCGAGCGCGTCGAAGTGCGCATTTTGCAGAGAGAATTTTGACTTGGGAGCAGAGATGTACGGAGGGCTCGGGGACTCGAATGGCTTCGGTACCGCAGACACATCCCACTATTTCGCTCCGGTGGTGAACTGGCGCGTACCCAACGGCATAACTCTTAAGGTTTCTCCTGGAGTCGGATTGAATGGAAATAGCCTTCCGGTATTAGTGCGCTTTGGAGTTTCCTACGAAATTGAGCAAATATTTTCTAAGCTCCGGGGACGCTGAAATGCATACCTGCGCCAAGAAGTTGTCAATCCTGCTTGTTCTACTCTTACCGAGTCTGCTACTCGCGTCTGTTGGCGACGGCGAATGGCTCAGGCGGGTCCCCGCAAAGGAGCAAAGTAAGCCGAACCCCTACTCTGGGGACACTCAAGCCACAGCATCAGGTGCGAACCTGTTGGGCCAGCATTGTGCTGCGTGTCACGGGAAAGATGCAGAGGGAAGAGACGGTAAGCCGTCGCTGCATTCAGAAAGACTGAAACGAGCCAGTGCTGGTGAGATTCATTGGCTCTTGACTAATGGCAGTCTGAAGAATGGGATGCCCTCTTGGGCTCGACTGCCGGACCAGCAGAGGTGGCAGATCGTTACCTACCTGAAGTCAATTCAGTGACGCCGTGTAGATAGATGCCGATAACACAGGTTATCACTCACTATCTCAGGGTAAGGTAGTTGGTGATATCGCGATTGCACGCTACCTACCGCGCTCGCGAGGCGGCTAGGGCTTTCACGACCATGGCCTCAAACACTTGTTGGTTCACATCAGCGAGCTTCTTGATTTAGAGGCAGCCCCGGCCGGTCGTGTGCTTGCCGAGTTTTGCCAGGAGGCGATCAGTCGGCCCCCAATTCGAAGTCGCTCGGGACACCGTAACCGATATGACGAATCTTTGCACGGCGCGCCTGCGCACTGGGCGAGGCCAGGATTGAGAAGAACATGTCGGTGCGCGACTGAAGCTCGGTAGCTGTCGGCGTCCCGACCCGATTGATCTGGGCCTTCGCCGCGGCTAGCGTTTCACAGTCGAACGAGACCAGCGCCGGACGAGCGTATCGATAAATGAGTCGAGGTCGGCATCGTCCAGCGTGCGGTTCACCCAGCCATAGCGCTCGGCGATATCAGCATTGAAATCGTCGCCGCTGAGCACGATCTCAAGTGCGCGCGAGCGGCCGACCAAACGCGGGAGCCATTCCAGCGCTCCCCCGCCCGGGACTAGTCCGACGCCGACCTCGGGGTTGCCGAATAGGGCGCTTTGCCGGCTGACGAATCGCATGTCGCAGGCCAGCACGAACTCGTTACCGATGCCGCGCGTGCGGCCGCGAATCTTGGCGATGCTCACCACTGGCGTGGACGAGAGGCACAGCCAAAGTCGCGCCAAAGTCCCAGCACCTCTGGCCGCTCAGCTGCCTTGGCTACGTCGAGATGGGCGATGAAAAAATCGGGATTCGCCGACTGGAACACTACGACCTTCACGGACGGGTCCGCCTCGAAGTCGGTCATTAGAGCTCCCAGTTCGACGATCGTTGTGGGAACAAACATGTTGATCGGCGGGTTGCTGAAGGTGATCGTCCACCGGCCCGGATAGGTGCGGTCGGTGTTGAACTGCGAAGAGTCAGGCATGGGGCATCTCCTACGTCGATTGGCAGATCAGCTTTGCGTTCAGAGTGCTCTGAAGCTCTGCAATGGCTCGGCGTTGCACCGTTCGATTGACCACACGGTGAACAGAAGAGAGGTAGATCAGGGTAGGAGATATCAGGAGAGATTCAGAGGCCTACCAGTGGGGCGCGCCCAGGCGATTCGAGATCTCCTAGGACGCCTGAGTTTGAAGGCTGAAACCGGCCAGCCCATACTTCGGCTTCGACATCACATTTTTCGGGACAGCAGACGCGCAGAACCCGAGGAATTGCAATGACGATTCGTAACTTGATGGTGCTTCCGCTCGCAGCCGCCTTGACTGCTTTCGCGCAACAAGTTCCCGTAACCAGCAGCCAGAGCCAGCCTGCCGCCGCAACGCAGTCGAACAGCTCAACGACTTCAGCCAACAGTTCTGAACAGGCCACTGCGACGCGCCAGCCGCTGACGACTGATACGCACGAGGGTTTCTGGGGAAAGATTAACCCCTTTGCCCGAAAGAAATGGGTGCAGAAACAGATGGCACCGATCCGCGACCGTGTCAACGAGCTGGATGAGCTGACCGCCGCCAATTCGAAGGAGATCAAGGACGTGGATGCTCGCGCTACCGAAGGTATTCGTCAGGCCTCGGCTCGCGCCGAGCAGGCTGATCAGCACGCCGTCGATGCCGGTAACCGAGCGCAGCAAGCTCAGCTGACCGCACACCAGGCCAACCAGCATCTGCGGACTATGCAGACTGCTATCACCGATCTCGACCAGTATCAGCCCAGCACTGATGCTGAGCTCCGCTTCCCCACAGGCCAGGCCGCTCTGGGCGAGAAGGCGAGAGCGGCACTTGATCAGATCGCTGGCTCAGTTAAAGATCAGCGCGCCTACATCATCGAAGTGCAAGGATTCGCTCCCGGTAACAGCCAGGCTTCAATCGATGCTTCGCAGAAGATGGCTAATTCCGTTGTCCGTTACCTGGTTGTCGACCACCAGATTCCGGTGTACCGCATTTACAAGCTCGCAGAAGGCAACGCAAAGGTATCTCCGTCGCCACAGGGCCAGCAGACCGACGCCAATGGCGAATCCGTAAGACCATATCGGGGCGCTCGGGTTGACGTGACGGTTCTGAAGAATACGGGCCAGGAGGAGCTGAATAAGCAGGCCACGGTAACCCCGCCAGCCAACTAGAATGGCTGGATTCGCGCCGCGCTTAAGGATTCTTGTAATCGCAGAAGCCGCACGACGGTAGGGGTGACAGCGGCGGAACTGGCGACTACCCACCCAGAGGTAAGCCCGCAGCCATTCCCAAGAGCATCACGCGAGTTGGATACAGCTCCAGCATGACATCAGGAGCGACACTCGCGTGAACGCCGACTTCATCCACCTTGTCGATCTGACCCGAATTAAATCGGTGGGCATCGACATAACTACCATGACCGAGTTGGCGGCTCGTCAATCGTTCGCCAAATCCCGTCGTCCATTCGTTGTCGGATCGAACAGGCTCGCATACGGTATGGCTCGAATGTTTGTCGCGCTGCGCAGAGGGACCGGCGACGAGGAGATGCGTTTGTTTGAACAGCGCGAGGCAGCTCTGCAGTGGCTCGGAGTCGCACCGTTCGATTGACCGTATGGTTCACAGAACAGAGGTAGAAGAGGTCAGGACATGGCAGATCAGGAGAGATTCAGAGGCTACCAGTAAGTAAGAGTAGGGAGGAAACCAGGGACGAAATGGACGAATCTACTAGACGGTCACAGCTCGCACCTGAAAAAGAAAGTGCGTAAGGTGGCTGGACATGAAAGCGAGAGGATCCTCTTATCCAAGCGATCCAAAGGCAACGCGAATCGCGCTGGTAGACGATCTTCTCTCACGCCTCAGTTCTCTTGATTGACAGGAGTGGGCGACCATTCTGATCGCCATCCTTGCCCTTGTCGCAGCGATCTTCATTTATCTCGACCGCCAGCCGTAGATTCGATGTTCGTTGGGCGATACAACGGCATTTCTCGAAATCGTAATCACAATCAGAGAAGTTCAGGCCTAACTCTATGGTGCAGCGGTTACTCTGGTTGTGGATTGCGCTCGCATTTTCAGTCCTGTTGTGTAGTTGCGGTGTTGGTAACGGTCTCGCAGGAAACGTCGGCAACGGTTCTGGCGGAGGATCGGCAACGATTCCCCTGGTACAGCATGTGGCGATATTGCTGTTAGAGAACGCCGACTACTCGGAGGTCATCGGCAGTTCGAACATGCTTTACCTGAACAGCCTAGCCAGCCAGGGAGCCGTGGTCGCGAAGTACTACGCCAACTCGCACCCGTCGATCCCTAATTACTTCATCCTGACAACAGGCCAACCCATTACCAACGACGACGCTTATGGTGGTGTCGTCTCGACTGACAATGTAGTACGGGAATTAACAACATCGGGAAAGACGTGGAAGATCTACGCCGAATCCATACCATCCCAGGGGTATCTCGGTGGTGATGCTTTTCCTTATCTTCGTCATCACGACCCGTTTTCCTATTTCAGCGACGTACAGCAGGATTCCACGAAGGCAGCTAATATCAATGCTTTTTCTCAACTCGCTGCTGATCTCTCGGCAAGCAATCTCCCGAACTACATCTTCATTGCGCCGAATGCGAGAAATGACGGGCACAGCTGCCCAGCTGGAGTGGAAGATTGTCCACGCGCCCAGCGCTTGCAGATAGCCGATCAGTGGTTGCAATCGAACCTTGCGCCACTATTGAGTGATCCTACTTTCAAGCAAAGCGGACTGCTGGTCATTGTTTTCGACGAATCCGCAGATGACATCACCAATGGTGGAGGTCATGTGGCAGCGATTCTGGTTGGCACGCATGTTCGTTCAGGATATGTGGGAAACACTACAGACTACGACCATCGCAGCCTGCTCTCTCTGACGATGAAGGTTTTAGGTGTTCCGAACATCCCTAATGGTGCAGATGCGGCTCCACAGATGACGGAGTTCTTTCACTAGGGAGCCAAACATACACAGGACTACTTCTGCGGACAACGGCAACTCGGTCTTGCTTCTCTACTTATGGCATGTCGTGGAACTACGTTCCTTCCGGCGAAAGTCTGGAACACGACAGCTCAGTGGTCAGCGCGAGTTCATGCCAATAATAACTTCCCAGTTACGATTGACCTACTGCCATCCTGCGCTCAAAATGCACAGCCACCGTAGCACCTGTACCAGGTCTGGATGGAGGAAATCATGCAGATCTATCAAGGCAACTTTGTCGCCGACATCGAGCCGATCAAGAACAAACGAACGCCGCAAATCAGGCATTTCCGTATTCGTGTAAGCCAGTTGCGCCCAGTGGAATTATTGATCAGCGACTCCATCGCGACCGATGCGAATGCGGCGCGTCAGCGAGCGGAGGCGAAGCTTCGAGAGGTTCTGGCTTGCGAGCGACAGCTGAAAAATGTCGCATGATGCGAAGCTGTACGTCTAGCACGAAGCAATCGCATCGCGATGTGACTCAATCCACGATCTCATATCGGTTAGATCCTTCGGCACGTCCATGCAGACCACGATGCAGACAGAATCTGGTGGGTGCTGCTCTGGTGAGCACCGCGCCTTAAGAACGTTGAAGGATGGCGGCGACGACGTGAGCGCCTGAGCAAACGTGGATGGCCGTAATTGTCGGCCATGTGCTCGGCATAGTCTCGTTTTTGGCGCGTTACCGGAACATTGTTCTTCATCATGTCGTTCAGGACGTGGTCTGCAGAGCCAGTCGGGTGAGTTGATTCCACTCGGCGCGTTGAGGATTACTTGACTTGACGAGTCTGTGAACCGCCATTTCGCTTTGCTCCCGCCTATGTTGCGCGCTGAATCGATGGCTACTTAAGTGATCGTAACGAGAGTGTATCGGAGCAATCCGGCTTTCGGAATGGCTGACACTAGGCTATCTTTGGCAGAGCACAACGTACCTGCTTCGTTTGGAGAGGCGATCCAATGAGTGTTGTTCAGGTTCGACAAATCAAGGGTTTTCTGGAGAGCACATTCAAAGGTCTAATCGACCTATCTGACTATGCGGGGAAGTCAGCAACCGAGACTGAGCGAGCTTTTCTGTCTCGATCAGTCGCCGGATTGGCGCTCATGCATGCAGCAGGTCTTACAGCAAGCAATGCGGCACATGCCGTTGTTGACGGTTTCGAAGACACACGATCAATTGCTGTATATGGTGCAGTCGAAATGGGATACAGCAGGAACGGGCAGCATAGACGGCGGAGAGGTGCAGAAGTTTGTGCAGGGTGTATGTGATCTTGTCCACCCTCGATTCGAGCGCTTCAACGCAAAGGTGAATGCGAAGTCTGAAGAGATCAATGAAGCACTCGAAAACTCGCGCACGAAATGCGTTCTAGTTCTGGCGTATACCGGTAATCAGCCTTTGTCAGCGCCCCAAACTGGGATTCTCGATGACGTGCTGAATGAACTGAACGACACGAGCGACGTGGCTTCATTGCAATGCCTCTCCCAAAAAGAACTGCACTCGGCGATAACGTCGATGGGGGATTCGGTCGACCTTGAAGTGATGATTTATGAATGGGCGAAGACCGCAGACCCGTTTGTGGCGTACTACGGTCAGGTGAAAGCAGTCGACATAGCAACGTGGTGGGCTAAGTTCGGGGTCAGGTTGCTGTCGCTGAATCTGCGCAATTTCATTGGCGCAAGTGATGTCAACGACGCGATGACTGCTACTCTCGTTTCAACTCCTGAGCGCTTTTGGTATTTCAACAACGGAATTACTGTTCTTTGTGGAGAGGTCACGAAAAAGCTGACTGGTGGAGCGGAGCGAAGTAGTGGGGTGTTCGATTGTAAGGGCGTCAGCGTCGTCAATGGTGCTCAAACGGTTGGCAGCATTGCCCAAGCATCCCTTAAGAATCCAGCACAACTCGAAACCGCTCGCGTCATGGTTCGATTCATTTCCTTAAGAAATTGTCCCGAGGGATTCGCGAGTGATGTTACAAGAGAAGCGAAGACTCAGAATCGCATTGAGCTGACAGACTTTGCTGCACTCGATCCAGAACAAGAGCGGTTGCGAATTGAACTACAGCTAGATGAGAAAAAGACCTACATTTACAAGACGGGATCGCACTCAGTTACGCCGGAAGATGGTTGTACCGTGGACGAGGCCGCTACTGCTTTGGCATGCGCACAGCCTGATGTTGCGCTAGCGGTGCAAGCCAAGAGAGAGATCAGCAAGCTCTACGAAGACATAACGAGGGCTCCTTACAAACTTCTCTTTAATGCGAGTGTGACGGCGACACGCATGTGGCGCTCGGTACAAGTTCAGCGTTCGGTGGAATCGGCTCTAAAGGAACTTGGCGCAACTCTCGAAGGGCGTGAAAGGCTCGTGGCAATTCACGGAAATCGCTTCATCCTGCACCACGTATTTCGTGAGCTACCGATGAACAAATTTGATGAGGGCGCGGTCGACTTTGAGGCAATCAGGGCTGGCATTTCTGATCGTACCAGCAAGATCTTGATTTCGCTCACCTACGCGATTGAAGATCTTTTTCCTGGCTCCTATCTCAACAGCCTTTTCAAGAACACGGAAAAATGTCGCGTTCTCAGCCGATTCCAGGATGCAGCTTCGAAGCAAATGACGCTGCCAACAATGCAGGCGACATCGCCTTCTGCGCGATAGGAGCGCTGTGAGGATCAATGAACTTGACCAGCACATTGGAGCGACACACAAGTTGTCTATTGTGTATGGTTCGATCCGCAAGAACTAGGCTCCTTGCCCCTGGACCAGGAATTGCAGAAGCAGAGATGTGAAATCGCGTAATGAGCTGAACTACCTTCCTAATGACTAGCGTGGTAGTGGTGCAAAAGAAGGTCCTCTCCGAAGTCGCCGTTGAAGTCGCGCCACACGGAGTGGATGTGGTTGACGTCGTCCTGCGTGTCGTCTAGCTCGATGAGGAAGTAGGGTGTTTGAACTCGATAGTAGTGGGGGTCACCGGCGTTGATGCAACCTGACCACGCGAAATACAGATTCCGACCGGCCTTGTTCATCTATGCTATCCGGCCTTCTGCCAGCTCGTGAGGCACATTGTGGGCGTATTCTTCGACGAGAGCCATGAGCGCATCGAATTGCCCTGCACTCATTTTGGCAGCTGGAAGGCCAGACGGCTGGCCCTGCAACGTCGCCTTTCGGCTCGCAGCAGTCAGGATCTCCTCGTACGCAACAGGATTGACGATGGCAACCTTGCGATTTTGTTCGTCGAGGGCATGCATAAGTTGCATACCGAGGTCTTCTTCCGCAGCCAGGGTGCGCAGGCCCTTGCGCGGCCCTTGCCGCACCTCGGCGGGATTGGCTCCGAAGAAGCTCGGGCCATCGATGACTTTGCCGTCCGCCAACGTGTAGTTCTGGCTGAGATGATGGCCTTCGATACGGTAGCCCCAAGTGCCGTTCTCGGATGGAGTCCCGAAGACGGAGAAATAGTATTTTTCTGGATTTCGGTGCTCACCGCTGTCGTTCTCGATGAGCTTAAGCACCTCTTCCAGGCTCATGATCGTCACGGCTTTGATGTAACCCGTCTGGCTCAATCCGGCTGCTAGGAGAGCGCTGGCGAGGTGCTTTTGGTAGGGCGTCATTTCGCGCAACGGCAGGCCCTTGCGGTCCTTGGGGATGTAATGCCAGTTCATGCGCTCTTCGGCATCGAACGGAAACGTTGTTTTGCCACGCTGATTGGTATCGAGCGCAGCGAGGAAGTGGTTAGCGCACTCAGTCATAACAGAGGCGGCGTGAACGTCAGCGCGATGAGAGTGGATCTCTTCGGCCAAATTTTCTGTCGGCATAAGGAAGGCTCCTGCGAACAACGTCGCAGACGAACACAGAAATGAGCGCCGTTTCATGCACATGATTGCCTCCGGCTTAACAATTTCGCTTCGTGCTCGTCCTAGTTCACGATCAGGGTAGGGACTGTTGCAGGACGGGAATTCCGCTTCAATGGCACGGCATTATATCCCGTCTTGATCGGCACGCGATAAGATAAGACCAGTGATTCTCCCTGCAGTTGAAACCCATGCGCCTGGCGCGCCTCCGCGAGTCCTTCAGCAACCCAGACTGGCTGTTTGAGCTCAAGCACGATGGCTTCCGTGCGCTGGCCTACGTCGAGGATGGAACCTGCCGCCTCGTGTCGCGCAACGGCAACACGTTCGCGAGCTTTGCTGGCCTGGCGCAGTCCATCGCCGACCTAATCAAACAGCCTGCGTTACTCGACGGCGAGAACGTATGCCTGGACGAGTACGGTAGATCGCAATTCAACGATCTGTTGTTCCATCGTGGGGCGCCATACTTTTTTGCATTTGATTTGCTGTGGCAGGGAAGCGAAGACCTGCGCATGCTTCCACTGATGGAGCGCAAACAGCGGTTGCAGCCACTGATAGCGAAGCAGCCATCGCGCTTGCTGTATTGCGATCATGTCGAGGAACGTGGCGAGGATCTCTTCGCACTCACGTGCGAGCACGACCTGGAAGGCATTGTTGCCAAGCACAGGCTGTCGCCTTATGTTAGCGGCGAAGGTGAGACGAACTGGATCAAGATTCGCAATGCGAGTTACAGCCAGATCGCCGGGCGAGATGAATTGTTTAATCGCGATAACAAGCGACGACAGGAACAGGCGAGCAATGGCTGGAGCGGGTGTGTTTTGGCGTGCCTTGCACTGGAGCTCTGACCTCGCTATTTCCATACCATGTGGCGCCCGACTGACGCTGAGCAAGTAAGAGAGATCGCGATCTCACGAGGTATGACAGGCGCATCTAATGACATATGCCTCCCCGCCACTACGGCTGCGACAAGTTCCTCATCGGCGTAATCGCAGTGATAGTTTTGTGCTTTGTCGCGCTCTGGTACTGGGGTGCTCGCGTCGATACGGCACCGAAGCATGCGTTGCATACAGAGCCGCCAACCACGAAGCATTCGATGCCCACGGCGACCCGTCACTAGTGCTCTGGGTGCCGATGCTATGGCAACGGCTGTATGCATCTACATGTATATAAATCTTCGCGGAGGTGCGGCATGGGGTTCCGGCTGGCTTTCGACACGGAGAACAAAATCCTTCTGCTGTCGGCGGAAGGCGTCGTCACGGATCAGCTTGTGCTGGACGGCTATGACCTGGTGAAGAGCTGCTGGGACCGCTACGGCGCTTGCAGCTACATAATCGACTATTCCCAAGCGACGGAGATTCTGCTCTCGGCTGAAGCCGTTAGAAAGCTTGCCAGGAAAAAGCCCATTCTGCAGCCACAGTGTTTTCAGCTAAACGTCGCTCCTCAGAACGAAATGCACAGGCTAGCCCGTATGTATCAGATCGTATCCACGCAAACTCGCCCAACATTTCAAGTGGTTCGCACAATGGAGGAAGCGCTGAAGCTAATTGGCGTGGCGTCTGCAACATTCACACCGATTCAGGACGACCTTCGCAAAGCCGCATGACGCGCTACAGCTCCCGCTGCACTTCTTTCAGGTGGAAGTGCATAGCGCCTTGCTAGCGGAACCCGCTGCATTCAGAATGCATCTCGGTTTCAGCAGCTCGGCTTGCTCGGTAGAGCATCCGCCTGGAATTTGAATTCCTTCAAACCCCAGGCTGGTGCTCTACCAACTGAGCTACACCGCAAATCACCGCCGCCAACGCAGTTTCGCTGATTCCGTGATGAACGAGAGAGTGCCTTGCTGTTTTTCGCTCACGTTGTTCATTGAGTTACGCCAACACGTGCCCTCCCGGCCTCAGACCACCACTGCGCCGCAAGTCTGCATCCTTCCGTTAATTATTCCAAAGAATTATTCCCAAAGGTGACACATGCGATGCCTGCGGCTTCTGTCATTGAACTTGCTTGTTTTCGCGATTGGCACGCTGTTCCCTTCGTGCGGTAACTTCTTTGTAGATCAGAATTCCATCAACGGGACATCGACCTCGACCACGATTACAAACGCCAATACGACAAACGGCACAGGAACAACCTCTGGTGTCACAACCACGGGAACAGGGACCACTGGTACTACAGGGACGACGACGTTTGCTCCAACCGGCGGGACCGGAACAACAGGATCAACCGGCGTAGGCACGATCACTCCAACGACAGGTGGCACCGCAACAACAGGAACAACCGGCACGGGCACGACGACCCCAACCACTGGTGGCACAGGGACGACAGGGACATTCGGCACGGGAACATTCGGGACGGGAACCACTGGAACAGTCGCAACAGGGACGACAGGAACATTCGGGACGGGAACGACCGGCACTGGCACCGGGACTGGAATGACTGGCACTGGTTTGGTAGGACTCTTCGCTGCATTGAATCCGCGAAACGTGGATCCTGGAACCCTACGTGAGCCCGGACAGACTACTCAAGGCGGTTTCCTGTTTGGCTCGCTGGGGAAGGGTATCAGTGTGGGCCGAATCGACCCCGCAAGCGGCAATGTGACGGGCTCGCATACCGGAACCGGCCCCGATAGTGGCGCATTTGTTGGGTTCATGGTCCCAGATCCCAAGGGACGTTTTCTTTTCGCGTCTGAGATGCCCGTTCCTCCAATCGATAATCAGCACGCGAGCGGTAGTATTGGTGTTTTCGCAATCGACCGGACGAATGGAACACTCAGCCCCGTTTCGAATGGCTCGATCGTGAGTCCGGGTGGCGAGAAGATCTCGCTCGATCCGACCGGCAGGTTTTTGTACACGGTGATAGACGACGGAATTGCGGCCTATTCAATCAATCGGTCGAGCGGCATGTTAACGGCAATTCCTGGTTCGCCCTTCGGCGGAAATATAGGAAATCTGGTTGTCGTCAGCCCGGACGGCAAGTATCTCTATAACGTCGGAAGCGGCAAGGCATCGTCGTATACGCTCGACTCCACAACGGGCAAGCCAACTGCGACTGGTAGAGCCATTTCTACCGACGCGGCACCGGAATTGGATATTGCTGTTTCGCCAAGCGGCAAATTTCTCTTCATCGCCGACCGAAGCACGACCATAAAGGTACTTAGCATCGGCACGGACGGAACCCTAATGCCGTTATCGCCGTCGCCAGACATTGGTCATCGTGACACCAGCATGGTGATCCACCCGAGCGGCGCATTCCTTTACGTGGGCAGTGCCAGCGATGGAGGTGGAAACGGCGGTGTGGACGCGTTTCACGTGGACAGTTCTGGGAACGTGACATCAATCGGCGGATCTTCCTACTCCACGAGCGCGAATGCCCTACACGTCACCATCGATGCCTCAGGCAAGTATCTCTACGTCTCCACCCCGAAGGGGGTAAACAGCTTTGAGATCGATCAAACCACGGGAGAGCTGACGTCCTCGTCCTCATCACCGGCCATCGGCAATCTGGCCTACTCGCAAGTGATTGCCGCTGGACCGTAGCGGAGCGGGTTACCTGTTGCCGGCTTGCTCCGCTGCTGCTGTTAGCACCTTGAAGCCGGGCTTTCTCGCAACAGTATCGGCCCGTGGATTGATTACACCGGCGCGGATGGTCTGGCCGCGAGGAATCCAGTCAGCTCCCGTGAGACCGGTCGAGCAGTACTCTTCGATGGCAAGGAACAGACGTGCCGAGTGATATCACGCGCAATAGGTTTTGAAATATTGGTGCGAGCGCACTTGCTGCCAGCGGTGGATCCATCGCAGCGCTTCCGTGCCTGCCAAGTCGCGCATCTCGGGCCGGCTCTTGGCACTTTGCAAAAAGTCAAACAAAGGCGTCCGGAACCGATTGCCGAAGAGGCCGCCCGTCAAATCGTTTTCATCCCAGGCGTGCTCGGCCAGGAGCTGATCCATGAATTTTAGAAAATCCGGCGATAGGGAAGGATCTTCAGCTTCGGGTTGAATGCGCGATTTTTTGTCAGTGGTCATTTGTACGGCGATTTGGGATTGGC
>Ga0207103_10271_pt1 | contig 14040 bp, 18 predicted proteins | sample Alteio_BWMinHeat_81_FD_153546 | JGI IMG/M metagenome (GOLD analysis project Ga0207103, IMG submission 153546) | Enriched cells from forest soil in Barre Woods Harvard Forest LTER site, Petersham, Massachusetts, United States -... | ecosystem: Environmental > Terrestrial > Soil > Temperate forest >...
CCATCGCGTAGGACTCGCCAAGAAATCAAACCTCGAGGCGCGGATCGGCGATTGGATAACCAATCGCGAAGTGGTAGACAACCTGTCCATATTCAGGTGTCAGGTTGAGGTAGTGATTCACCTGATCATCGTAGAACGCGCCGATGCCCGTTGCACCCAGCCCGAGCGCTTCTGCAGCAAGATACATTCGCTGGCCGATGGCACCTGCTTCGAAATGCACATAGCGATAGCCGCGGTCGCCGTAGGTACGGGTGGCACGTTCGAGATCGCCGATCATCGAAAAGGCCACGCACGCATTGCCCGCGAGGTCTTGCCCCAGGCTTAGGCCCGCAGCTGCGACGCGCTGATCGCCACGGCCGATCTGCTCCAACTCGGCACGATCTTGCCAGAACCGGTACACGCCCGACTGCAACCCGTTCACACGATGTGCGTAAAGATAGAGCTGGACAAAGCGTGTGCCGGCGAAGTCGGCAAATAACGGCTGGGCGGTGACAGCAAGGATGGTCGAGAGTTGCGCCAAGGACATCGATTGCATTCCGCCACAGAAATCGAGAGCGGAACGTCGCATTCGGGCAACTTCGCCGAAGCTGCGAGTGGATGAAGCTGGCATGGACAGCTTAATCTCTCCGAAACCAATCTGAGCCGGGTGTCCAACGCGAACGCTGCTGCACTCGCTGCTGTTCAGCTTCGTGGCGGAATGAATCCCGTCGATCAGCGGGTAAGAGACGATTTCCTGCGAAAGCTGGTTCGCCTGTCCTCCGAACCAAACTGTCTCGCAGGCTTCTGCCTTGCGCACTGGAATGGACTTGCCCTGCAGGCTAACAACGAGCATCGGCTCCTCATCTTTGTTAAGGCTACACAGTTGCGCCACGTCGTCGTCGGGGAAATGTCCGGTCGCAAAGCTTTCGCAACCGAGTGAACGGGCGGCGAGCGTCAGTGCTTGCCAGGCGTGCCCCATGTCGTGGAGGCAGTATCGGTAGGCTCGTTTGCCATATTTCCATGCTTCACGCCAGGCAATACTGGAGAGGACAAACATAATTGGGGCAGGGCCACCAGCCAACTTCAGTTCAAAATCGCCGCGCCCGCGTTGTTCCGCCATGTGCCTGGATGAATCGTAGTGGTGCAGGCCATCTGGCCACCCGTTGAGATTCCGTGTCACGAAATGAAACTCCGTCGGATGCAGATTTCCAGAGGATGGATTCACTCTCAGTGCGTAACGGTACCCGCTGGACGGGCTGCGCTTAGTCGCGCTAATCGCCGCGGAGTAAAAAAGGAGCTGAGAGAGAAACGTTGGCCCGTCGCTTACGGACGTGGTGCCCAGACCACCTTGAAGCACTTCGAGTGCGGGCATTTGAGGCTTGGGTGGATCTGCGGGCAAGTCGAGGACTGGCACGCCTTCATAATGACGAAACGGATCGGGCATGTTCGCCCAATCGAGACCGTGGCGCATTTGTGCCAGCGATTCAATGCTGTGCTTAGTCGATTCGTGATACTCGCGCCATTTCATTTGCCAATGGATGTGCCCGATGATGCCGACGCAGGCACCGAGTTGTTCGATCCTAACATCGAGTCTCCGCCCGAGTGATCCTATCGGGCGCACTCAATCGATCGCGTGGTCCCGCTTCTGCCATGGGACTCCCCGTTTGAACATAGTCCTGCACGACTAATTTCTCACTTCGCGGAGCCTTCACGTTAGGCAGCCTTGGATCTACGTCCAAAACATGCGATCTGAGCTGTGACGGAGCGCCCGCAGATCCACTTCCATATTGAGAATATAGGGTCTAATCCGCTCCTTCAGGATTTCAGAGACATTAGGAAGGGTGAGCACGCGTTCCAGGCTGGTGCGTTGAGCTTCAAGTTCGAGAATGCGGAAGGACATAACGCCGTTCAAATCATCCTGCATAAAAATATCCTGCATACACATCGCCCCATAGTGCAAGGCTACGATTTGGTCTTGCTACATTGATGTGCAGTTTTGCTCACTCTCGGTAATATTCGGGAGTACCGAGGATTGGGCAGAGTGACCGGGAACTACTTACACTTTTGCAATCACGAAGGTCAGAGTGCTGCGCGTCGACGTTGTCCAGAGCCGTGGGTATTCTGCCGCAGATAACAGATACTTGGCGACAACGGAGAATACCACCAACTATTTCACATTGAGATAGTAAGTGGTATAGAGATTTATCGCCAACAATCGCAAAACACGCAATAGTTGAGCGATCCTCAACAACGCTGTTACTCGTGGAAGTTAAGAAATCATGGCAGGAACACGCTCAGTTCTTGTCGAGAGTCTGGAGCCATTTCTTGATCACATTTTCCAGTGACGCCCGCTTGGATCTTACGTCTTCCATACCGGAAAACATCGCCAGTCTTCTTCCGTCGGCGTAGTCCCCTGTCAAGAATCCCGATTGATCATTCACGCGAGCACCTTTTGGAAACACAAGGCGAATACAGTCTTTCTGGTGCAGATTGAAAACTACGATATGACGTTTGTATTCCTTCGGATCGAATGGCGCCATCTCGCCCGTGTAAAAGAACGACGGTGCGTTCCACTTGATCTCTTCGCCGATCTCGCGATCTACGTGCAAAATGATCCGCCGCAAAGACGCTACGACATCCCTGAGTGGATGCTTGAGCTCTTGCATGTACGCATCAACCTTTTCCGGCTGTGAAGTGTTCGTGGATGCGCCCTTAAGCGCGCTGGGCGTTTTCACCGGCAACGTCTTCTTCGTTTTCCCTTTGACGGGTGCGGTCTTCTTTGTCTTCACAGCTTTCATCATCGGCTCATGGCGCTACGCGGGCGCTGTCTGTGTCTGCAACTGTATCAACCGCATCTTCCCGCCAATCCAAGCGGTTGGCAGAGCAATCAAGGCCAAAGCCACCGGATACCAATGCGGCCCGAGATTGCTGTTCCACGCCGCCACCGCGCCCAGGGTGCTTAACACAAAGCCCACAGCACCACCAACCAGCGCGTGGCCCATTGGTCGATTAGGAGCGAGCCGCGCAACCACGTAACTAGCAATCACGCTGTACACCGTTCGATAAGCGGTGGCGAACAGCAATAACACCATCTCTTTCCGTCGTTGAACAATTCAATGCAATTGACGCCTCTCGCGAACGGCTTGCTATAAGCGGCGTCTTGACTGGACTCATACATACTTGCTCCACGTTTCCCCAACTGTGGATTTGCCGAGAAACTTCGTGTTCGTAAGAGCCGTGGGTTGCAAAAAAATTGCCTGCGCGAGAAACATATTCCGTGGGACTTAGAACTGCCGCAGTGAGATCGCCAGTTTTTCCTCGGGCAGTTCTAATGAGCACCGCCCCGGGAACAAACAGCGAGTACATCCGTTGCCAGTCCCTGGCTTTGCCGGCCGGCCCGGAGACCACCTCATACATGGCGGAGATCAAAGCGTCGGCTGAATTCACATCTTCAGGCTGGGCCGATCGCTGTGAGTCTTTCAAGCGATCTGGGGTTGGATGTTGCGCAGGTCTCTCCTGATGTTCTTGCGCACTTACAGAAGCCGCCACCAGGATGCTTATCAAAAGAATTCTTAGAGGCTTCATTGTCCCCATTTCGTGAACTTCACTTCAAGGTTTTTCGACCGTTGGCCGTCTCCGTTTAGGTGAAGATCGGATAGCTGTCGATAACGGAGAATACCACTCACTATCTCAACCTGAGATACGGAGTGGTATGGAGATTTATCGTGCATCTACTGTTTGACTTCTCACCCACTTTCGGATGCTCAGAATTTTCCTTCGGCGACATTTAGGCTGCGGATTTGTGTTGGAGAAAGAGATCGCGGAACTTGTCCTCACCCAGCACTCGGCTAAGTTCCCTGAACGCGAAGAAAGGGATGAAGGTACAAAAAATCACCAGACCGCGGCCTAGCAGGTCATCGATGCGCACTTGGCGGAATGCTCCGGTTACACCTTCTCCATGGAGAAGGTGTTTGATCACTTCCTCAACGATGTGAAATGCGAATACTAACAAGCCGTACAGAAAGGATTTGTAAATCGCAGAAAAAAGCAACGGTTTAGCTTCAGCTCTTTTTCAGAGGTGCGCGTACTCTCCTATGAGAATGACTTTCGCAACTACGAGGGCATTGATCAACGCGGCGGTATAGCTGAACCGCGAGTCGCGAAAGTCGTTCAGCAGGATCATCCTATAGGTCACCATGGCACAAAAGAAAAATGCCAGATAGAGAGATATAGCGACCATCTCCTCAAGCTCATGCTCGGCCCTCTGCTTCAGAGTAGAATTCTCCTTACTCATATAGCCTCCCTTCCGCTGCTAAGTTTCGTTTTGAAACATCGGGGATTTGCTGAGCTTTTCTGATTAAGTTTCATTGTGGATCGATTTACTTAGCCATCTGCGCCAGCACATTCCGAATTGGAGTACTAGAGATGTGAATAAGGCCACCAAATGGGTTGTACATTTCTAGGATCAGAAAGATCGCACCCGAAACGGCAATCGCGCACAAGAACAGGGTGACAATTACTGTTGCGTTGCGCGGAGCAAACAGGCCAAAGCTGATGAAGTTGATAGTGAGCCAGAAAACCACGATTACCACTAGCGGCTTTGATACTGAACTCTCTTCCTGGGCGAAAAGCAGCCATCGTGTTTGGCTAAGACTCATGGCGATCGATAGGGCCTGATTCTTCATGCTCTGTTGTCTGTCAGTCGTTGCGGGAAGATCCTGAATCATGCCGAAGAGAGTGTTCGGTCCCTGTGGCGCGGGATCGAGGTGTCCACGTACTGATCCATCTTCTGGCTAGAGGCGATCTACACCATGGACAATGGTCTGTCGCAATTGTTCGCGAGTAGATCTTGACCCGGGACCATACTGAGCGAGCACGCTATCAAGCAAGGCGATTTTCGCCGTTGCGTCTAATACCTCATTGTTCTGCGTGTCGTAATTTCCTTTCGCAGAGGCAACCAGCAACCCGAGAACGAGCGCAGCCATTGTGCCGATGATCCCAGCTCCCAAGTTGACAACACGTTTTGATTCCTCGCTTAGATGGTGCTCTGGCAACCGCGAACGAAGGAACATGCCAAACATCGCTCCGCCGAAAAGGACTGTGAAAACGATCAGACTAGTTGCTAACGCCCCCATATTGAGTCAATTCACCTTAAAAGCTCACTGCTTTGGCCACTGTTTGAACATTTTCTGAACGGCTTTTTCAACCATTTTCTGGTCCTTCTCACCTTTGTTGGACAGCGTGTCCTGAGCGATACCGCGCCAAACTAGGGACTGCGTCTTTGAATTATGCAAATCGACGATCATGGTTCCTTGCACGCTTTGTTCAGGAGTGATTCCTCCCATGCCGCCTCCGATGCCTCGCATGCCCCATGCGTCATACGAGGTTTGCTGTCGCAGGCCATTGCTCGTTACAACGATGAGATCAGGGCTCTGGGTTTCCTGGACCATCATGAGGCCCTTCTCCCGCAATGCGTTGTTGATGTCTTGGTGTGCGGACTGCGCCAGAATCGAGTTCTGAATCTGATTTGGATTATTCGATCCCCAGGCGTAGGTGTGATAGTTGGCGAAGCTTTGGTTGTGGTTGTAATTGACAGAAACCTGCTGAGCAGTGGCGGCAACTGACATACAGAACAGCAGGACGCAGAAGCTGATTACTTTCATAGGCCCCCTTTGTCGGCTGGATTGTGTTTTTTGGATATTAGGACTAAGGGGAGGAGCACCATACTGGCCAAAGTATTAGCAGAGCCTAGAATTGCAAGGTTGCTGTTGTGCAGAGCAGTCTCGGATTCTTCAGCAACGGAGAATACCACTCACTATCTCGGTTTGAGATAGATGGTGGTATAGGGAGGCACGCGATATTTCAACATCTAAGTATACGTTCTCGTCTATCAAGACATTGAGATCGGCGGATGACTTCTGACGCTGTATTGGACCTTGTCCAAAACAAGAAATCCATCACTTAGGCATGAACGAAAGCAAGCCGATCAGAGCTCCAGCCAGTACTAGTAGCGCCGGGTTGATCTTGTATCGCATCAAGATCAGCAAGACGCCAACAGAGATGGCAGCAGTTTCAGCGCCAGTAATCGCACCCTTAGCCATGGTGAAGCAGCCAGCCAGCAAGAGTCCGATTGAGACAGGCGCAAGCCCCTGTTGAATAGATGTTCTCCATGGCCATTTCTCAAGCTTCTTCCAGCCGCGAGCCACGATATACGCGAGGATGGCGGTCGGTCCGAAAAACGCAAGGAGTACGGCGGCGGCCCCAAGAAATCCACCTGCCCATTGTCCGATGGGAACGATCATCATCATATTGGGACCCGGGGCCATCTGGCCCACGCTATATAAGTGGATCAATTGCTGAAAGGTGAGCCACTTATGAACGTCGACGGTCAGGACCTTCATCTCGGGAAAAGCAGCCATGCCGCCACCCACGGTGAGTAGGGATAGATACGCGAATACGCGGACAAGTGCCGGAATCTGGTTCATTGGGCCACACTCTCTTTCTGTGATTTTCGAGGCCGATGGAAGAGAATCGCCAGGATGCCGACGCCTATCAGCGTACGTGGAACACCCAGGTGCAGACGGTTCACTGCAATCACCGTCAGCGCCATGAAAAAGAAGTCAAACTTTCCTTCGAGCGACTTCTTGCTGAGACTGACGACCGTTGACAGGATGAGGCCAACCGCCGCGGCCGCCACCCCTTTGAGCGCCGCGGTAACCCAGACGTGGTCACCGTGGATTCGGTAGAACACTCCCACGGCGTACATGAGCACGGCGCCCGGCAGGCAGATGCCGATGACGGCGACAATCGATCCCAGCGCACCACGTAATTTCTCGCCCACTAGAATCGCCATGTTGGTTGCATTCAACCCAGGAAGGCTCTGGCTAATGGACAGCATCTCAACGAATTCCTTATCGTCGATCCAGCGCCGCTTGGTTACCAAGCTGCCGCGAAGGTACGGTACGACCCCGCCGAAGCTGGTGCCGCCGATGATGAGGAACTCGAGGAATATCTGGCCAATGGAAACTCGACCTTGGTCCGCAACAGAGCTGGCTGCGGCTCCTGTCGGTTTGGCAGCAGCGTCACTCATGGCTTTGGGGCTCCTTTCGGTAGTGACGGCAGACCGTTATTTTCACTATTCGTGCGACTTGGGTGGATTACCCAGCAGCCGGTACACAGTCGCTGTCTTGGTTGCGTTCAGCGCGATGTATTCCTCGGCCGAGTATTGTAAGGAGATGAAAAATGCCTCCGCACGTCTCAATGCTTCCTGTCCAAGCTGGGCGCGATCTTGGAATCGGAACTGAAAGGCGAACTCGCCAATCAACGGACGGTGCTCGCCGCGGGTACGCCAGATCGCCACATTGGCCTTGGACGTAATGCCCTGACCGAAATCGAGCGTGCCAATGTCTTGCAGGACCTCTTCGATGATCGTGTTGCTGACCAGTTTGAGCTCTTCTTTCGATTCCTTCTTTAACCGAGCAAGCGTCGGCAGTATCTCGACTAGAGCGTTCATATCGCGCACATTCTCATGGCCCATACCAATGGCGGCGCGCGGGAACTGGACGTTGTGGGAAAAGAGCAGACGAATACCGCCTAGCCTTTCCTTCAGCGGCAAAGCCTGACACTTGAACTTGACACGGTGCTCGCCAAGAATATGAGGTCGGACGTCAGTCTCAGCCGCCACCTGAATGTCGGGGTGTCGGAACTTGAACACGATCTCCGGATCACCGATCGGAAACCCATCCTTGTAGGGAATTCTTCGGCGCAGGATAAAAGCGTTGTTGTATAGGCGAAAGTCGTCAGTATCGATAAACAGCACTTCGCGGATCTTGATCGGTTCGGAATCGAAATCATGTCTCGCGAAGTGCACGCCGTGTTCTTTCGCCGGCCCGTGCATTACCTTTCCGAAGTCAAAGAGACTCTCTCGCGAATGAAACTTATTAGGCCTCAGAATAAGTTTGCAGCAAAGGTACTCGACATGATGGATCGGCATACCGTCGGCATACACACCTGGCTTCAATTGCGGGACGCGGCCCACCCAACTTGGGGTTACGGCTTCTCTCGCTTGCGGCAGTGGTGTGATGATCTGTTGGGCCCGAGTTCGTGCAACTTCTTTGAGCTGTGTCATGGCGCTCCTCAATCAACGCTTTCTTCATGGGTATAAAGTCCTCCTTCGGAAAATAGGAAGGGGCCGAGTAGCGCGCAACTGGCAAAACTACTGATTCGACTTGGGAATAGCCCAGAATCTGGACAACAAGGGCGGCAACCGACGCTGCTGGCTATCGCTGGCCGCATCTGGCGACATCGTAGAAGTGGCCAGGTATGAGACTTGCCACACCATGCTGTGGGCTAGTTGTAGCTTTGCTGACGATTGGTCCATTGCTCGCGCAACAAGGGCCAGCGAATCCGCAGAGCCCTCCTCAAGCCGTCGCCAGCGCACCTTGGGAAGTCGCACTCACCGTTGACGGTTACCTGCTTCCTGACCAGGACGACTATATCGATCCGACGCTATCGGCAGATCGCGGGCGGCTCCACCTCGAGGGTCGCTACAACTATGAAAATCTGAGAACCGGTTCGGTGTGGATTGGCTACAACATCAGCGCTGGAACGAAGCTGCTGTTTCATCTCACACCCATGATTGGCGGCGTTTTTGGCCGGACGACAGGCATCGCTCCGGGTTTTGAGGCCTCGCTGGAATACAAGAGGATCAAGGCATCGATTTCGAACGAATATGTTTTCGATACAAACCACAAGTCTGGGAACTTCTATTACAGCTGGCCGCAGCTGACCTACTCTCCGAGAGAATGGCTTCGGGTGGGGCTAGTGGCGCAGCGTACCAAGGCGTTTCAAACCAAACTCGATACGCAGCGGGGTTTCCTGGTGGGTCTCGCTTACAAGAAAGCCGAATTCACAACCTACGTCTTCAATGTTGGCTGGGCAGAACCGAGTGTCGTTCTTGAGCTCGGCTGGAGTTTTTGAGAACAGCACATCTGGGGTTTATATAAGCGTCGTATTCCGCCGGATCTTTGATCCTCAGTTACTGGGCCTGCCCGCCCACGTTCGTAGTTGCCGTAGTCTGTGCCGCGCTCACTGATACCCAGAGAACAATGGCCATAACGCCGATTTTCGTAGACATCGTTCGCCTCACGAGTGAACGGCGATAACAAGCCTTACTTCATCACTCGATAACTGTCGGGAACGGAGAATACCACTCTCTATCTCAACCTGAGATAGTTGGTGGTATGGCGATTCCTCGCCATCTATCCAGTTTTTCTCGCCAACATCAATTCCAGGGCGTGATTCCATTGTTCAATGTCGTTCTGTGGAACGATCCGCGCTGCCTGTGCAACTTCTCTCGCCTGAAAGAAGTACCACGCCCAAATCAAAACTCCGACAGCGTAAGAGAAAGAGCGAATGGTGTTGAGAAGGTCCCAGACCGCCCACCCGTAGTGCCCTCTGATCTCCATCGCGACTAACTCGGGAACGGCATAGATTCCAAGTCCCAGTGCCGCACCGAAACAGTAGCTTCTCCAACTCAATCCCATGAATCTGGAAAGCGCGAATATGACCAGCAAAAGACCGACTTGAATTGCCCTGAGGCTTCGAAGCAGGTCAACCATTCCTCGTGTCAGTAAAGGCGCCTGTGTTTTAAGTTCATAAGCGATCCATAACACATTCGCCAGAACTAGCACCACGACCGAAATCAGAAATATGAATTGCCAGCAACGTGTCAGAGCGTCGTAGGGTTCAAGTACCGTTTTGAAGACTTCATAGATTACCCACAGTTCCATCCCAGTACCGCACAACTCAAGGGGATAAAAAGAGTACGAATAGGTAAGGAATGAAACTCCCAGGGTTAACTCGATATGCAGGAAAATCGTCTTTATGATCGAGAAGATCAAGTACGCGGTGAATGCGGGAAGACTCCTGTAGAGCCTTCGACGGAAGATCAAAAAGACAATGACGCCCTGTAAAGCGGATTGAGCCAAGTTGAAGAGATATTGCGCGGGGCTTAGGTGAGGCATGTAGATTTGTGGGAGTCTTAGCCAACTCCTAATAGATCGGAGCCCGGGAGCTCAACCAGATGCCCCGAGTCTAGTTTCACCACAAATACACTCCGATTCATGCCTGTTCAAGACATGTGCCGATATGCGCAGATGCAATTGCTTCGATTCGACCGCCCAGTTCTCCATCGTCGTCGATTCGGACCTTGCAGCGCGATCCCACGAGCGCTCGTAATGCCGCATGTAAATCCATTGCGGTCAGTTTTCCCATAAAATAGCTGTGTGTCTGTGGCAACACCTTGCTTCAATGTTTTTTAGATCGTGTACTCATGGCTCATAGATCAGCAGGTGAAAAGTGTTTGGGACTGGTATGGGCCTGGGGTGAGGATGCTCTGCGTCAGGTAGTTGTTCCTTAAACTCGGCCGTGTCAACAAAGATGCGACTAGTGCGAGGATCAAAACCCATGGTCTTGGCGCCGTACTCGGTTTTCACCTTTCCAGACTCCGCTAAGTGAGTGGGCGAATCTTCGTGAAAGATATGGATCCAACCCTCACGTGTGGATACAAACAGAAGCTGCCGTGCCGGATCAAATACACACGCATCAGCACCTGCGCTGATTGGGAGAGCCTGAAGGACCTTGCCGTTATCTGCGTCCATGAGAGCAACCATCTGCGGATTTCGACCTGCAACGAAGAGCCGGCGATGCTCGCGATCGATGGCCAACGGAGCTGGCGCTCCAGCCGGTGAGATTGACCAGCGCGATTTTACGACGCGAGTGCGCGAATCAATTGCGATTACTTCGCTCTTATCTTCCAAGTTGTTGTAGATCATCCCGCGACCATCCGCGACCGCAAATTCAGGTGCCCCGCCGAGATCGATCGTCCCAATTACACGTCCAGTTGCGGGGTCGATCACGGTTGAGCTGTGGCTGTCGTCATTGAAGGAAAAGACGTGTTTCGATGCTGGATCGTACACAATGCTGTCAGCATCTTTTGCGGCATTGGCCTCGCCTATCACTTTCAGGCTTTTCAGGTCGAATATGACTATCTTTCCCTTGGCGCCGTCGGTGATAAATCCTCGTCGTAGATCAGGAACAACGGCGACCCCATGGCTCAGTTCCAACCCGGAGACTTTGCCCAACAGCGAGCCAGTATCCGCATCGACAACCAGCACTTCCGCGCCATGCGATAGATAAACGCGCCGAGACGACGGATCGACACTAATGTAGTCAAAATATTCACGGCCGTCGGGCGTAACGCCGAAGGCGACCTTCTTTAGCAGATGGTACTCCTGGACGTTAGCTTGGGATAACGCTAGCGTAGAAAACAGAACTGCCGCAAAGATAGTGATCACGCGGGCTTTGAATGAATATCTCATCAGTTACTCCGTTCTTTTAACACTCGAGTGAAACTGAACTCTGGCGATTGTAAAGATAAGGATGTGAAGCCAACCTTAAATCGAGTGCATTTTCTAGCTGTCAATCGGGCCTGACGGGATGTAGCCCAACATCCCAAATAGCTCTAATCCACACGCATGAGGTTTAAACACACAGCGTTTGAAGGCGACGTGGACGAAACAGTCCTCAATAGTGGTCTTTAAGCAGCCTTCCTTTGGCGTTGACCTTGACTTCTTTTATCCGGCCTCGGTGCTGAACCAGCGCCTCATACGCTTCGAGATAGCCAGTGCTCAACGATCCCTTGATCACCGCCTCAACCTTGACCACCCTTCCATCGCCGGCAGCTCTCTGTATCGCGAGACGCACATCGGCAGGCAACGATGCCAGTTCTACTTCCTCTTCCACCTCGACAATTCGGCCCTTCACATCGACGGAAACGTCCCTGCTGTGTCCATTTACTTTCAGTGCGACTTCGTAGGTGATCTTTCCATGCTCAACTTCGCTCGACAGCTCCACAATCTCCGCACCCGTACTCTCCCGTTCCACTGTCTGCTGAACAGGTTTCGGCAGATCCGCCTTGTTTGCTGGTTTCTCAGATGCAGGCGAGGTAGTCACTCCGGCTAATAACAGAAAAGAAACGCAGAATGCTTTCACGTTGAATTCCTTCCCTTAACCTGCGCACCGAAGCTGGAGCTAGATAAAAACCAATGTCTTTTTGCTGCTCTGAATCGCTCCAAGCCCAACAATCGCGTAAGAAATGTCGGCAACAAACGATTTTCTACTTGATTCTAATGTCTTAGTGGCTTAAGACATCAGACATCTTAAGCTATTAAGAGTCAATGCCTATGATGAAAACCTCCTGTCGTCGTTTCGAGCATTCATGGCGGTGGCGGTCCTACAAATCTTGCTCTCGAGGTTTGCGAGAAATCGTTTCCTGCCTGATCGGAGAACTCCCATACACAAACACGGCCGAAACCAAAACGAGTTTGGCTTCGGATTCAACTGGACGCCTACTCTTAGTGCCGTTCCTGAAAGGATCGATGTACCGCGGTTAGGAAGTTTGTCGAGAAATCTTCCTCGAACCGGCACTGATGAAAGCACGGCAGAAGCAGCGAACATGGAAAAGCTCTACATTGCGGAACTTGCGTTTGCAGGAATAATCCTTCTCAACTCAATGGCTTCGACCTCGCAACAGCCACCGAACGATTCGGACACAGTCGTTCTCTCCGGTTGCGTGGCAGCGGGGCTGAAGCCGGATTGTCTGATTCTCCGCGATGCGGCGACTCGGAAGCTCTATTTGCTACTTTGGAATAAACAACCCAAACCAACTCCAGGGAAACATATATCTGTCACTGTCCGACTCGAGAAGGCTCGCGACCTCCGGTGCGCGGAGGGGATTCCAGCAACGGTCGTAAGTTGGAGAGGAGAGCAGGGTGAGTGCTGTTCGAACGGTCTTCCAGCCAATGGCAGTAGATGCGCTCTACCAGATCCATCGAGCCAATTTCTAGGCAAGTGCCATTAATGGATACTCCTCAGTGGCATCGAAAGCGAACAGCTCTGCTGGCAGAAATAGCCTTCATACTTCTGCTAATTCTGTGGACGGCAGGGTTAGTCACTGGCCACAGTTTCTCTGGGTCTCTTCACATATTGCTTGTCGTCGCATTGTTGTTGCTTGTCACCTTTCAGTTTCATCGTTTCCGTTAGAGTTCACCGCAAGTCACTTTCAACGTGCTAAATAGCGCGTTCGAGCTTGACGATTTCACTGTCTGATCCCAGAATTGCCCAGTGGCACCTTCGACCAAGTCTAAAACCGTTGTGCCAACGGCAGGCGAACTGCGATTGTTGGAAGTCCTTTGGCAGCTTGGAGAGGGGACTATCGACGAGATTATCGATCGGTGCGGCAATCCTCCGCCAAACTACAAGACGGTTCAGACTTTGCTCAGGATCATGGAAACAAAGAAGCTTGTGAAGCACACGATGCGAGGACGCGCATTCGTCTTCCAACCAGAAGTGGCACGAAGTGCAATCAATAAAAGGTCCACGCGCTCATTCTTGGAGCGTTACTTTGGGGGCTCGCGAACCGCTCTATTGCTAAACCTGTTGGAAGACGAATCGATAAATCCTGATGAACTGAAAAAACTAGAGGAGTTGATCAGGCGTCGACGTAAAGCTATTCGACGCGCGTAATCTGCTCACTCGATTGCAGGTATGAAGTGAGTGACATCTCGTTTCACCAATTCATCCTCGAAGCCAGCGTCTGGACGACACTCTGCTTGCAGATTGCTGTTGCGTACCTTTTGACGTGGGCAGTATGTTATTTGCTTCCGAGCCCTCGCGCCCGCATGTGGTTGTGGTTGATGTTCATATGCTTAGTCTCGGGTTGTTGGTGGTATCACCTAGTACTCGGTTCGATCTTCCGACCAGTTCCCGCCAGTTTAGATAGCCTTCCGCCTACTGCGACTTCAACCGCGATGCACTGGTCAGTGACAGTACGAGAGTTATCGGCAACCTATGCTAACTGGCTCCCCGGGTTAAGCTGGTACGGCTACCTGAGCTCGGTTGTCCTCACCGTGGTGCATTGGATCGCAAAGCGATGGGGACTTTCAAATTTGTTCAAACGAGGCGTAGAACCCGCACCGACGCTGAACCGGCTGTTCGAGT
>Ga0207103_10272_pt1 | contig 13958 bp, 9 predicted proteins | sample Alteio_BWMinHeat_81_FD_153546 | JGI IMG/M metagenome (GOLD analysis project Ga0207103, IMG submission 153546) | Enriched cells from forest soil in Barre Woods Harvard Forest LTER site, Petersham, Massachusetts, United States -... | ecosystem: Environmental > Terrestrial > Soil > Temperate forest >...
AATTTTTCAGGTTTTGCATTTGCGCGCAGCCACCTTTCACCTTTAACAGAATGATTTATGCGGAAATCTGATTTCCAATTTTCAAGTTTTCGTGAAGACTCGAAAATCTCTTTTTGCATATTCTCAAGATCATCCGGATTGATATTACCGAAAAAATATTCTCAGAACGTAAACTGAAAAAAAGTTATGAAAGTTTAAAACAATTAGCACTTCATTTAAAGCACTCAGAAGCAAACCTGCATTCCATATTTGATAATTCCGATACCGGCTTTATTGTATTTGATATCAATAAATATGTAGTTACTTTCAACACACTTGCACAAGAATTTGTATTGCGTTTACTGAATAAATTTCTGGAGCCTGACACCAATCTCAGTTCTTATTTTCTGGAAGAATATGATATGACACAACTTAATGCAGGATTTGATTGTGCTGTTAATGGTAAAAAATATGTATATGATATTTGTATGAATTTGCATGACGGTACCGAATACTGGCTTAACCAAAAGTTCTTCCCTATTTTTAGTGCAAACAATACCGTTATCGGAATTTTAAACGAAATCACAGATATCACAGAACAAAAATTATTTGAAAAAGAACGCGAAAAAATAACGGAAGATCTGATACAGCGGAATAACGATCTCGAACAATTCACCTATATCGTTTCACATAATCTTAGAAGTCCTGTTGCCAACATTAAGGGTTTTAACGATATTTTAAATACGGTTGAACTGAAGGATACTGAAAAGAATGAGATGCTGAATGGTATTAATATTTCTGTTAATAAACTGGATAATGTAATTCAGGACCTAAACCAGATATTACAGGTAAAGCACAATGTAAACGAGAAAAAAGAAGAAGTGAAATTTTCGGATATGGTGAAAACCATTAAATCAAGTATACAGCAGATAATTGATAAAGATGGTGTCGTTATAAAATATGATTTCTCTGAAACAGATGAAATGCTTACACTGAAAAGTTATATGTACAGCATCTTTTATAATCTGATATCAAACAGTATAAAATACAGGAGACCTGATGCAGATCCGATAATTGAAATACAAAGCAAAAAAGACAATAATAAGATCATTCTTAGTTTTAAAGATAACGGTTTAGGTATCGACCTTGATAAGAAAAGAAATCAGATATTTGGTTTATACAAAAGATTTCATACCCATACCGATGGAAAAGGTGTAGGGCTTTATATGACGAAGACTCAGGTGGAAACACTCGGTGGCAGGATAAGTGTAAACAGTGAAGTGAATAAAGGAACAGAATTTATTATTGAATTCGTAATATAATATTTTACTAAAATGGAAAAACTTAATTTTTTATTGATAGATGATGATCCTTTCAGTAATAAAATTTCTCAGACACTGATACAATCTGCTTTTGGCAAAGTAGAAATAAAAACATTTACTGAACCCGAAAAAGGACTTGATTATATTGCAAAATGTGATGAACTAAAAGCTGATACCAATTCCAGATCAATATTGCTTCTCGATATAAATATGCCTCACATGAACGGATGGGAGTTACTTAATGAATATGAAAAACTTGACGAAGAAAGACAACAGGCATTGAATATTTTTATACTTTCTTCATCCGTTGACCAGCAGGATATCATAAAGGCAAGAGAGAACAAACATGTAATTGATTTTATTTCGAAGCCACTCTCAAAGCAGTGTCTTATAAATTCAATATCTAAAATAGACTGATACTCAGTTCACATTTTTCTGCAAAATGCTTTTTAATAAACCTGAAGGACGTCATATCAACATTTGTTGAAAGTCATGTACCGTTTGTTTCTTTTTTTAAAGATTCGTCCTGCATATATTCGTTATACTGTACTGTGAAAATTATTCGTAAACCTTTAAAAGTATATTATGGTTACATCAGGTGATAAAGAAAATAAGTTACACAAAATTGTAGAAGACTTTGAGCGGCTTACGAATATTGGTTTTTATCACACTGATTTTATTTCCGGATATTGGGAGTCAACAGAAATACTTGACACCATTTTAGGAATCAGTAAAGATTATGAAAGAAACATTAATGGCTGGTTGGAGATCGTGCATCCTGATGACAGGGAAATATTAAACGAATATCTTTCGAATGAAGTTATCGGTAAGCAAAAAAAATTTGATACCGAATACCGGATCATCAGGATGAACGATAAGCAAACCCGGTGGGTTCACGGTATTGGCGAAGTAAGGTTTGACGACAAAGGAAATATTACTGAAATGGGCGGCACCATACAGGATATAACAGAAAAGAAACTTGCCGAACAAAACCTGAATAAAAGTTATACTGATGCTATCTCCAATAAAAAGTTGATGACTGTAGTAGAAAAACTTGCCAATTTTGGCTCATGGCAGGCTGATCTGATAAATGGTACGACATTGTGGTCGGATGAAGCCTTCAGAATTTATGGTTATGAACCCGGAGAAACTCAAGCTTCGTTTGAAAATTTTCTGAAGCACATTCATCCGGAAGATTTTAAATTTACTAAAGAAACACTTGATTATGCTGCAGCCCATCTGAATTCACAACATCTCAATTTCAGAATAATTGATAAAAACGGAAATATAAAATACATCAGTTGCGGATTGATAATTGAAAGAAATGAGAAAAAAGAACCTGTCATCATAAGTGGTTTTAATCAGGATATCACAAAGATGAAAGGTGTTGAAGAACAACTCAGGAATAGCGAAGAGCGATTCAGGTTAGTCAGCGAAAGCCCATTTGTAGGCATAGCATGGCTATCACCCAACGGAACTATACTTCAGATGAATGAAACATTCATGAAAATGCTGGAATATCCTTTTGAAGAAATCTATAATAAACATTTGAAAGAATTTTCACATCCTGATGATCTGCTGAATGATTCGCCCTACTTCGAGAAAATGAGAAAAGGTGAGTTGGATTATTATCACACTGAAAAAAGATATATCACCAAAAATAAAGAAACTATTTGGGCCGAATTAAATGTAAACAATATAAAAAATGAGAACGGTGAAACAGTTTATCGTATCGCTATTGTTCAAAACATTTCGCAAAGAAAGCATGCAGAAGAATTACTTCTGGAATCAGAAGCCAATCTCCGGAATATCCTTGAAAACACGGATACTGCTTATGTTTTGTTGGATACAGATACGAATGTTATTTCATTCAACAGTATTGCAAATGAACTTTCATACGCATCAACAGGGTTGCTTTTATCTGAAGGGAAAAGCTATCTGGAATTTATGCATGAAGACAGAAAATCCGAAGTGCTGAGTTCCATAAATACTGTTATAGAAAAAAGTACGCAGTTAAGTTATCTGATATACAGCAAACAGCAACAAGCATCTGACAAATGCTTGTTTGTGAGTATGCATCCTGTTTTTGATAAGAATCAAAAAGTGATCGGATTGAGTGTGGCAGCAACAGACATAACCGAACGCAAAAATATAGAGGAAGAGATCAAACAGATTAATGAGCGGTATGAGTTGGCCATCAAAGCAACCAATGATGTGATCTGGGATTGGGATGTTGAAACCAACAAAATTGTTCGATCCGAAAATTATAAAAAAATATTTGGTTACGGACCAACTGCAGAAAATGTATTTTTTGAATCGTGGATCGAAAATATTCATCCTGACGATAAAAATCGTGTGATGGATAATATATTGAATACGATAAACAACCCTGATTTACTTATTTGGGAAGACAATTACCGGTTTTACAAAATCAATGGCGAACTCACCTATCTTCATGATCGTGGGTTCATTGTACGTGATGAAAATAAGAATGCCATTCGCATGGTTGGAGCCATGCGTGATGTGAGCGATAAAAAAAATGCGGAAGAAAAAATAAACCAACTTTCCCAGGCTGTTAAACAAAGTCCTGTATCCATTATGATCTCCGATACTGATGGCATTATTCAATATGTCAATCCTATGTTTACAGAAGTCAGCGGCTATAAATTTGAAGAGGTGATCGGTAAGAATCCGAGTATTTTAAAATCCGGATATACATCCGTCAGTGAATACAGAGACATGTGGAATACCATATTATCAGGTAAGAATTGGAGAGGTGAATTTCATAACAAAAAGAAGAATGGCGAATTATACTGGGAATCGGTATTGATCTCTCCGATTATTAATGAGCAAGGAGTTACAACAAATTTCCTGGCTGTTAAAGCTGATATTACTGAACGTAAACTGAATGAAGAAAAACTAAAAAGCAGCGAGGAACGATTCCGTTCGGTTACACAATCGGCAAACGATGCAATTATTTCATCCGACCAGAAAGGAATAATTGTAGGATGGAATAAGGGTGCACAAAAAATATTCGGTTACACAGAAGAAGATACTCTTGGAAAAAATATTGATCTGATCATTCCAACTGATTATATCAATAAACACAATACAGAAATAAAGCGTCATGAAAATGACAAAGACCATCTGATAATTGAAAGAACAATTGAAGCGAATGCATTGCATATGAATGGAAATAGAATTCCCGTTGAATTTTCGCTGGCTAACTGGGAAACCGATGAAGGTATGTTTTATACCGCAATTATCCGCGACATTACCGAACGAAAGCAATCTGAGACGCTTCGTGAAAAGATCACTGATGATCTCATTCAGCGGAATAATGCGCTCGAACAATTTACCTATATCGTATCGCATAATCTTCGCAGCCCTGTTGCCAACATTAAGGGATTTAACGATATTTTAAATACGATTGAACTGAGCGATAATGAAAAGAAAGAAATACTATATGGAATTAATGTTTCTGTTACTAAACTGGATAATGTGATACTTGACCTGAACAGTATTTTACAAATAAAGAATAATGTAAATGAGAAAAAGGAAATTCTGAAATTTTCGGATCTTGTGAAAAGTATTACCTTAAGCATTCAGCAGATAATTGATAAAGATGGTGTCATTATAAAATACGATTTCTCTGAAACAGATGAAATGCTTACACTGAAAAGTTATATGTACAGTATTTTTTATAATCTGATATCAAACAGTATAAAATATAGAAGACCTGATACAGAGCTTATCATTGAAATACAGAGCAGAAAAATTAATAACAAGATTATTCTTAGTTTTAAAGATAACGGTTTAGGCATCGACCTTGATAAAAAAGGAAACCAGATATTCGGTTTATACAAAAGATTTCATAGCCATATTGATGGAAAAGGTGTCGGTCTTTATATGACCAAAACCCAGGTGGAAGCACTTGGCGGAAGAATAAATGTAAGCAGTGCGGTAAATAAAGGAACAGAATTTATTATTGAATTTGAACTATACTAATTTTTAAAAATGAAGAAACTAAATTTTTTACTGATCGATGACGACCCGTTAAGTAACAGAATTTGTCAGACACTTTTACAATCTGCTTTTGGTGAAGTAGAAATAAAAACATTCACTGAACCTGAAAAGGGATTGGATTATATTGCCCGGTCTTACGTAAATACAGCTATTAATGATCACGAACCAATATTACTTCTTGATATAAACATGCCGCGTATGAACGGATGGGAATTACTTGAGGAGTATGATAAACTTGAAAAAGAAAGACAACGTGCTTTCAATATTTTCATACTTTCTTCATCCGTTGACCAGCATGATATCGTAAGGGCAAAAGAAAATAAACATGTAATTGATTTTATTTCAAAACCGGTTACCCGCCAAATACTTATTGATACCATTTCCAGAGTAAATTTCAGATCAGCAGAAAACTGAGCAATGGATCTTAAAACTGAAATTCTGAAAGAACATTCCAAAAATCAAGTTGTAAAAATTGCCCGTTATATCGGGAATGATACATCGCGATTCAAAGAACTGATGGAATTATTTCTGAGAGGAGAATACCGTGTAACTCAACGGTCATCATGGGTTGTCACTTATTGTGCAATTGCATTTCCGGAACTTATCAACCCTTATTTTAAACAAATGATAAATAAGGTAAGTGAAAAAAATATTCATGATGCAGTAAAACGGAACACAGTTAAGATATGGTCAGAGATTCATATTCCTGAAAAATATTATGGAGAAATTTATAAACTCTGTTTTACCTTTCTCCGATCGGCTGAAGAACCCGTTGCGGTTAAAGCACACGCTATGACTGTTCTTGAAAAAATTTCTGTAAAATATCCTGAACTGAAGAACGAATTACGAACAACAATTGAAGATATGATGCCTTTTGGTAAACCGGCAATTATTGCTCGGGGAAAAAAAACACTTACATTGATAAATAAACCCGGTCAATGAAGGATTCATAAAATTTATTTGCTTCTTTCTTTCCAAATCATTGTAAAGAATAGCGGGATTATTAATTTGCATAAAATTATACCTGTTGCCAACATAGCTCAGCTGGTAGAGCAACGCTTTCGTAAAGCGTAGGTCGCAAGTTCAATTCTTGTTGTTGGCTCAAAAGAAATTAGCGGGATTAGCTCAGGAGGTAGAGCGTAATCACGCTATAGCGTGACAAACTGAAGACACTATAAATATTGAATTAATAAAAAAATATTAGCGGGATTAGCTCAGGGGTAGAGCGTAATCACGCTATAGCGTGACAAACTGAAGACACAATAAATATTGAATTAATAAAAAAATATTAGCGGGATTAGCTCAGGGGTAGAGCGTCAGTTTCCCAAACTGAAGGCCGCGGGTCCGATTCCCGTATCCCGCTCATTACAGTTAAAAATATATTTCATGAAAATAATATTGATCTGTTTTCTTTCAATGATCACCATTTCTTTTCCTGATGCAAAAGCAGGAAACGATGGAGATGAAATTACAGGAATATGGCTCACTCATACCCAAACAGCAAAGGTTACTATTTTCGGATCAGGAAAATACTATTACGGAAAGATCACATGGCTAAAAGAACATAATCGTCCTGATGGAAAACCAAAATATGATGAACATAATCCTGACAGCAAATTAAAAAGCAGACCGATATTTGGTTTGCTATTATTATCAGGTTTCGAATATGATGCGAACAGCAAACAATGGATAAACGGTGAAATATATGATCCGAAAAATGGTAAGACCTATAGTTGTAAGCTTACATTAACGGACAAGAATACTCTTGAAGTTCGCGGCTATGTTGGCATTTCGCTGATCGGCAGAACGGAGGTATGGAAACGAAGTGAATGATTTTTTTTTTACTTTTTAATTTTTAATTTTCCCTTTTTTACTTCCCGTCTGCTTCACTTCTCAGGTAAATAATTTTATTCGTTTTCTTTTCATCCACCTTTAATTCCTTTACACTTCTGTCAATTGTTATGTTTAACTCAAACCCGAGGAGTATAATATATGTATTGATATAAATAAGCATCAGCACTACTATGATCGCTCCTATTGATCCGTAAATTTTATTATAGGAATTGAACTGATTCACATAAAATGAAAACAAGCTGGAGGTAATGATTATGCTTATTGTAGCAAATACCGAACCCGGAGAAATAAATCTGAACTTTCGTGTTTTACTCGGAGCCCAGTAATAAACGGATGATACGATCGATAAGCAAATTCCGATAACGATAAGATAATTTAATCCTCCCAGTAATGCGGGTGTTGTGATTGAAGGAAAATATTTCATTTTATCGGCATAGTGAATAAATTTTGAACTGAATGTAATAAGCAATACTGCGATGAACAATGCTAATGAAACAGTGACAGCCAGTATGATCGCAACAATGCGTTGTTTAAAAAACGGTCTTGTCTCTTTCTGATTACTGTAAATATTCAGGTAATTCATTAACGTATGAAATCCATTTGTAGAGAAATATATTGCCGTGATAAAACCCAGTGACAATAAGCTTCCGCGCTGATGATGCAAGATGTCATCAATAGTATGTTTCACTGCATTGAAAGAAGTTTCGGGCATCACCCGTGAGAAAAGTGAAAGGATATCATAGTATTTTGTGAACGGCATATAAGCGATCAATGTGAAGAAGAAAATTGCCGATGGGAACAATGAAAGAAAAAAAGAAAATGAAAGTGACCGTGCCCGCATCTTCATATCACGCTGGTCGACCCAGCGGATACAAAATTCAAGAACGGCAAACCAGGATACCTCGGGATAGCCCGGAATATGTTTTCGCTTAAGGAAAAGCGTTACCTTTTTAACAAATCTGTTTTGCGTAAAAAATGAAAACTTTTCATTCATTCTGCAAAATAAGGTTTCAATCTCGAAAAAAGTTTTTCAGGACAACGAACAGGTTTGTTAGTTGACATATTTATAAATACAAGTGTTGTTGATCCTTTATTTACAAGCTCTCCAGCCTCATTATATACTTCATAAAAGAAAGGCATACGGATACCGGGAAGCTCTTTGATGATCACTTTTATGGTAAGCAATTCATCGTACTTCGCTGCTTTTACATATTCGCATTCCATTTTTAACACAGGCATCATCACGCCATCCTCTTCCAGTTCGCGATAGGTCATTCCAATTGTGCGTAGTGCATCCACGCGGCCAACTTCATAATACAATGCATAATTTCCGTAATACACATACCCCATCTGATCGGTTTCACCGTAACGCACACGTAAAGAAGTTTCGGAAATAAACATCGCTTAACCTAAATGTTTGAATACAATTTCAGAGATCGTTTTTCCTATCGACAACGATGAAGTTGCTGCCGGTGATGGTGCATTTAAAATATGAACAGCACGCTGCTTTTCTATAATCTTAAAATCATCAAGCAATCCACCTTTGCGGTCACATGCCTGTGCGCGTACACCTGCTTCCGCTGGGATGAGGTCATCTTCTTCGATCTGCGGAATAAATTTCCTCAGCGCATTTGTAAATGCTGTTTTCGAAAATGAACGGTAGAACTCTCCTATTCCCGTCTTCCAATATTTCACGGCAACTTTTCGGAAACCCGACCACATAAACGACTCGATCATATCCGAAAGATTTACATCCGATTTATTATATCCTTCGCGTTTGAAAGCAAATACTGCATTTGGACCTGCTTCAATTCCTCCTTCAATGGTTCGTGTAAAATGAACACCAAGAAATGGAAAATTAGGATCAGGAACAGGATAGATGAGGTTATTTACAAGGTGTCTTTTCTCCGGCTTCAGCATAAAATATTCGCCACGGAAAGGAATGATGCGTGTATCTGATTCTTCTCCTGCCATTGATGCTACTTTATCACTGAACAATCCTGCACAATTCAAAAATAAGTTGGAATGGAAAACTTTATTATCTGTGATGATCTCCGCTTCATTATCATTCACGTTTATATCGTTCACCTTTTGCGAAGTGTAAACCTCCACTCCTGCTTTGCTTATAAGCTCTGCAAGCTTCATAGATACTTCCGTATAATTTATAATGCCTGTATACGGAACATGCACCGCACGCAATCCTCTTATATTTGGTTCGTATTTATGCAGGTCTTCTTTTTCAACCATTTTTATATTTACCAAACCATTTTCCAAACCACGCTGATAGATCGAATCGAGCTGAGAAAGTTCATGTTCTTCGGTTGCTACAATTACTTTCCCGCAGAGGTCATATTTGATATTGTTCGCATCACAGAAAGCTAAAAGCATATCATACCCTTTGCGGCAATTCACCGCTTTTAAACTTCCGGGTTTATAATAAATTCCTGAATGGATCACACCGCTGTTATGCCCTGTCTGGTGTGCAGACAATTCCTTTTCTTTTTCCAGTAACGCGATCTTCAGGTGAGGATGATCTGTTATCAGGTTGTATGCACTTGCAAGCCCCACAATGCCTCCTCCTATAATTACAATATCATATTTCATACAAATTCAATTTTCGCGCAAAATAGAATTAATAATGGATTTGCGGAATGATTTAAGTGAGACAATTTTTGCTTTTGGTTGTGATCACAGTTCCAACGCATTTATGATGCATGGATCTATTTCTCATTTACCACCGCATCATTTTTCTTCTTCAGCAATTCGTTGAACGAATCAAATTCTTTACGGTAATACAAACCCACTCCTTGTATCAACGCATTTCGGTTATAGATCGGATCGGTAGTGTTGCGGTTGAATGCTTTTATTTTCAGGTTGCCGTCTTTTGAAATATTATATTGTGTGGTAACATTTGCAACGTTGGCTGCACTTGATGCATTTGCCGCGGCAACCGGGTCATAACTGGTTATCACTTCCAATCTGTTGTCATAAAACTTCTTTGATGCCGAAAAAATAGTTTTACTCTTTGTAATATCATTTGCCATCTGGTAATCGATATTAAAATCAAGTCCGGGAATAATATTCCCGACAAGATTGTTTGCCTGTGCCGTAAAAATATCACTGATTGATGACCCCACTCCCGATTGAAGATTGGAGCCTGAGTTGGCATTGTAACCGCTCATATGTACAAATTTTCCAAACAGCATCAAACTCATCACCTGCTGGTTCATCAGGTCGGGTTCGGAACGCAATGTGCGTACCACATTCTGCAGTTCTGAACTGAAATTATTGGATCCGAGTGTGGTTTGAATATCTGGGAAATTCAGATCGAATTTTATCTCAGGATTTTGGAAACTTCCTTTCACATACAGCAAACACTCAACTGGAATTTTTGAATCAAGCGGATTGGCAGTAGCTGCGGAAGGAACAAGTTCGATAATGGATGCTTTTCGTACATAATACAATCCCTGAATATCCATATGTGCCTGCATCGGACTTCCCGTCCATGCGATGGTGCCTCCTTTGGTGAGTATAAATTTTTTTGTAAAAACTTTCGCAGCAGTAAACCTGTATTCACCCTGGTCGATGGTGATCTGCCCGTACATATTGAAATCGCCCTGTTCGTTGAGTTCAAGTTTAACCGTTCCTCTTCCTTTACCCTTTATTATATCTCCCGTTTGTTCGTTGATGATGATCTGAATTTCAGCTTCAGGTGTGGCATGAATTACCGATGACATTTCAAATCCTGAATAGGTATTTTTATTTGCTGCAGCAATTTTCAGAGTTGAATCTTTATTTACAAAATTCAAAATGCTGTTCTCACCAGACTCGCTGCTTCCTTCAAGTGGAATGTAAACCAATGTTCCTTTCTCGGCAGTAAGATTTGTTTCCAGATATATTCTGTTAATATCTCCTGATAAATTTACACTTCCTGATCCGTATCCGGTTCCGTAAAATAATTTATTGTCTCTTGCAGTTGTATTCAATATCTGAACATGTTTAATATCTGAAACATGAATATCATATTCAAAATCTGAAAATGTTTTGTGAGTTATCAGACCTGATACTTTTCCCTTTTTACCGAAATCATCGATCAGATCAAATGGCTGAAGAGTGATCTCATTATTTGTAAAATCAAAATGTGAATTAAACTTATACCGTGTTTTTAAATATTCGATGCGGATATCCATGTTCGACAGATCTACTTTTCCATTCAACAAAGGTTTATTTATTGTCCCTGTGATCTTGCATTTCGCACTTACCAATCCGTTATATAAATACACCTCGTCCTTTATCAGTGCCTGAATTGCATTTACATTCGATTCATTTAAAACTACATCAATATTCACCTCTTCATCATCGGTTGTCGAAACATATCCTCCGGCTTCAAAATTCTTGAGTTTGCCGCTGATCGTTTTTGCATAAAGCAGGAATCGTTGTTGCTTTTCATTGTAATTACTTGTAAAACTAAAATCTCCAAGCGTATCTTTATCAAGAGAGAAATCGGATAATTTCAGAAATGTATTCAGATAATATTTGTGATTATTTCCTTTCAGAACAATTGCACCGTCAAGCGTGCCTCCGATAAGAAAAGATATTCCGGGATAAATAAAATTAATTACCGATAAATCGAATGACGGAAGATCAGCACGAATATTATGGTCGTTGTTAAGATCATAAAATCCGCTGAACGCTATCACACTTTTATCGCTCGAAATACTGACGTTCCTGCAATAAATATTTGAATCATTATAGGTAAGGTTGCAGCTGTCCTGAATGTGAAATGATTTATGACGGAATGAGAAATCCGACCCGAAAAAATTCCATTCTATTTTATTTGATTTAAACAGAACCGATGACGATATATCTGCAAGAATGATCCCTGCAGAATCGCTTATTTTCAAATGATTTTTTGCTGCGTTCTTTTTAATATCCGAACTGAATGTAATATCTTTTGCTTCCAGTGAATCTTTATACCAAAACTCATCAGCACCCAAAAGTACTTTGCCGTCAGATCCGTTTGTAATGTCTGATTTAAGTCCGAAATTTTTTACTGTAAGATTCTTATACCTCACCGATGAAGCAAATGAATGCAGCATCACGGAATTCTTTTCAGATGATACACTTCCTTCAACGGAAAGATCATTCAACCGGAATTCAGGCATAAAAATATCACTCAGCCAGTCGGAATTAGAGATGTTCAGTTTATAGGTAAAATCCTGTTCGTGTAATTCACCGGTATATGGTTTAAAATACCCGGAGAAGATCCTGCTGAAAATATTCTGAACGGTATTCCCCATTTCTGCAAACTGAAATTTCCCTTTCAAATCGGCATCAAATATTTCCGACTTCACTCGGATCTGTTTACGCTCTCCTTCGCTTTGAGAAATAATTTTGATCTGTTTCAACGGATACTGGTTGCCTTCTTTTGTAAATAAAATATTATTGAAATAAATATCTCCGCTGTTATTATCAATATTCTTATAGGCAAAATCAATGTCAATATTGGTCGATAATATCCGGTCTGATTTATCCAGTTTCAGTTCTTTTAATTTCGCATTACTTATACTTGATTTAAACTTTAGTTTTTTAAAATCTGACCGGAGATCAATTGTACCGTCAAAAAAAAGTTTAACGTTTTCATCATTCATGCTCAGCTTTCCTTCAAAAATTTTCTTGTCAATATTTCCGTCAAACAGTATATTTTTATAATTATATCCGTTTGCATGGATGTATGAAATGCTTGAGTTGAAACGGCTCACATGATCTTTGAGTGAAAATCCTTTTCCATTAATTGATGCTTTCAAAGATGTGCGCCCGACATATTTTGACGAAGAGAATAAATTACCGATATCAAAATCTTTCAGTTCAATATTTCCCGAATACGATGGTGCTTCGTTCTCTTTATTCAACTTCATATTCATATCCGAATTTACTTCACCAAGCAATGTGTTAAAATTTCCGTACGCCACAAAATCATTATAAAAACCTGTATAATGCCCTGAAAACCGCATCTTTCCAAGATGTTTGAGTTCATCAGGCATTTGGTTGTTTGTTAAATATTCGATATCCTCCGAATTGGTGATCGCATTTTTTGCTTTGATATCAATAAATGTTTCTCCCACATCAGGCAATCCTTTGAAACGAATGTTTCCAGCAAATAAACTGTTGCTTCCGTATTTCAATGTGACATCATTAAACTTCAGATTTTTTACCGTTCCGTTCATTTTCCCGTTTAAGAAAAAAATCTGCTTGTATTCTATTAACGAAGGTGCAAAACACGATGCATCGCGCATATCAATTTTTACATCTGCAAGATCAGCGATCATATTTACCTTGTTGTTGTAATCAGCTAATTCGCTCCATGATGAATAGATCAGATCGGCCTTTTTTGTAATATGACTGTAGCTTGTAGAAGCATCAATATTACCTGCATGAATTCCTGAAGGAGCAATAATTACCCTGCTTTGCAGATCTTTCAGTTCAATTCCTGATCTTTCTTTGCATGAGAATTTTTTCACTTCAAAGTTCAACGAATCTTTAATGATCCAGAAATTTGTTGCAGTAAGATTTCCATTATAAAAATCCTGATTATATCCGTCAAAACCTCTTGCTTCAAATTTTTCTGTAGAATCAATATATCTGAATCGGGTGTTTTCAGCATTCACTGTGTTGAAATACAATCTGAATTTTTTCCTTTTCGGATCAGGGATCGTATCATTCGGATCAAGAATATTTAAAAGTACATCAATATTAAATGTTGAATCAGGATAGGTA
>Ga0207103_10273_pt1 | contig 13931 bp, 9 predicted proteins | sample Alteio_BWMinHeat_81_FD_153546 | JGI IMG/M metagenome (GOLD analysis project Ga0207103, IMG submission 153546) | Enriched cells from forest soil in Barre Woods Harvard Forest LTER site, Petersham, Massachusetts, United States -... | ecosystem: Environmental > Terrestrial > Soil > Temperate forest >...
AGGTCCTGCACTAGGTCGTGGAAGAAACTGGTACTTGCCTGCACTCCACCTGGGCATAAATTCAAAGTGTTGAAGTCAACGAAGTTAGTGCACGTGGCATACTGTTCCGAATATCCACCAAAAAGCGGGAGCCAGTTGATATCGATGATGACCAACGTGCCGTGATTCTTCGCCCGCCCGAGAAAATCAACCACATTGGCGAGGTACGCAGACGAGAGTCCCCCTGCGGGATTGCCCAGGGTATTATCATGGCACCACCCGTTCAGAAATACGCGAACTATGCTGTATCCATTGGTCTTCATAAGTGCCAGAACCGATTCGACTTCATTGGCGTCGTAGAGCCCAACGTTAAAGAGCGTGTGATCAGCCGGTGGTGCAAAGGGACAGTTTTGTGCACCGAGTCGAACGTAATTGTTGCCTCGAGGGACAAAGGTGTTGCCGGTCGTTCGATCGAAAAACTCGGCAATTGTCCGGGTTGGACGCGTGCCGATTCTGTGAGGCGGTAGCACGGTCACGTTAGCCGACGCCGATTTGGAGCTGTCCGTTTGTAATACCGCAGAGACGGTCACGGTTGTCGCCGCACCAGGAGCCGTATAAAGACCAGTGTCTGTAATCGTGCCTACTGTCGCATTCCCGCCGGTTAGCCCGTTTACCTCCCACGTAACTGTTGTGTTTGAACTTCCCGTTACTTTGGCGCTGAACTGTTGACTGGCTTCAGCTGCAACATTGATGGATGACGGGGAAACGGTTATGGAGAACTGTGGTGGTCCCGTGCTATTTCCACCGCAGCCCCCAAGAAAAATCAGCAAGCAATACGCCAAGCCTGCAATGGAGAGATTGGACCTCATTGATTTCCTCCACTGCTCGAAAACGAATAAGGTGGATTGTGAACCGTGATTCTCACTTTATCCCTCCGTACAGTGAAAGATCGTCTCGGAGTGAGCTAAGGAACTGTGACGTTCACCTGAGTCGCATGCTGGATTGCGCCCGAGGCGGCTGTAACCGTGACGGTGTAATTCAGTGTTGGTGGCGGAGGCGGAGGGTTGCTCCCCCCTCCGCATCCGGCTTGCAAAGCGACAAAAGCGAGGAAAAGGCTGCATAGCAGCCAGAGGCTGGGCCTCCCATTTCTCGACTTGCCATCGGCTAAACCTAGCCCGATTAGAGCAAGTGAGAATGGAAGAAAAACAGCATAGAGAGGCCGCGAAAGCTGAGCTTCGTCCGAGGGTATAAGTTCTGCCAACTGTGTTGGCGCCGTGACTGTGAGTGTCGACATCGAGGAGTTTGCGCCAGGCGTAACAGAATTCGGAGATAGAGCACAAGTTGCCGTTGGCGTTGATCCGCTGACTGTACAGGCGAGTTGAATAGCGCTTCCAAAAGACCCATTCTGTGAAGCAACGGTGATGACGTCGGTAACTTGCCCTCCGCGCTGCGCCGCCAAGCTGGTTGATGCGGGGCTTAACGAGAAGTCAGGCGGAGTGGAGGTGATTATGGTGATACTCGCTTGAGCAGACTTGGTTGGATCAGTGACACTTGCAGCGGTGATTTTCACCTCTAAACCCGCGCCACCAGTGGGGGCTGTGTACGTAGCGGAGGTCGAAGACGTCTGGGTCAAAGTTCCACTGCACGCTGGTCCAAAAGTACAAGAAGATTTCTTACTGAACGAAACGCCCAGATTACTCTGGTCATTCATGACCGTCGCTGTGAAGATTTGGCTGCCACCTTCAGTGACATTGGCACTAACGGGTGAAACCGTGACACTGATCGGCGGATCTGCGGAGATGGCTACTTGGATCACGGTCACATTGCCGCTGATGACGTTTGCCACGTAGATGTTCCCGGTGAGCGGATCAACCGCGACTGCGGCCGGTGTGCCCGTTTTCGCGTTCGGATCGGTGATCGTGGTCGTGGAGTTGGTGGCTCCGTCGATGAGGGTCACGCCGCCGTTGCCGCTCAGCGTAGAACTGTTGCCGTTCGTCACGTAAATCTGATTGCTTCCGGAGTCCACCGCTACGTCAAGCGGGGCAAGCGCGTTAGGATTGGTGACAGTTGTGGCGGAGTTCGTGGTGCCGTCAATCACGGTTACGTTGCCGTGGTTGGCCCCCGGATAGTTGCCCTCATTGGCGACATAGATTTTGTTGGTTCTTGTGTTCACGGCCAGGGCAACCGGAGTAATTGCGTTGGGATCGCCGACCGTCGTGGTGGAGTTGGTAGCGCCATCGATCACTGTGACATTGCCTACGTTATTGCTGAGTCGGATTACTCCGTTATTGGCAACGTAGATTTGGTTGGTTACTGTATTCACCGCGACAGCAACCGGACCAAGCGCGCTCGTACTGGAAACTGGAACGGAAGTCGTGGAATTCGTGGCGCCGTCAATCACGGTTACGTTGCCGCTGTTTGCGTTTGCCACGTAAATCTTGTTGGTCACTAAATTCACGGTCACGGCAACTGGAAAGGCGGCGTTTGGATCAGTGACAGTAGTGGTGGAGTTTGTGTCGCCATCAATTACGGTCACATTGTCGCTGGAGTTGGTCACATAAACCTGGTTCGTCAGCGGATTCACGGCGATGGCCGACGGGAACGTGGCGTTGGGATCGGTGATCGTGGTCGTGGAGTTGGTAGCTCCGTCGATCACAGTGACGTTGCCTCTGATGTTCATCAACCACTTGCCGCGGTTCGCCACGTAGATTTTGTTCGTCACTTGATTCACCGCGACGGCAATAGGTGCTAGTCCGACGGGCACCGTGGTTGTGGAGTTCGTGCTGCCATCAATCACGGTGACGCTGTTGCTGGCGGAGTTCGCCACATAGATCTTATTGGTCGCTTGATTCGCGGCTACAGCAACTGGACCGGTGCCTACCGGGACCGTAGCGGTCACCGTCTGCGCCCTGACCGGCGCCTGCAGGAGGAGCAGCAGCAGACCTACAAAAAGACTGAAAATTCCGACAACCGATACGCAATTCCTTGATGTCATAACCAATCTCTCATTTCATCCGCGCGAGCTTCTCTGCAGCCGACGCGTCTCGCTTCGCTCTGCCGAATCCACACCCACCAACCAGAGGCCGATGGTTTATCTTGTTCTTCAGACAGCCCTTAATGCGCTGCGCAACAGAGTTTCCTGGCGGGCTTACGGCGTCCGTAGGAAGGCGTGATTCACGCCGCTCGCGTCGGTGTAGTTTCCCGAAATTCCCGCCGCCGGGTTGTTGCTAAAGGGGAAGGTGCCTTGGCCGGAGCCGTTGCCCGCGCCGGGAGCGTCGAACGTCGTGATGGCGCCGTCGGCAGCCCGTACGAAGCCGTGCGACACGCCGTTCGTGTCAAGGTAATTTGCCGTGATGGCCGTCGCCGGGTTGATGTTCCCGCAGAGGGTGCCCTGGTAGGGGGCTGTGCCCGCGCCCGGAGCATCGAACGTCGTAATAGTGCCGTCGGGAGCGCGCAGCAGGCCATGAGATACATTGCTCGCATCAAGGTAGCAACCTGTGGTTGCCCCCGCCGGGTTGATGCTTCCGATCAAAGTGCCCTGGCCAGCGCCTGTGCCCGCACCCGGAGCTTCGGATGTCGTGATGGCGCCGTCTGGAGTACGCAAGAGGCCGTGAACTGCAGTGCTCTCGTCAGTGAAGTATCCGGCAATCTCCCCCGCCTCGTTGAGGCCTGAGAAGAATGCGGTTTGCGTGCCCTGAAAGGATCCAGTGCCCGCGCCGGGAGCATCAAATGTTGTAAAGGTGCCGTCAGTAGTGCGCAGGAAGCCGTGAGTCACACTGCTCGCGTCACGGTAGTATCCCGCGATTGCGCCCGCCGGACCGATGTTCACGGCGAAGGTACCCTGGTTCAAGTCGCCTATGGCGACGCCGCCGGGGCCGCTGTCAGTGCCTGCGCCTGGAGCATCAAACGTTGTAAAAGTGCCGTTAGAAGTGCGCCGGAAGCCGTGATTCACATTGTTCGCGTCAGCGTAGTATCCCGCGATCGCGCCCGACAGGTTGAGGCCGACGGCGAGGGTGCCCTGGAACGGGCCGGTGCCCGCCCCGGGAGCATCGAACGTTGTGATGCTGCCGTTTTTGAAGCGTAAGAAGCCGTGGTACGCATAGTTCGCATCAACGTAGATTCCCGCGATCGTACCGTGCGGGTTGATGCCGAGGCCGAAGGTGCCCTGGCCAGCGGCTGTGCCCGCGCCTGGGGCGTCGAAAGTCGTGAAGCTGGTCTCACGAGCGCTCCCGGAAAGGCCTAGCCCCAACGTGCACAGCGCCAAGCAAAGAGCGAGCGCTGCTTTTCGTCGAACTGCCGAACAGAATTGGGCAAAAGCAAGCCGGTTGATCATAATGGTTCCCCTTTTTGGCAACGCATGCAGGCCAAGGTGAACATCAAGCAGGATGTTGCCTGTCCCTGGCCGCGTTTTCCGCCTCTCACTGGTTAACGCGACGTTCCTGATGAAAACCGGACATTGGGTACGCAAAATTGTCCGAAATGTGTGAAAAGCAGCATAGAATTCACTCGTTTGCCTTAGGGTTGGGATCGAGGAGGCTAGAGTGGAGCCCTCGCCTGCGGATGTAACGTCCTTGCTCAACAAGTTGGCGGATGGCGACCAGGAGGCTGCTGCCCGGCTTGTTCCCCTTATCTATGAGGAGCTGCGGCGATTAGCAGTTCGTCGCCTCCGGCACGAGCGTCCCAACCATACCTTACAAGCGACCGCCCTGGTGCATGAAGCGTATGTGAAACTTGCGGCGCAGAGAGATACAAAATGGCAAAATCGGGCACAGTTTTTCGGCGTGGCTTCACAAGCAATGCGCCGAATTCTGGTCGATTACGCACGCGGACAACAAAGAATTCGACGGGGAGGCAAGCAGCAAAAGGTGTCGTTGGATGACGTCTTGCTGGTTTCACCGGATCGAAACGAAGAGGTACTGGCCTTGCATGAATCTCTGTCACGGCTGGAGAAGCTTGATGGTCGCCAAGCCCGAATCGTCGAATTGCGTTACTTCGGTGGATTAAAGGTTGAGGAAGTTGCCGAAGTGGTTGGCATCTCGACGAAGACCGTTATGCGTGAATTGAATGTTGCGAAGGCTTGGCTCTATGGAGACCTGAAAGAACAGAGTGCGGAAGCCGAACCGACAAAGGGTGAGGGACCTGGCTAAGGCGGCCTCGGCTATATCCTCTGTGCCTGACCCCGCACTAACAGAATTTATGTCCGTTTTTTCGCAAATACGTCGCGTTAACTGTTAGGAGAGCGTGTTTTCCAGCGAACGCTATGCAGATGACTCCAGACGACTGGAACACGGCAAAAGAACTGTTTGAGGCCGCTCTGGAGTTGGACTCCTCGCAACGATCTGCGTTTCTGGCCGAAAACTGTCGCGAGGAGAGCGTTCGACAGCAAGTCGAAAGGCTGCTTAACGACTACCAAGAAGCTGGCAGCTTTCTAGACGCTCCGGCATTGAACCCCAATATTCCGGCATCAAACGCACTTGGGCAGATTCAGAGCGAAGACGCATCCCTCTGGCACTCGCAATCGGGGAAGTTTCCGGCCACAGCCACAAGCGCGGAAGCAGAAAATCCCATGGTCGGGCGCCAGCTCGGAGCTTACAAGCTGATCAGGCGTGTGGGACAAGGTGGCATGGCGGCTGTTTTTCTGGCGGCGCGGGCCGATGACGAATACTGCAAGCAAGTGGCGGTAAAGCTGGTACAACCGGGATTGGACAGCCGTGACCTCTTGAACCGCTTCCGCACCGAACGTCAAACTCTGGCCGGTCTGGACCATACCAACATTGTCAAGCTGCTCGATGGCGGTAGCACGCCCGATGGGTTGCCCTTCCTGGTAATGGACTACGTGGATGGCAAACCGATCGATGAGTATTGTGACCAACACAAACTCTCGGTTGACGACCGCCTGCATTTGTTCGGCAAAGTGTGTGATGCCGTACAGTATGCCCACCAGAACTTAGTAATTCATCGCGACCTGAAGCCGAGCAACATTCTGGTTGTTGGCGACGGTACACCTAAGCTGCTGGATTTTGGAATCGCAAAGGTCCTGAGTCCCGAGCACTCCGCCCAGGGCTTGCAGCTTACGCAAACGGGCACACGGTGTATGACACCGGCTTATGCCAGCCCGGAGCAGATGCGCGCCAGACAGGTCACGCTCTCGACGGACATTTACTCGCTCGGGGTGGTGCTGTATGAATTGTTGACTGGCCATCGACCCTACCGGCTGACGGAGCATACTCCGGCTGAGATTGAGCGCGCGATTTGTGAGCAGGAGCCGGAGAACCCGAGCTCGGCCGTAAGCCGAGTGGAAAAGGATACTTCTTCCGATGGCAGGCCTATTACCAGGACTCCCGAGTTGGTAAGCCTGGTCCGCGAAGGGCAACCAGACAAACTACGTCGCCGGTTGCGAGGAGATCTGGACAACATAGTTCTAAAGGCGTTGCAAAAGGAGCCGCAGCGTCGGTATGAATCAGTGGCAGATTTTGCGGAGGACATTGGCCGCCACCTGCAGCGTCTGCCGGTAAGGGCGCGACCGAGCACGTTCGCTTACCGTGCTTCGAAGTTCGTTCAAAGGCACAAGGCTGAGGTCAGTGCGGCATTCGTGATCCTGATTGCAATCGCCGCAGCAGCCGCATTTGCCTTCAATCCACCCCGCGAGCGTCTGGCGATAGGGAGTTCCCGCCCGAGAATCCAATCGCTGGCTGTTATTCCGCTCGCGAATCTTTCTGGCGATCCTGCCCAAGAGTACTTCTCCGACGGGATGACCGACGCGCTGATTACCGATCTCGCGCAGATAGGATCACTCAAGGTGATTTCGCGGACCTCTACCTTGCAGTACAAGCAAACCAAGAAGACTCTGCCGGAAATCGCTCGTGAACTAAACGTGGACGGCATTGTGGAAGGAACAGTGCAACGCGCTGGCGATCACGTGCGGATCACCGCGCAGCTTGTCCACGGTCCTTCGGATAGGCACGTCTGGGCCAACAGTTACGAACGGGATGTGAGCGACGTGCTGACCATCGAACGGGACGTTACCCAGGAGATCGCCCGTCAAATCCAGGCGCAGGTTACGACACAGTACGCGGCGTCACTTCAGCAGTCTCGGCCGGTAAATCCAAAGGCCCTGGACGCCTACCTTCAAGGCAATTACCACCTGAATCGACAAGGCAGGGGCGGAGGTGATGAAGAGAAAAAGAAAGCCGCGGAGTACTTCCAGCAAGCCATTGATGCCGACCCCAATTTCGCACCCGCTTCCAATGGGTTGGCCAATGCGCATTTCAATCTCCTATGGCCTTCAAGCGAGGATGCAAAGATTGTAAGGATGGCAGCTGGGCGGGCCGTGGAACTCGACCCTACCTTCTCTGACGCACGGGTGACCTTGGGCCACTTGAGATTATGCTCCTGGGATTTCCGCGCGGCCGAAGACGAATTACGGCGAGCTGTCGCGCTGAACCCAAACAATGCCAACGCGCACGAGATTTTAGGTGATTTTCTCAACGACATCGGACGCCTCGACGAAGGTTTGAGGGAGAGTCAAATTGCCCAAGAACTCGACCCGAACCAAGACCATCTGATGTTCGCTCTGGATTCCCGGCGCGAGTACGACCGTTCCATTGCGTGGACTCTCATGATGCTTAAGGGTGACCCGGATAACGGCTATTTCCACCACAACCTCTTTCGGAGCTATGTGGAAAAAGGAATGGACAAAGAGGCTATCGAAGAACTCGAAAAGACGATTAGCCTCTTTGGACTTCAAGAAAGCGCTGCCCGCATCCATCATGCCTTCGCCAATTCGAGTTATCGCGGTGCGATGAAGCAATATGCCGAGGAGTTGGAGCAGCTCGCCGCGATGAAGCAAGTGTTTATCCCGATTAATTTGGCCGAGGTCTATGCTGCCCTTGGAGACAAGGATCGTGCCTTCTATTGGTTGGAACAAGCCTATACGCATCACGACATCGTGGCCGTAGGCAACGGTCTTGGGTTGGAAATGATCAATGTTGATCCCATGATGGACCCCCTCCGCTCTGATCCTCGATTCAAGGACCTGATCCGACGCATAGGTCTGCTGCCGTAAGCGGAGACCAGATGAGCGATACGGCTGAAAGATTCGCCCATGTTCTTGCTTTCATCCTCTCGGCGTGGCTCGCGCTCTTGAGCATTACCCACCCGCTTTTCGCTCAAACCACCGTCGGCACGGGTAGCATTGTAGGTACGGTGAGCGACCCCTCAGGTGCAGTCGTCAGCGGAGCCGCTGTCACGATTAGTAACCTCGCTACCGGACAAATCATTCGTCTGACCACGAATTCAGCCGGCGCATTCAACTCAGGCGCTCTGATTCCGGGCGACTACAAAACGCGAATTGCGACCGCTGGCTTTCGTTCGGCGGAAGTGCCAACAACGGTACTCCTTGGCAACACAGCCACGGTAAACGTGAGTTTGCAGCTCGAGAACGAGAGGCAGGTAGTCAAAGTGCAAAGCTCCGCCCTGCGGGTGAACACGGAGCAGGCGGCTGTGCAAGGCGTGTTAAATGCAGAGCAGATTGAAAACCTTCCAGTCAATGGCCGAAACTTCCTGGACCTGGCGCAGTTGGAGCCGGGCATCCAGATCCAGGACGGAGCGAACTTCGGAATCGGTAAGGACGGTTATTCGTCGATCTCCATTGGCGGACGATTCGGCCGGACCGCTCGCATTGAGGTGGATGGTCTCGACGTGTCGGATGAAATATTCGGGTCGACAACGATAAATTTTCCTGCGAGCGGCATCCAGGAATTCCAACTTAGTCAGTCGAGTATGGATCTGTCCACAGAGCTGACTACCTCCGGCGCAGTGAATGTGACTACGCGGTCAGGCACGAATGAGATTCACGGCGAGGCTTTCGGCTTTTTCCGCGATAGCTCGCTGGCTGCGGCGTTGCCCGCGCCCTCCGGACTCTCGGAACCCTTTCAGCGTTCCCAATACGGCGGGCGCTTGGGAGGCCCAATGGCAAGGAACAAATTCTTTTACTTTCTGAATGCGGAGCGGACGCTGCAGCACAAACAAGCACCGGTGTTGGTGGCTCCTCCCTTCCAACAATACTCCGGCAGCTTTAGTTCGCCGTACCACGAGAACAACCTCATGGCGAAAGTGGATTATCAGCTAGCCCATTCAGCTCATGCGTTCTATCGCTTCAACTATTTTGAGAACTCATTTGCCTCAAGCGGAGGCTTGGGCTTTTCGGTATACGACGGCAAGAATGTGACGAGGACACACGTGGCCGGGCTCGACTTCAATAGCGGGAGCTTCACCCACAGCTTCCGATTCGGATACTTGAAAACGGAGCGCAACATCGTTGATGGAACCAGAGGCAGTGGTCTGCCTCTGGCCGACTTCCCAATGGAAATACAGATGGGCAACACGGGATTGCTGACTGGGCCCAGTTACAATGCGCCGACGACGATACTTCAGAGCGACCTCCAAACCAAGTATGACGGCAGCAAGACTTTGGGGTCGCACATAATTCGCTACGGGATCGACTTCAACCGTATTACTGCTGGTGGCTTCGTTCGTTTCTACAGCCTGGCGCCGTTTCTGTTCACGAATGTTGGCAAGTCCGAAGTGAACTTCGCAGCCAACGGGACCTTTGTCTGTACCTTAGCTAACGGGACAACAGTTACCGGGGCTAGCTGCCCAATGAACTATCCGGTGGAATTCGTCCAAGTGAGCAACGGCCTTGGTTATGTAACGCCCACACCGGGATTGGGCCTCCCGGCCGGCAGCGTTTTTTACCACCGTCTCGGCGCTTACGTGGGTGACAGTTGGAAATGGCGGAAGAATTTCACGTTGAGTTATGGCCTGCGCTACCTGCGTGAGCCGGGCCGCAGCGACAATGAGTATCCTGCTATTCCGCAACTCAGCGCGTTAATACCTGGACTTGGCAATCGAGTGCGCCAGCCAGATTCGAATTTCGCGCCACAACTGGGTTTTGCCTGGGACCCGGCAGGCAACGGCAAGACCGCGATCCGCGGCGGCATCGGACTCTTCTACGAGAATGTGCTCACTAGTATTGCGTCGGCAGATCCCGCATTGCGTGCGCCAATGGGCGATGTCTTCCTCCAGGTACCGTACGCCTGCAACGGAACCGCTACGCCGGTAGCCGTGCCCATCCCAGGAGGTGCGCTCCAACCAACATTCTGCAGCGCGATGGTTGGCGGCATTCTCACCAACAATCCGGTTGCGATCGGGGCGGTGGCGAACCAGATCGCCGTGTTTCAGAAGCAATATCAAGCTGACTCTCTCTTTAATTTGAGCGCGCCGAATCCGAATTACGTGGGAACACTTCTGCACCGGGGTTTCGGAATTGGCTTGAGCGCAAGCATGTATGATCCGAATTTCCGGACGCCGCGCTCAGTGCAGATGAACATTGGTATTGAAAGAGAAATTCGGCCGGGCATGATTTTCAGCGCCGATTTCGTGCGGAATGTGCAGACGCATTACCTCCTCGGAATCGATGAGAACCACACCGGCGACATTCACTATTTCAACAAAGCTGCGGCGCAGCAGGCGATTGCCACAACTCTCGCCAAGTGCGGAGTATTAACCGTAGATCAAGCCATCCAGGCCTGCCCGGGCCTGTATCCGGGCGGGGGAGGCACCAGCATGGCTGACTTCGCCAGCAATGGGCTGACCTCGTCCGCCGATTTCGGCCGGCCCTGCGCCGAGGCAATCGGCTACCCCTGCGCCTTCCCAGGTATCAATCCCAACGCGCCTCCACTGCCCTTCTTCGAGTCGGTTGGACGTTCCGTTTACAACGGGCTGCAAACCAAATTCACACAGAATGTGCAGCACCCATTCCGTGGCGTACGCACGCTGAACTTCCAGGTCTCGTACGCATTATCTCGTTTCGAGAACAGCGGCGGGAGCACGCCGGTCAACCCGATCGCCTCCGACCAGGACTTTGGGGTCGGGGCAATCGACAATGCCAATCCTAACCGCTTTTTCGGACCTTCCGTGTTGGATCGCACCCACCAGATTTCCTTCGGCGGCTACGCAGACTTACCGCGAGGATTCCAGTTTGGCATGATTGGACATTTCTGGAGCCCTCTCTCGACTTCTTTGGTGGTGCCAATTACAACCCTTGGACCGGGTGAAATCTTTCGAACCGATTTCACGGGAGACGGCACGGCGCAGGACCTTCTTCCCGGCACGCGTGTAGGGAGCTTCGGTCGTGGGATCAACGCATCGAACATCAACACCGTAATCACAAACTACAACAACACCTATGCCAACCAGCCGACGCCCGCGGGCCAGGTGCTGATCCAGAATGGCTTATTCACCTTGCAGCAATTGCAGCAGCTAGGCGCGGTTGCTCCCCCGGTACCACTGGCACCGCCCGGCGAAGTCAATCTTTCCTGGCTGCGCGCCTTCGATGCGAAACTCAGTTGGTCCTACACAATTCATGAGCGGCTGAATCTTCAACCCAGCGTTGGAGTTTATAATCTCTTCAACTTCGCAAATTTTGACCTTCCGGGGAACATGCTAAACGGGTTGTTGACGGGAGCTGCGGGCCAGATCAACGGGACCACTCCACTGGGCCACAATGTGAACCGGGTGGGCGTTGGAACAGGCGTCTACGCGCTCGGCGCTCCCCGCCAGATTGAGTTCGGTCTGCGGCTCACCTTCTAGTGCCGACCTGCACAATTTGCCTCTGCTGAAAGCCAGTCTGCGTTTCAACTCCCGAGTCGACAATGTGGGAACTACCACAATCATGGATTGGACCCTGCCGAATCTCCGGTAACTACTTGGCGGTTTATAACGAGCGACGCCGGAGAACCCGTGGCCGCTACCACTGCCTGGTCGCCGCGGAGGCCTTCCAATCGGAACATGCGATCGTGACTAACGAGTCAGAGTTGCTGCTCTCAGGATCACCACTTGGTCGGGGGGGCTGAAGCCGCATTCCGACGTTGACTGGCCTGAGATGCTTCTTCAGCCTTATTCCCTGCCCGTTTCAAGTGCCATTCGACGAAGTCTATTGCAACTCGCCCGAGGCGCCTACTGAGCCTCCTCTTCGCTATGATCGCTTTCAACGTATTTCTTATAGAGGGCCGTGATCACGGTCCCAGGGTTAGTACGGATGAAGAACGCTTCGCGCCCGCCGGCAACGACTACCCCGTCGAATGTCAGACCGTCAGCGAAGACTTCGGTGACTGCACAACTCGGGGCGACCGTGTAGACGGCGGTACGGCCGATTCGAGGACCGATCTGACCCGCAACGCTGCGCGTGTCCTCTGCAAAGGTCAGGTTGCCTTGACACTTGGCCAACCTCAGAAATGATCCACGTTTCGTGAAGTTCCTCGCTGACCAAGAAAAAGGGTGGGAATACTACAAGAGCAGTCTCTGACCGGGCGATGGTTGGGAAACATCACCAATCACCTCGATGCTGTGTGACGTGGCAGCGTTGACTGAATCGATCAACTCCTGCGTGGTCGGCAAACCTTCCCTTATCCCGTTACGGAAGAGTTGCTCGTGATTCTGGAGAAATCGGTTCGAGCACTTGCGTGGTACGGAGCGGCGCACTGCGAAAAAATTCAGGGCTTACCTGAAATCGCAAGTGCCTTCGCTTTGCGTATAGGATTGGAGTCATAGGACTCTTTGCCGGAAGCCTGGGACTTCGCGACTTCCTGTCTTCCCGCCGCGCCCCCGATCGTCAACTCCGCGATGCCCACACCCGTACAAACGGGTGCGTCGCTGGCAGTTTTTTTTCGGCTAGGATCGAGGGTTACGTCCGCAATGCCAATCCCCTCCTTATCGTCCATGGACTGTCGCACGGTCCCGTCGGAATCGACGATCGCCGAGAGGCCAGGAAAGAAGCCGTTGATCTCGTTCGGCGGGGGTTTATAGGAGCACAATTCTGTTGAGAGCCAAGCGAGGTTCCGAGCAATACCAGTCAACGAATTCGTCGATGGCGTGCCGATAACCCCGTTGGGCGTCCAGGCTGGTGAGGCTATTCAAGACTGCGGCTTTGGCGTGCTCGAGGTCTGGCAGGCGCAGGACAGATTTTGTCGTCGTGCGTTTTCTTCGTGAGTAGGGTTTCCGCTTCATGACCGGTGGCCTCCATGCCACCGATCAATGATTGGGTGAATGTTGCGGCAATACGGTCCGAGTTGCCCGTGATCGGACAGAATCTTGAAAAACATCAATAATCAGTTGCGAAGTGGGCGTGCAGATAGTCAAGCGGCCCTTTGCGTTGAAGATTGAGGGCCGAAAATCATTGAAGTTTCACGTACTCTGTTTTCGCTTGCTTCAGGACAGGAATGCCGGGGTCGGCGTCTTTCCATAGCGTGAAGAAATCTTGATATGCGGCTCGGGCTTTGGCAGTGTCCCCTGTTAGCGCGTACGCGCGGGCAAGGCCGAGATGCGCCAGCACTTCAAACGCATCGCCAATCGTTATTCCGGGGTGATCCACAATTTTCTGAAATTCCCTGGCGGCTTCGGAGCCTTGGTGTGCGGCCAAATATGCCTGGCCCCGCACGTAGACCGGATAGAGAGCTCCAAAGTAAGCAAACGTGGCGCTGCGCGGCACGCCTAGCTCAAAGGGAACGTTAGCTTGGAGAAATCCGATCGCCTGGGAAGTATTGCCATGGTTGAGGGCGAGGGACGCACGAACGGCAGGGAGGTAATAGAATCGGACCGAAGTGTCTTCGGGAAAATCTTTTTCCAAATCATTCGCTAGAGACTGGGCCTGGGAAGCCTCGCCCGACATAGCCAGCACCAGGGCCGCGCCAAACCTGACCTCCCGGTTTCTTGCAAGCGCAAGTGCTTCCTTGGTGGTCCGCTTTGCCTCAGGCATATTACCGAAAAAGGCTTCCCATAGTGCGGCTCGGGTTTCGAATAGAGCTGCTCTTTCGCGATGCCCTGCTTGTTGCGCCAAAGTGATTGCGCTCTTCGACCACTTCCTGGCCTCCTGCATGCGACCGGTATATGCC
>Ga0207103_10275_pt1 | contig 13847 bp, 15 predicted proteins | sample Alteio_BWMinHeat_81_FD_153546 | JGI IMG/M metagenome (GOLD analysis project Ga0207103, IMG submission 153546) | Enriched cells from forest soil in Barre Woods Harvard Forest LTER site, Petersham, Massachusetts, United States -... | ecosystem: Environmental > Terrestrial > Soil > Temperate forest >...
AACCTTTAATCCTCTGACCGATACCCTGACCAACGAAAACGGCGAGCAGGTAAAACTGGATGAGCCTATGGGTATTGAGATGCCTGTAAAAGGATTTGCCGTGGACGATGCCGGTTACCAGGCGCCTGCCGAAGATGGCAGCAGCGTGGATGTGAAGGTTGATCCGAAATCGTCGCGTTTGCAATTGCTCGATCCGTTCCCCGCATGGGAAGGCACTGATCTGAGTGGTTTGAAATTGCTGATCAAAGCAAAAGGCAAATGTACTACCGACCACATCTCGATGGCTGGCCCATGGTTGAAGTTCCGCGGGCATTTGGACAACATATCCAATAACATGCTTATCGGAGCCATCAATTATTTCAACAATACCTCGGACAGCGTTAAGAACGAGTTGACCGGTGAATACGGCCCCGTACCGGCCACCCAGCGCGATTATAAGGCGCATGGCATAGGCACGGTTGTAGTTGGCGACGAGAACTATGGGGAAGGATCATCACGCGAGCATGCCGCTATGGAACCGCGTCACCTGGGTGTGCGTGCCATACTGGTAAAATCATTTGCCCGTATCCACGAAACCAACCTGAAAAAGCAGGGTATGCTGGCCATCACTTTTGCCAGCAGCAGCGATTACGATAAAGTACAGGAAGATGACACTTTTGATATTAACGGACTAACATCGTTTGCACCCGGCATGCCTTTAACCGTTGTGCTGCATCACAAGGACGGTTCAAGCGATAGTTTCCCGGTAAATCATACCTATAACGAACAACAGATTGAATGGTTTAAAGCCGGCGGCGCATTGAACATTATCCGCAGGGAAATGGCATCGTAAAGCTGAAAGGATAAAGCAGAAAGCTTAAAGCTGCTTTTGGCTTTGGTCTTTCTGCTTTCAGCTATAAAGCCCTTCCATTTTGGAAGGGCTTTTTTGAGTTGTTCATCTAAAGTTATTTTGCGGCTTGGGTCGTCAGTATGGCGTGCCCACTGGCCTATACAGGGGCCGCAGGCATTGGCTAATACGACGCCGCCCATTTCGGTAAAAGTATCCAGGTAGCCGTCACGGTCAACGGTAAAACGTACCTGTTCCGAACCGGGCGTTATAGTAAACTCAGCTTTTGTTTTTAAATGTTTATCGATTGCCTGCTGGGCGATAGAAGCCGAGCGTGTAATATCTTCGTAAGAGGAGTTGGTGCATGAACCGATCAAACCAACTTCCAGTTTTTCGGGCCAGTTGTTTTCCCTAACTGCCGTGGCGAATTTCGAGATCGGCCAGGCCAGGTCGGGCGTAAACGGACCGTTTACATGTGGCTCCAGTAGGTCCAGGTCGATTTCGATCACCTGATCGAAATATTTTTCAGGGTTTGCATAAACCTCGGCATCGCCGGTCAGGTGTCCTTTTATCGCATTGGCCATTGCGGCAATATCAGCGCGTTTAGTGCCGCTTAAATAAATGGCGGCTTTCTCGTCATAACCAAATACCGAAGTAGTTGCACCAATTTCCGCACCCATGTTGCAAATGGTACCTTTGCCGGTTGCCGAAAGCGATTCAGCACCTTCGCCAAAATATTCAACAATAGCGCCGGTACCGCCTTTTACGGTCAGGATGCCGGCAACTTTCAGGATCACGTCCTTAGCCGATGTCCAGCCCGACAGTTTCCCGGTCAATTTCACACCGATCGGTTTCGGGAATTTAAGCTCCCAGGGCAAACCGGCCATCACATCACAGGCATCTGCACCACCCACACCAATGGCAATCATCCCCAAACCACCCGCGTTGGGCGTGTGCGAATCGGTACCGATCATCATCCCGCCGGGGAAAGCATAGTTTTCCAGCACCACCTGGTGGATAATCCCTGCACCCGGTTTCCAGAAACCAAGGCCGTATTTATCGGATACAGAGGCCAGGAAATCATATACCTCTTTGTTTACGTCCTTTGCGGTAGCCAGGTCTGTATCGGCGCCAATTTTGGCCTGTATCAGGTGGTCGCAATGCACAGTAGATGGAACAGCTACCTGCGGGCGGCCGGCCTGCATAAACTGCAGCAGGGCCATCTGGGCCGTAGCATCCTGCATGGCCACGCGGTCGGGTGCAAAATCAACATAATCCATCCCGCGACCATAAGCTTTGGAGGCATTGCCTTCGGTAAGGTGAGCGTATAAAATCTTTTCGGTTAATGTAAGCGGTTTACCGGTCGCTTTGCGGGCAGCCTCCACACGGGCGCCAAAGCGGTCGTAAACATTTTTGATCATATCTAAATCAAAAGCCATGGTATCTGATCTTTAGGTGAGAAATGTAAGAAAATTCAAATATAAAGCCCTTTAGAGGCTTGCGCGGCGAATTTACAAAAATTAACAGCCAAATGATGTAAGGGGGTAGCGTAATTTTTATTTGGAGGGGTTCTAAATTAGTCCGAAAGTCAGTAAAGTCCGGAAGTCCGAAAGAAGCTGCCATTTACGTTTCAAATCCCATCGTCTGTGTCCTTACAGACGACCTTTTGACCGGCGTACATAATGGCTATGACTTTAAAAAGGGCGATGCCTGCGGCCCGGGCTGTACGCTTATACTGCACGGGCATTAACCACGAGGCCGGTATTCGCTGCCATCCCTATCGCATTTGGTAACATATTTTGTCTAATACTTCAAAAATAATTTGGCTATCAGGAAAAGGAGTGCCGTCCAAACCAGCATGCCGATAGTTAGAAATTGCCAGTATTGCTTCCATTTTCTAGGATAACCTTTTGATATGAACCGGTTAGCTAATATTGCTTGCAGCGGTATCAAAAAAGGAAATGCAATGATACCAGCTTTCTGCCATGCGTTTAGTCCATCTTTTGATTGAGGCGCAATCGCTTCAAACTCAAGCGCCAACTGGTCGATGTACCCCTGTGAAAAATTTCGCTTTTTGAATTCGGAAACCACTATTGCTTTGATGTCTGACGATAGATCCTCGTTCACCACTAAAGCATATAATTGTGCATCCGACAGCTTTTCTATAGTGCGATCATTTTGCATTCTTCAACCATATTATCTCAGAACCGTCGTCTGTGTCACCACAGACGATTTTTTGACTGACGTCCAGGCAAATCTATTGCCCAATCCCCCTAAACTCAAACCCCTCCTTACTCCAATACTCCAGCGCTCTAGGCAGTGCATATTCCATCCTTTCCCGCGCCTTCAAACTGTCATGAAACAGCACGATCTCCCCTCCCTTTACATTTTTTATCACATTATCCAGGCATTTCTCCGGGCTTGTTGCTGCGTCAAAATCCGCGGAAAGCACATTCCACATCACAATTTTTATCCCGGGCTTTGCCTGCTGCAATAGTTTTACCTGAGCGCGTTTTATCCTCCCGTAAGGCGGCCTGAACAGTTTTGAGCCGATCAGTTCATCCGCCTGCAAAAAATTATCCAGGTAGGTTTTGTCGTCGGTGTGCCAGCCGTTAAGGTGGTTAAAAGTATGATTGCCGATAGCGTGGCCCTCGTTTTTTACCTGCTCAAACACCTCCGGATGCTTGCGCACATTGTCGCCGATGCAGAAAAAAGTGGCCTTTGCGTTGTACTGTTTTAAAATATTTAAAACAAACGGTGTAACAATGGGTATAGGGCCATCGTCAAAAGTGACAAAAATGGACCGGCTATTACCACCGGCATCCCATAATAGTTTGGGATACAGCGCCTTTAGCAATAACGGAGTTTTAACAAGGTACATTTTTTAGCTTATAGTTGATGGTTCATAGTTCATGGACGCTTCAGCTTGCTAAAAATAGGAATAATTTAATGATTGAGTTTGTGGCTTCTACTGTGAACTATGAACCATGAACTATGAACCATGAACTTAACAAATGATGCAAAATATATCCCGATTTAAACTATTGATACTGCCTGCCTTCGCCTTGTTAATGCTGATAGGAGTAAATGCAAACGCCCAGCAGGTGATCAGCCTGCAGCAGGCGGTGGATTCAACCATAAAAAACAACCTCACCATTAAACAGGCACAGCTTACCGAGGCATTGGCCGACCAGGATTACCAACAAGCCAAATTCAACCAGCTCCCCAGCCTTACGGCAAATCCGCAGGGGGGATATTATTTTGGTAAAAGCCAGATTGCGGGCGTTTTTGCATATTCTTCGTCTGCTTTGAACGTGCAGGGACAGGCCAATTTAGGCGTTACACTTTTTCAGGGCGGCCAGTTGCGCAACCAGATACTGGAAAATAAACTGACGCTTGATGCCGACAAAACCAGCACCGCAAAAGTAAAAAATGATTTATTGTTAAATGTGGTGACCGATTATCTAACCATCCTTACCGACCAGGACCTGGTTATCGCCGCGCAACAACAACTGGATCTTGCTAAGATCACGCTGGACCGCGCACAAAAAAACCTCGATGCAGGCAACGCAACCCGCGCCGACCTTGCCCAGGCGCAGGCCCAGGTTCAATCGGCTGAGCTGACTTTGACCAATGACCAGAACCAGGTTGACCTTGCAGTATTGGTGCTTAAGCAATACATGGAAATGGACCCCGGAAAGAAGATCGTAATTGAAAAACCCGATATCAGTAAATTGACTGACGTTAGGACCGTTTACGATTCCGCCGATGTTATCAAAACCGCGTTTACAACCAATCCGGATATAAAGCTGGCTGAATTGCAGCAAGCCGTTTACGCCCAGGCGATAAAGGTGGCGCGTGGCAATTATTATCCTGTATTGTCATTTTACGGCGGCTTGGGTACAAGCTATTCAAACCAGGCTACAAATTTTAATATTGCATCGCCCACCGCCAACCCTTTAGGATACGTTTACGGCAGCAATAGCCCGGTTTTTTCGCAAACATATCCGATATCATCGAGCGCTATTCCATTTGGCACCCAGTTAAGTAACAACTTTAACCAGTTTTTTGGGCTTAGCTTGCAAATACCTATTTTCAACCACTATACGGCCCGCACCTCGGTTACCAAAGCAAAACTGAATTATGAATATGCCGAACTTACTACCCAATTGGCTAAAAACACGCTGAGCAAAACGATAATCCAGGCTTTGCTTGATCTGGAGTCAGCTGAAAAAACTTACCAATCGGCTGTAAAAACATTCGAGTCAAATAAAGAGTCGCTAAACGTTACCAAACAACGGTATGATGCGGGCCTTGTAAATACGCTTGATTACAACACTGCATTGACCAATTACAACACATCGCAAAATCAAATGATTGAAGGGCAGTATGAGGTTGTTTTCAGGAGTAAAGTGATCGATTATTATTTAGGTAACCCGATAACTTTATAAAGTCCGGAAGTCGGGATGTCCGAAAGTCCGAAAGAAAAATTAGAAGAATAGAAAAATTAAAATAAATCCGAAATAAAAAATCCGATTTCCGAAATCGAAAAAATCCGAAATCGACATTCCGAAATCCGAAATAAAAAAGAATCATGGGAAAAACTACAAAATATATTCTGATCACACTGGGCGCCCTGGTGGTGTTATTAATTGTGCTGAAAGTCGCCGGCGTAATAGGCAAACCGGAAATTACGCAGGTAGCAACTGAGAAAGTTGCGATTCACGAGATCAACGAGACCGTATCGGCCAGCGGCAAAATAAAGCCGCATATCGAGGTAAAGATCAGCCCTGAAGTTTCGGGTGAGATTGTTGAGCTGCCGATAAAGGAAGGCGATGTCGTAAAAAAAGGGCAGCTGCTTTGCAAGATCAGGCCGGACATTTTACAGTCTGAGTTAGACCGTGCCCAGGCGCAGTACAATACCCAAAATGCCCAGATCGGCAACGCAAAAGAGTTACTTAATCAGTCCAAAGCCGCGCTGGATAATGTGGAATCGATCTATAATCGCGACAAACCGCTGCACGATAGCAAGGTGATCACTGATGCGGAATTTGAGACAGCTAAATCGAATTATCTGTCGGCAAAAGCGCAATATGAAGCCAACAAAGAAAATGTTATCAGCACTACATACGGTCTCGCACAGTCGCAGGCCTCGGTTAAAGAAGCACATGATAACCTGGTAAAAACCACCATTTACTCACCCGTTGACGGGGTAGTTTCAAAATTGTCAGTTGAAAAAGGTGAACGTGTTTTAGGCACCCAGCAATTTGCCGGTACCGAAGTGATGACCATATCCGACCTTAGCCAACTGGACGTAAACGTGGACGTAAACGAAAACGATATCAACCGCATCGAGCTCGGCGACTCATCCAAAATTGAAGTGGATGCCTTTTTAGGAAAGGACTTTACCGGCGTGGTAACGGAGATCGGCAGTTCAGCCAATGTGGTGGGCACTAATGCCGACCAGGTAACCAATTTTACCGTTAAGGTGCGCATTAACCCGGAATCCTATAAAAACCTATTGGTAAAATCGGCGGCTAACCCAAATCCCTTCAGGCCGGGATTGACCGGTACCGTGGAGATCAAAACAAACCATGCCAAGTCGCTGGCAGTGCCTATACAGTCGGTAACTACCCGTGGTCAAAAGAAAGCCGCAGCGGGATCTGTCGTAAGCAATAATGGCCCGGGATCGTCTACCCCTGTCGACAGTACCAACAAACCAAAAATAACCGCCTTAGCTAAAGAATATGTTTTTGTTTACAAAGCAGGCAAAGTAAAACAGGTACAGGTAACCACCGGCATACAGGATGATAGCTACATTCAAATACTCTCCGGACTGAGCGGCGGCGAGGAAGTGGTATCCGCTCCGTTTGCTGCCGTGTCTAAAGACTTGAACGATGGCATGGCCGTACAGAAGGTTGATAAGAGCAAGCTGTTCAGTGGAACAGGCCAATAATTAGTTAGCAGTTTTCAGTGGGCAGTTGGCTAACACTGCTAACTGCCCGCTGCAAACTGCCAACTGCAAACTATTTTAATTAGATTTGTCCCGTCAATTAAACCTGGCGGGACATTTTAATTTATTGATGAGCAAACAAGGCAGCAAGATCACCGTTGTCGGCGGCGGAAGTTGGGCAACGGCCAATATTAAGATCCTTACCGATAACACCGTCGAAAAAGAGATCTTTTGGTGGATGCGCAATGAACAAGCGGTTGAACATATCCATAAATTTAAACATAATCCTCATTATTTAAGCTCGGTTGAGATCAGCGTTCCACCTCAAAACATTTCCACCGACCTGCCCGTACTCATTCGCGAAGCGGATTATGTACTGCTAAATGTTCCTGCAGCATTTTTAAAACAAGCGCTTATCGGCATAACACCCGGCGACTTTGCCGGCAAAAAGATTATCTCGGCGATAAAAGGCATTGTACCCGACGAGAACTTAATTATCGGCGAGTTCCTAAACCAGCATTACGATGTTTCCTTTGATGATTTCCTTGTGATCAGCGGCCCATGCCACGCCGAAGAGGTGGCGCTGGAGAAACTATCCTATCTCACCATCGCCTCCAGCGATAATGAACTTGCTGCCACGTTTGCGGGTATGTTTAGCACCCGGTATATTAAAACGGTTGTGTCTGATGATATTTACGGCACAGAGTACGGCGCCGTGCTCAAAAATATCTACGCCATCGCCGGCGGCATTTGTCATGGTGTAGGTTATGGTGATAATTTCCAGGCAGTACTGATCTCCAACGCTATCCGCGAAATGGAGCGTTTTGTGGCCGCTGTTCACCCTATCGACCGCGACATTAAGGAATCCGCCTACCTGGGCGACCTTATGGTGACGGCGTATTCTCAGTTCAGCCGTAACCGCACTTTTGGCAATATGATCGGCAAGGGCTACACCGTAACCTCGGCGCAGCTGGAGATGAACATGATTGCCGAGGGCTATTATGCAGTAAATTGCCTACACCAGGTGAATAAACAGTACAGTGTTTTTATGCCCATCTGCGATGCTGTTTATGCCATTTTATACCAGAAACGGCCTCCCGCACTGGAAATGAGGCATTTGGCCGAACATTTGAGTTAGTTATCGCATATCTAACTAATTTCAATTGTTACACCATGAAAAACTTATTTAAAGTGGCTTTAGTAGCCACAGGAATTTTTTCCTTTGTCCAAAGCCAGGCTCATTCAATGCCGCTGGATTCCGTGGGCCACAAAATCAAACATGCGGCAAAATCCGTAGGCCATGCTACCGCTCACGCGGCAGCTACCACAGATGCTGCAATTGTTGACAAAAGGTATGACGGCAAATACGGACCGGATGGCCAGGCTGTTTATATCAACAAACATTCGCACTACTATTACATCAATAAAACAGGCCACAGGGTTTATTTAAAAAAATCCGAGTTGATGGATAAACCAACGAAGTAATTGATAGTCATAAGTTCAAAAGCCGGGAGGATACGGTCACTTTATGTACCGGCCTTATCCTTCCGGCTAATGACTTAAGACTTCGCAACATGGTAATGAATAAATACCTGCTCATATTCGTGCACCTGGCCTGTGCGGCTATATTGATCACCGCGGCCTGCTCTAACCCCGTAAAACATAAGCTGCAAGGCAAATGGCAGTCGAAAGACGGAGCCGTTAAGCTGGACATTACCGATAAATCTTTTACTATGGATGATGGCGAAGCCATTGCCGAAGACTACTTTGTTAAAGGAGATACCCTGTTCACCTCGTTCGAGGGCAACCAGCCCTACACCACCTTTGTGGTGCAAAAACTCGATGATCATAACCTGAAATTAATGGGACCCGATTCCGTCGCTGTGGATTACAGCCGGTAAAATTTGTTTATTGGTTCACTGGTTCATTAGTTCATTGGTATTAGCAAACGAATAATAGCGGGGCTCTTATTCCCCCTCACCTTTTACCTTTTACCTTTTACCTTTCACCTTTTACCTTTCACCTATTTCTTCGCCCACGGCGTACCGTAAAAAATAGTCATCACTATGGCAGCCAGCGTAAACACGATAAAGATGATGATCACCAGCCTGCGGATAAAATGGCTGTCCTTTTCTTGTTCGGCGTCTGTCATAGCGGTATAGTCTTATTGGGTTGAAGCTAAGGTATAAATAAAATGCAATTATTTTCGTCACAACGGCGCAATTTATAGCCGGAAATTTTGCTGTTTAACGCGACTTCCCGGCAGTGTTCACGTGTTCATGTGAGTCGGAAAATGAACACTGTGAACACTTATGAACACTCTGCGTTAAGTATTAATTAATTGATAATAAATTACTTATGAAATTTAATCCCAAATTATGACAGCCATTTTTCGTTAAAAAGTGTTCACGCGTGAACACCAAAATGAACGTTTTTTTGTGTCTATCCCTGGAAAAAGTTGACACTTTTGGTGAATAATCCTGTAGTTAGTTTACACTTTGACTCAAAATCTTCCCCCAGGTCATGCTGAACTTGTTTCAGCACCTCATCATACAGGTAGCGAAGATACCGGTCGCCGAACAAATCGGCTACCGATTGCTCGGTGACCAGTCGCTTCATTACTTAGCGCGTGACATGCTGAAACAAGTTCAGCACGACTTTCGGAGCTTATTTTGACACCAATCCCCCTTTTGGTGACCCTTTATAGCTTTTCAAACGCCCTTCAAAACCCTTACGAAACGCCCTCAAACGCCTTCGAACCGGGTACAAACGGCATCGAATCCCGTACATACGGGACTTGCGAGGCCAAAAAACGTTCATTTTTGTTCATCGGATGAACGCTCTTTTGGCCGGTTTTGCGCATGTTGAAGGATGAATCGCCGGCATAGGTGGATACATCACGTGGTGCTATCGGGCGAGCTCACAGGCTGCGACCGGAGCAATCTAAAATCAACGCTTTGCAGCCAGTACATTCAAACTTTTCGGCTGCGCATCAACGCTTATAAAAAAACACCGCATAGCAAATCATCGCTGCCACCCGCACAACAACCAGGTAGATGGGCCACCGGGCGTAGTTAAAAACATACCGGTTTACCGTTCCGGGCAGGCGGACCAGCATCCGGTCGTCATCCGGGTTGTAATAAAAAATGCCGGCTTTAAAGTTTTCGCGGTTGTTTATTGGGTCGTCATCGTCTGTCATAAGCAATACTTAATGCTTCACAATATAGCGATTGTTTGAACCAGGATTTATTGGATTAAAGGATTTTTAGGATGAATAATAAAATCAAGTTAAGCCTCAAATCCTATCAATCAAGGTTCAAGCCATTAGGCCAAATACAAGAACCCGGTCATTAGACTACGCTGAGTATTTGGGAAATTCACGCTAAAATTTTAAGATCATCAATCCTTTTGAAGTGTTTTTTATTCAGGGTGGCAATAGGCAAATCATTCACTAAACAAATAGCCGCGATAAAAATATCCCGAAACTCGATCATTTGATTAGATGTCCGCAAGCGGTGATATATTTCTGCCGCCTTAAATGATACCAGGTCGGTAAATGGTAACACAATTAAATCTTCTGTTATTGCTTTTACATCATTGTGCTTCTCTGTGTAGTCGCTCCCATGTAAAGCTCATACAGCGAAACAGCGGAAATAAATAGTTGTGGTTCTTCGGAAAGTTTGTATAAAGTGGTGACAAGTTTATTTTTAGCACGGAGATGCTCAATGAAAACGCCGGTGTCAACTACCATTCCTCAGTATTCAAATTGTTAAAAGCCTCGTTTGTCTTGTCAAAAGCTTTTAGTTCGTCATCACTCCAAACCGAAACGCCGGCGAGTTTCTCTTTGTAGTGATTTTCAGCGGCGACGGAAGCACCCTGTATAGTCACGCCAAGCCCCAGCAAAATTTGCTTTACCAGGGTCGACTTTCTTTCAGGTACGTTAATAATGAGCTTTTCCATTAATCAAATTTACAAAAATAGATCATCAATTATCAAAACACATTCACGCTACCGCTTATAAAAAAACAAAGCATAGCAAATCATCGCCGCCACGGGGACAATAACCAGGTATACCGGCCACCGGGCGTAATTGAACACATACCGGTTTACTGTTCCGGGCAGGCGGATAAGCATCCGGTCATCATCCGGGTTGTAATAAAAAATGCCGGCTTTAAAGTTTTCGCGGTTGTTGATGGGGTCGTTTTCGTCTGTCATAAGCAATACTTAATGCTTCACAATATAGCATAAAACGAAAAGAAAAATAGGCTGCATTTAATTTTGCGTCGAAGCAATTTCTAAGCAGTCGGTCAGATAGCCCCAGGAGTCACTGTGCGTGCTATAGCTTTGTGCCTTGCGCGGATGATTTATTTATAATAGAATTGTAGACTGTTTTTACCATAAAGTAAGTTAATGTTTAGAATAGACCTGGGAAATGCTTATGATGCTTTGTCGAGTAGTATCACTCCGGAATTTTCAGTCGCCGAATTTGTTGCGCCGCAAAAACAAGGTGACCCGGTATTAATGCGTGTACGTATTGAGCCTTACGGAGATCCCTTATTACCTGGTGTGTATAATCTTTCGATGGGTCCGCTTGATGAAAACGGAGGGATCAACGACGAAGTACGACTTCGTCACCATGATTCGGCGAGAGTATATTCCACGGCAATACTTTTTGCACTTGCTTTTTTAACCGAATATCCTGACGCTTCTATCGGGCTCGATGGCTCAAATGACATCCGCGCCAATCTCTATCACAGTATGTTCCTGTTGAATAGAAAAGTTTTGAGCGAATATTTCTACGCTGTCGGCGTTGACTGGTATGTTAAGTTGCTTCGCGATCAGCAGGATGTTGAACGCGACCGGGACGGGAATCCCTTTTTTAAACCCCGACCCGAGGAGTTTGATTATACCCGGACAAGAACAGACCTGTACCGTTACTATATTTTACAATTAAAATCAAATTAGCTATATTTGACTATGAATTCAAGGGTTCAACATAAATTGGATGAATTGCGGCGCAAAACCACAATGGGAAAGACCGCTGATTCGCCGATAACAGCTAATAAGGCTGCAAAGCCTGATGGATTGTCTATGGCCATACATTCTCAAAAAGACGCAGAACAGTTCCTCGCTGAATTATCTGCCATTCGCAAGCGCCGGACGGCGCAATAAGTGCCGCAGCCCTATTTCCCGCGCAAAGCCGGCAACAAAGCGATCACATGCCAATTGTCTGAACCTTGATTTGCCTGAATAAAGGATTTGGGGATGAAGAAATACTGTTAATCCTCAATCCTGAAAATCATAGTTAAAACAATTAGCCCGCAACCTGTCCTCGGTTTGGCACGAGAACTTCTTACGCGTAGGCCATCGCTCCATCTCGCGCCTGAACAGGGGGAGATTGACAGAATCACCAAGAACATTCCTTCACCATCTTGTTAGTAGAAAAACTATCTGACAAGGCTAAATCCATAATATGCTTTTTGAATTCTCCCAAAGCCTTGCCGAACTTAATGCATAACTCTTTGCTAATGGTTTCAATCGGATTGTCTTTTATCATCAACTCGAACTCAAGGTCTTTCTTGGATTCGGGTATAATTAAATTTCCGTCCTTTATTTCGGCACCAACATTGGGCAGGTTAAATGCTTCCAAAGTCTCTTTGTTATGAAGCAGTCTATTCCTTAAAGCGATCAATGCTTCCAATTGTTTTATGGCAGAATTGTCCTCATCTATCATAAGTTTTCCTTCGGATAGCAGGCTTGGCATAATGTGCAGTTTATTTTTAAATGGAAGCCCCATATAACTTTCGCAATATTGCTTGTATCGAATAGGGCCATACTTGTTTAAATAGTAGTCAATTATCAGAAAATTCAGCGATGCTTCTAACGTCGCTGAACAAAGTGTTACGAACGCAAAATATGTATATGGTCTTTCAACACCATCTAAAATATCCTTATAAGCAATCCGTAATTTTTCATAGTATAATTTCGTACCATTTCTCAGAAAGAAGCTGTGGTCATTCTCTGAAAGATTTAAGATTAGTCGTCCCTCCATGTTTGTATATTCTACTTAAAAAGATGTTGTTTGAAATGTGTTAAAGTTTTATGTTGGCTTTCTTATAAACCGTTACAGATAAAAATATAATTCATCGTTCGCTTTAACTTTCTGCGCGTTTGCAATTTTCTTTAAATCATCTTGCAATTCAACTGGATAAAATGTTTGCACTCTTAAAATCGACTGCTGTCCAATCTTCTTGACATATCTAATCAATGGTCGAAACCAAATTGCAAAATCACCGCCATGATAGTTAAAAAATATACTTTGCTTGTCGAAGTCCTTACAATCCACCGCTTTGCTATATAGTGTAAGAATGGAAGCAATTTCTTTAGGTAGATTTTTGTAGTCTACTTTTTCGACTGAGTGATAAGACTTGCCTGGTCGATTAAATTTAATTCCAGCCGCGAAATGACCGAACAAGGTATGAATATACACAAAGTTATCTATTACCGCCAATTCACCACATAAATTGACTACTTCCTCAAGCGGGTTATTTTCTTCGTAAAATTCCTGAACTTGATAATACAAAAAATTTATAGCGCGGCCGGGTCGAGATAGCCAGAAGCAGCCAGTCTATACAATTTCCTTTGACAATTGCTACAGTAATTTAATGATAGATAAACTCAAAATTGTTTAAAATGACTTTTTCAAGAAAAGAACTTCAAGATTTTAAAAGCATGTCGAAAGAAAGACTGCAAGAAATTACCGTAGTACTGTTAGAGAAATTAAACAACGATGAATCACTCACTCTTGCAGAATCCAAATTTATATGTCTGAATTTGAAAACGATATATAGCGCAGATACAAACGAAATAGTGTTTAAAGCAGAAAATTTTACACGATGTTCGGATTTTTTATTTTGGGAGAGGTACATTTTGTATTGGGCAGACCATGAAGGTTGGGGTCAAATAAAAGATAGCAGGACTACTTTTATAAGCTCTGAGCAGAAGGCCCAAGACGTAAAATTATTGCAAAAACATTATGAAGAATGGCAGGAAGTAATTCATTGCAAT
>Ga0207103_10277_pt1 | contig 13763 bp, 12 predicted proteins | sample Alteio_BWMinHeat_81_FD_153546 | JGI IMG/M metagenome (GOLD analysis project Ga0207103, IMG submission 153546) | Enriched cells from forest soil in Barre Woods Harvard Forest LTER site, Petersham, Massachusetts, United States -... | ecosystem: Environmental > Terrestrial > Soil > Temperate forest >...
TGATGGTAGTTGTAATTCCTCTGCCTTTATCAAGTGTTGCTTCGATCACACTTCCGATAGCACGCTTATTTGGATTTGCTTTCAGTTCAAGCATCTCTGCTTCCAGTAAAACTTTTTCCAAAAGACGATCAACGTTCTGTCCTTTTTTTGCAGAAATTTCCTGGCACTGATATTTTCCTCCCCATTCTTCAACAAGAATATCCATTGCTGAAAGTTGCTCACGGATCCTGTCTGGATTTGCACCTTCACGGTCAATTTTATTCAGGGCAAAAATTATCGGAACACCTGCAGCCTGTGCGTGGCTGATGGCTTCTTTTGTTTGCGGCATCACACTGTCGTCAGCGGCAATTACCACGATTACAATATCTGTTATTTTAGCTCCGCGTGCACGCATGGCTGTAAATGCTTCGTGACCGGGAGTATCGAGGAATGCAACTTTTTTTCCGTTTGCAAGCGTTACTTCGTACGCACCGATATGCTGTGTAATTCCACCGGCTTCACCGGCAATCGAAGAAATTAAAGCGGCTATTGAAGGTATGCTTGCACCAAAAGTGGAAGAGAAAATTACCGGTAATGCCGAGATTCGCGAAGTATTCAAAATCACTAAAGTTGGTGCAGTTGCAGGTTGTATGGTTACCGATGGAAAAATATTCAGGAACTCCAAGATCCGTGTTATCCGCGATGGCGTTGTTGTTTTTACAGGAGTAATGACATCACTGAAACGATTTAAAGATGATGTGAAAGAAGTAGCTTCAGGATTTGATTGCGGTGTAACTATCGATAAATTCAACGACATGCAACCGGGAGATAATATCGAAGCCTACGAAGAAGTGGAAGTGAAGAGGGTGCTGAAATAGTCATTGGAAAATTGGTCAATTGTCATTAGGTAATTTGTAGTTATTCTGTTGTCATTCAGTTGTAATACTGTTGTAATACTGTTGTCATATCGAGCGGAGTCGAGACCTACAATGAATGACTACTAAATGACCATTTTCTGGCCTCTGCATTGTTAAATCCCCCCGTTCCATTTTCGGATAAACCATTCCACACTCATAAATGCAATGAGAAGAAAAAGAATCCATTTTAAATTGATCCAGCTTTTTACTTCTTCCTGCTGATAAATTACTGGTTTAATTTTTTCGTTTTGCTTTATCGTGCTTATCAGTTCATCAACCTGTGAAGGATAAAATAATTTTCCGTCACTTTGTGCAGCGATCTGATTCAACAACTGATGATCGGCAACGGTTTGCAAAAATTCAACATTCAACGGCATCACAGTAAATGTACCTTTTAGTGTTTCCGGTTTATTTCCAACGTTTACATAAGCTTCATAATTGTATGTCCCGACAGGCATCATTCCGGTATGTAATGAATATGCTTTATCGGTTTTGCTGAAGGTGAAATTAAATAGCTTTCCGGCTTCATTTTTTATTTTCATCGTTACTTCCGGAGTATTTATCAGTTCATAACTCTGGTTAAAAACTTCCGCATCGAAAAGAGGTTCTTCATTTTCATAAAATCTTTTCTTGCTGCTCGTTATCCTGAAAAAACTTTTATCATCTTTCACCGAAAGGTATTGAACAATTTTATTGATGAGGTTCTGCGTGGTTTGCTGATGGCTCAACTCAGCATCATACAAACGCCATTTCCAGAAACCTTCACCACAAATAAATCCGGTTTTGACATCACCGTTTTTACTGAATGCAACAAGCGGAAGATCTGTTTTCGCATATCCGATTTGTTGTTTGAATAAAATATCCGATTGTCCTTTCAGATTATAATTTCCGTATGGTGATTGCAGCGGAGGAAATTTTTTCATGTTATTTAATTCCTCTTCATTCAGTGAAAATAAAGAAAAAGATGAATTGAAATTTGGCAACACATCATTCGTCATCGGGCGGTTTGTATTTACCGAAAGTGAATTCTCAATCTGATTTAAAACATTCAAACCTGTTTGACTTCCGAGAACAAAAAGCAATGGAATTTTTTTCTCCTGCAATTGCTTAATAACATTCATTCCTTCACCATTCCAGCCCGGTAACTGATGAAGTATGGCAAGGTTATAATCATTTAAATTCTGAAGATTGCCGTTCACAAATTTCAGATCGGTCTGATAATTTTCATTTGCCTCAATGGCTTGTTTGTATGCAGCGAGATCCGGATGCGGAGATTGTGCAAGCAATACTATTTTTTGCTTTCCACTGATCACATTTATAAAAACTTCTGCACGGTTATTTATGTAACTTGCTTCTCCGTCAAGTTTCGAAAGTGTTATTTCATAATGCTGCATTCCAACATTTTTTGCTTCCAGCTCAACTGGTATTGTTGTAAAAAAATGTTGCGTAGTAATGAAAATATTTTTTGTAAAAAGCTGTTCTCCATTATGTGTAATTATTAATGTTGAATTTTGATTGTTGCAATCAAATGCATTGACATCTATTTGCAACGGAAACAAATTTCCCAAATACACAAGTTGATTATGCTTCACATTTTTTAAAACAAGATCTTTATGATGTGTTGTATCTCCAAAAGCAATTGCAAATACAGGTGTTTTGAGCTCTTTGCTTTTATAAACAGGATTACTGCCTTCGTTATAAATTCCATCGGAAGCGAGAACAATTGTGCCTAAATTCTGATTAGAATATGCTGCATCGATCTCATTGAATACTGCCGAAATATCGGTTTGCTTTTCTTTAAAATTAATTTCCGTTCCGGCTTTCACATTTTTGCCGAACAGGTATGTTCTTACTTCGTAATCGCCCTGTAGTTTATCGTTAATTTTTTTCAGCATCTCCGGAATTTCTTTTCTGTAAGATGCAGAGTCTTTCGTTGAAATAATAGATTCGGAATTATCGAAAGCAAGTATTACAAAAGGTTTCTCCACCTTGCGGATGAACATTTTCATCAATGGCCCGAGCAATAAAAATGTGATAAGAAAAATACTCAGGAAACGAAAAGCATGAAGCAGCCACAATACCCATTTCCGTGAAACATCAAGTTTGTTATTCCGGTACAATATCCAACTTCCGCCTGTTGCGAACAACAAGCAAAACAACATAAGCCATATTGGGTACTCCGTAGATAATGACACTTTAAAAGTTATTAATTATGAGTTATGAATGTTGAATTGAAAAATAAATGTTTGTTATAAATAATGTCAAAACTCATAACTCAACATTCATAATTCAACATTTATCATTTACATCAACATTCCACCACACACATTTATCGTCTGTCCGCTCACATATGATGAAAGATCGGATGACAGATACAATACTGTGTTTGCAACATCTTCGGGAGAACCTCCACGCTTTAGTGCAATCCCTTTTGTCCATTCGGCACGTGTTTCGGCAGGTAATGTTTCCGTCATTTCGGTTTCGATAAATCCCGGAGCAATTGCATTGCAACGAATATTGCGTGAACCTAATTCTTTGGCAACCGATTTTGTCAAGCCGATCATTCCGGCCTTTGATGCAGCATAATTCGTTTGTCCCGCATTTCCGGTAATTCCAACAACGGAGGTAATATTTATGATCGATCCTGATTTCGCTTTCATCATCGGACGTGTCGCAGCTTTTATTAATGCAAATGCCGATTTCAGATTTGTATCTATCACTTCGTCCCACATTTGTTCCGTCATCCGCATCAACAAATTATCACGGGTTATCCCTGCATTGTTCACGAGAATATCTATTGTACCAAATTCTTTCACTACTGCATCAACTAATTTTTCCGCTTCTGAAAAATCAGCAGCGTTGCTCTGGTATCCTTTTGCTTTGATGCCAAAGGTGTTCAATTCATCTTCAACAATTTTTGCTTTTTCAACCGAGCTAACAAATGTGAAAGCAACATTTGCTCCCTGCTCTGCAAGCTTAAGTGCGATCCCTTTTCCGATTCCACGTGTGGCTCCGGTAACCAAAGCTGTTTTTCCTGAAAGTAATTTCATATTGTAAAATTATTTTGTGGTAAATGTAACGGTGCAGATTTTATTGTGCAAATTGTTTCCTTCTCCACCGAAACCAAATATACACAATGGCACAACCAACAGCATCTCCAAGCATGTCCATCACATCAAAACTGCGTCCTTGCATCACAAAAACTCCCTGAAGAATTTCCGTTAACACTCCGTAAAGGGTGCTGAAAATGCATGCATACAAAACGATATTCATGTAATTATTGTACGGTGAACGTATCCTTCCTTTTATAAGAAACCATGCCTGCGCACCAAACAATGTTGCATGAATCGGCTTGTCGTAAGCAAAAATATCCAGAATATTAAAATGCCTAAGTGCATGCCCGCTGGCCAGTGTGGCAAACAAAATAAATGCTGCCCATAAAAATGCAAGTGCGTAATATTTGTTGCTATAAAGTAACCGCAGATTCATTGATGGCTTTTATTCCCGGCAACTCTTTGCCTTCAAAATATTCGAGCAATGCACCACCACCGGTAGAAACATAGCTTACCTGATTTTCAAATCCGAATTTCGCCACTGCCGCTGCACTGTCCCCACCACCGATCAATGAAAAGGCACCGTGCTTTGTCGCCTCAGCCACAGCAACAGCAACTTGTTTTGTTCCGTTCTCAAATTTTTCCATTTCAAAAACACCCATTGGCCCGTTCCACAAAATTGTTTTTGATCTTTTTATTTCCGATGCAAAATCTTCCACCGCTTTTGGTCCGATATCCAATCCCATCCAGCCTTGTTCGATATGTTTGTTGTCACAAATTTTTGCATTCGCATCGGCAGCAAATTTATCTGCAACTACCGAATCAAATGGCAACATGAGTTTCACTCCATTTGATTCTGCTTTCTTCAATAACTCTAAACACAACTCCAAACGATCATCCTCGCAAAGCGATGAACCGATCTCAAATCCCTGTGCTTTCAAAAATGTATACGCCATTCCGCCACCGATGATGAGTGTATCTACTTTGTTCAATAAATTCTCGAGAATGAGTAATTTATCTGAAACCTTTGCTCCTCCGGTGATTGCAACGAACGGATGCTCTGCATTCTTCATCAGCTTTTCGGCATTTGCAATTTCTTTTGCCATTACATAACCGAAACATTTCGAGGTTGGAAAGAACTTCGCGATCACTGCCGTGGAAGCATGTGCACGGTGAGCTGTACCAAATGCATCGTTCACATATACATCAGCGTATTTCGATAGTTGTCCGGCAAATGCCTCATCACCCTTTTCTTCCTGTTTATAAAAACGCAAATTCTCAAGCAACAATACTTCGCCAGGTTTCAATGATGAAGCCATTTCTACAGCATCTGCACCTATGCAATCTGTTGCGAACTTTACATTTACACCCAGCAGTTCGGAAGTCTTTTTAACAACATGCTTCAATGAGAATTTTTCATAATCGATCGATCCGTCCTCTTTCAATTTTTTTAAAGGGCGACCGAGATGTGACATCAATATACATGAACCGCCATCTTTCAGAATTTTTTTAAGCGTTGGAATTGTGGCACGGATCCGTGCATCATCAGTAATATTAAATTGCTTATCCATTGGAACATTAAAATCAACGCGGACCAATGCTTTCTTTCCGGCAAAATTTATAGTATCAACTGTTTTCATTTCGAATTTATATTTTGATTTTATGCGCAAAAATAATTTTTATTGTTAGATTTAGCTCAAATTTTAACAAATACATGATGAGGTATTTTTTTATAATCAGCTTTTCATTTCTGCTCCTGTTCTCGTGTAACAGCAAAGAAAAAAAAATGCTGTGCAAAAGCTGGCAGATCGCAGATGTTCAGTTTGTTCACAGTAAAGATGACAAGCAACAAATTGATATCACCAACGACAGCATACAGCATGTAAGCCAACAAATTTTGCGTGATATTCTGATGAAAAATATTTATGAGTTTCATGCTGACGGAACATACATGACAGGCAATGCAGCAGCCAGTTCATCAGGAAAGTGGGCACTTGAAGGAAATTCGATAAAGTTCATTCTGGATAATGATAAAGAGAAAAAGGAAAAGAAAATTCCTTATGAAAAACTGGAAAATGATTCGCTGATCTTACTGATGAAAAATGACCAGACTTCTTTTCAGATGAAGCTGGTGTTGGTTCCATTGCATGAATAAATATGACTTACAGATGGAAAAAAATATTTGAAAAAGATTTTCTTAATCAACAGATGGATCTTTATTCAATGCACAGGATCGAAGTTAACCGGAAAAAAATTTGCCTTGTACGATTGCCCGAAGGATATTTTGCCATTGATAATAAATGCCCGCATGCAGGAGGAAGTTTGAGCTTTGGAAAATGCGATTCAGAAGGTGTGGTTACTTGTCCTGTTCATCGGTATCAATTTGATGCAAAAACAGGAAAAGGTTTGCAGGGAGATTATGTGAATTCGTATCCTGTTGAAATAACAGAGGATGGAATGTATATCGGGTTTAAAAGTAATTGGTGGATGTTTAGAGAAAATATTTATTAATTTATTATTGTTCGATATATAACAGAAGTAGATTTGGTTGCAATTTGAATCCATTTATCATTTGATTTCATTTCTCCATCTCCCCGTCTTGTAATTGTAATTCCAACTTCACTCCCCTGAGAAAATTCAGCAAAGAATGATGGGGGTAAAATAAATTTCCCATTATCGGGAACAATAATCGGGTTTGTTGTGTAACTTGATTCACTCAGAGAAGAATCATTATCATGAGAAGTGATTCCGTCATAGTTTAAACTTATTTCTATATTTTGATTATAGGGGTCAGGATTCCATGTAATTAACAATGAATCCATTTTACTGTGTCTATCATCAGTTTCCTTTTTTGAATAAATAAAAATAATCTGAGGTACATACTGCGTTGCAAAGGCACTTGAATAATCACCACCACCGCTAATTGAAAAATTTATCTTTTTCCCAAATTGTGTTATGTTCATTGTGTCAATAATTTGAGAAATCGAAAAGGCATATTGACCTGTCGTAAGTGAATCATAAACCTGATAATTACCTATCATTAGGTCACCTATTCTTTCCCATTGACCTGAGAACATGTTAGGAGTTTTACAAAAATAGCCATTACCATAGAATAAAATATTTTGTTCAATTCTTGCACTGTCTTTAACATAAACAAAGCTTGAAGAAGTATACTGTATTACCCCTGAATATTTTGAATTACCTGTTTGAATAGCTTGATCTTCCCTTTTGCATGAATAAAAAATTAACGTAAATGCCAATATTCCAATAATGTTTTTCATTTACAGTTTTTTTAAGTAATAACATTAATCAATGTTCACCCTTCATCAGTGAGTCATCATCAACAGCTTCGATCTGTGCTTTGATCACTTTTTCCAGAGAATCCATCGATTTCTGGTCGTTGGCAACTTGCTTTTCTACGGCTTTTTGTTCTTTCTCTTCCACTTTTTTATCACCACCACCGCAGGCGAAAAATGAAGAAACTACTGATAAAACAAGAATGGTCTGAGCTATTTTTTTCATAAGATTATTTTTTTATCGTAAAACAAAATTTTGTCCGAGGTATACTTTTCTCACAATTTCATCATCCGCCAATTCCTGTGCAGTTCCTGCTTTCAAGATTTTTCCTTCAAAAAGCAAGTATGCGCGGTCAACGATGGAGAGCGTTTCGTGAACATTATGGTCGGTGATCAGGATACCGATATTTTTATGTTTCAACCTTGCAACGATCTGCTGAATATCTTCAACCGCTATGGGATCAATTCCTGCAAATGGTTCATCCAGCAAAATAAAACTCGGGCTTACCGCAAGTGCACGTGCAATTTCGCATCTCCGCCTTTCGCCACCGCTCAGTACATTTCCCATACTCTTCCGAACTCTGTTCAAACCAAATTCTTCGAGCAAACTTTCCAATTTTTCTTTCTGTTCCGTCTTTGGCATTTTAGTCATTTCCAAAACCGCACGGATATTATCTTCCACACTTAATGTTCTGAAAATAGAAGCTTCCTGTGGCAAATATCCCAAGCCTTTCCGTGCCCGTTTGTACATTGGCATATCCGTTAGCTCTTCATCATCGAGCATCACAGTGCCCTCATCAGGTTTCACCAATCCCACGATCATATAAAACGATGTTGTTTTACCGGCACCATTCGGTCCGAGCAAACCAACACATTCGCCCTGTTTTACTTCAATCGAAACATGATCGACAACAGTGCGTTTTCTGTAACGTTTTATAAGATTCTCACTTCTTAAGATCATTACTTATAATTCTAAATTTTATCTCTTTTAATATGCTCTTGCACTATTTCCTTCCATATAATTTATAAAAGCTCTGTTTACCACTTTATTTCCACCGGGTGTCGGATAATTTCCGCTGAAATACCAGTCACCGGTGTGGTCCGGACATGCTTTATGAAGATTTTCAATGCTCTGATAGATCACATTTACTTCCGCTCTGATATCTTTTGGTGTTACGATCTCTGCAATTTTTTTACTTAACTGATCATCTGTAAAAAGATCATATAATTCTTTCAGATAATTTACCATTTCCTCCTTAGGCAAACTTTCCTGAGCCTTACATTTTTTATACACCTTATCCAACAGGCTTTCTTTTTTCTGATCTTTTATCAATGCGATCATTGCCTGAAAAGCAACAAAATCTTTGAGACGGCTCATATCTATTCCATAACAATCCGGGTAACGGATCTGAGGAGCAGATGAAACGATGATTATTTTTTTGGGATGAAGTCTGTCAAGAATTTTAAGGATACTTAATTTCAATGTTGTTCCGCGAACGATGGAATCATCCATTACAACAAGTGTATCCTTATCATTATTGATAATTCCATAAGTTACATCATACACATGCGCCACCATATCTTCCCTGTGCGAATCATCGGTAATGAATGTGCGAAGCTTGGCATCTTTAACGGCAACGCGCTCCCTGCGGGGTTGAACATCAAGAATTTCTTTCAGCTTCTTTTCATTGATGGGTGCACCAAGTTTTTTGATCTCATTTATTTTCCATGTATTGAGCAAGTCGCTGATGCCATCGATCATGCCGTAAAATGCTACAGCTGCAGTGTTGGGGATATATGAGAAAACCGTATTCTTAAAATCATAATTAACGGCTTTCATAATATTTTCGGTAAGCAGGTAACCCAGTAATTTTCGTTCCTTATAAATATCCCTGTCATTGCCCCGCGAAAAATATATCCGTTCGAATGAACACGATGTTTTTTCATTTGAAGGAATAATGTTCACTTCTTCAATATCCCCGTCTTTTCTAACGATCAATGCGTTTCCCGGACCGAGTTCTTTTATGTCTTTGATATTGATATTGAAACCTGTTTGAATTGCAGGGCGTTCACTTGTGACCACCACTACTTCATCATTGCAATAATAAAAACACGGACGAATTCCGTTCGGATCGCGAACAACAAAAGCATCACCATGCCCTATCAATCCTGCCATTACATATCCTCCGTCAGTGTCACGCAATGCGCGTTTCAAAATATTCTCAATATTGATATGCCTTGAAATGAGTTCTGAGATATGCTGATTGCCGTTTCCTTCCAATTTAAATTTTGTGAAGTTCCGCTGATTTTCTTCATCAAGAAAATGTCCGATCTTTTCAAGCATCGTAACAGTATCCGCTTTCTCGCGAGGATGCTGACCAAGCTGAACAAGAACATCAAATAATTCATCCACATTGGTGAGGTTGAAATTACCTGCGATCATAAGGTTACGGCTCATCCAGTTATTCTCACGGATAAACGGGTGACAAAGATCTTTACTGTTGCTTCCATGTGTTCCGTAACGAAGATGCCCGAGCAAAAGTTCGCCAACAAAAGGGGAATTCTTTTTCATGTACGACACATCGTTAAGATCATCTTTTTTACCCGACTTTCCGATCTTGTCATTTATCTTCTCAAAAATTTCTGCTATTGCTCCGCTCCCGCTGATCCGTTGCCTGAATAAATACTGATCACCCGGTTCGGGATCAAGTTTTATAACACCCACACCTGCGCCATCCTGACCGCGGTTATGTTGCTTTTCCATCAGCAGATACAGCTTTTTGAGACCATATAATGCTGAACCATATTTCTTCTGGTAAAATTCTAAGGGCTTTAAAAGGCGGATAAATGCTATTCCGCATTCATGATGTATTGGATCACTCATATCGTAAACGAGATGGCGAATTTAGCAAAATATTACTGCCCACGAAATGACTTATTTTTTTGACTGTTCTATGGCATCATCCAGAATTTTCAAAAAGTCCTTGGGACCTTTGTATCCTGCATCGAGAAGGATCTGCCTTTTTTTGGTAAAAATATAATAAACGGTTGGATAACCGGTGGATTGTCCTTGCGAAAGCTGTGCATATAACTCGCGTCCGCTCATTGTTTGCTCATCAATTTTATAAACAATATCTTTCAATTCAGGATTGAATTTTACCGGAATAAAATATTGGTTGATCTTTTTAATTACTTCGGCATTGGTGTAAGTGTCCCGATCCATTCGCTTGCACCAGCCACACCAGTCGGTATACGTATCAACCAGTAATATTTTATCGGTCTTCACTGCTTTTTCATATCCTTCATTCCAGCCCAGCCACGCCAACTGTTCTTCCTTGGGTGAAAATGACACCAGAAAAAAAGGAATCAGAACAAAAATTAATTTTAATGATCTCATGTAAAAATTTAAGTTTCTAATTAACAACAACTGTTCCTAAAATCAAAACAGTTATGCAGTTTGAATGTTTTTTTACAAATCATAAACCGTAACAAAATCCAAGTTCAGCCGTTATTTCATATATTCGCCAGTTGCCCATGCAGGAAAGAAATAATTACACCATACTGTTAAAAAAGCTAGATGAGTTTATTCGGAAATTCTACAAGAATCAGCTTATCAGCGGTGGTATTTATTTTGTTGCCGCTACATTACTGAGCTTTTTGATCATTATTTTTCTTGAATATTTCGGGAGGTATAATTCTTCTGTCCGTGCCGTTCTGTTTTTTTCTTTCCTTTCATTTACCATTTTTTGTTTAATACGATTTGTAATTATCCCGTTAACCAAAATCTATCATATCGGTAAAACACTTGATTATACTAAAGCATCAGCCATTATCGGAAAACATTTTCCCGAAGTAAAAGATAAATTGCTGAATACCTTACAGCTTAAAAATGATGCAGAAAAAATTGCTGATTCCTCACTCATAAATGCGGCAATCAATCAGAAAATAGAGCAACTCAAACCCGTTCCTTTTGCGTCAGCCATTGATCTGAAAAAAAATCTGAGGTATGCCAAATATATATTGATACCGCTTGTTGCATATGCTGCTATTTATATTGTTTCTCCCGGAATGATAACCGATCCTTCGGAAAGAATTTTTAAGTACAATACTAAATTTAAAATTAATGCTCCTTTCGAATTAACTATAGAAAATAAAAAATTAGAGGCTCAGCAATTTTCCGATTTCGAATTAAATGTGAGCGTTAATGGCAAAGAAATTCCTTCTGAAGTATTTGTAATTGTTAATGGCAACACTTACAAAATGCAGAAAAAAGATAAACTCCTGTTCTCATACACATTCAACAATCTGCAAAAGTCAACGGTCTTTCAGCTTCATGCCGATAAATTCATAACCGATGATTACGAACTGGAAGTATTGCCAAAACCAATGATATTGAATTATCAGTTACAGTTCGATTACCCTCCTTATACCGGAAAGAAAAATGAAACAGTAAATAATCCGGGAGATATTTCCATTCCGGCAGGAACAACCGTTCACTGGAAATTCATCACCAAGCAGACCGATACTGTTTTAATTGGTTTTGACGGAAAAGAAACTGAAGCGGAAAAAAAAGAAAAAGATATTTTCCTTTATGAAAAAAGATTCATGCTCTCACAGAACTATTTCATCCGGAATATAAATTCGAAATCATCCAGGGGAGATTCAATGACCTATGCCATCAACGTTGTGCCCGATGCGTTACCGGCAATTTCAGTTGAAGAAAATACGGATTCAATAACCGGCAAGCAACATTATTTTATTGGCGATATCAGCGATGATTATGGGTTGACAAAACTTACTTTTAATTATCAATTCATCAAATCAGAGAATAAAGACAAAACAGCGCGGGGCAATCAAACAAAGCCACTTGCTATTGACAGAAGAGAAAAATCACAACGTTTCTATCATCAGTTTGACCTGGATGAACTTTCCGTTGAACCTGCAGACGAAGTGGAATATTATTTTGAAGTGTGGGATAATGACGGGGTTCACGGACCAAAATCTTCACGTTCAAAAACTATGTTGTTCAAAGCGCCTTCTATAAAAGAACTGGAAGAAAAAACCGAAGCAGGAAATTCTGCCATGAAAGATAAAATGGAACAGGCATTAAAGGAATCACAGCGCTTGCAGAAAGATCTTAAAGAACTTGAGCGGAAGATGCTTGATAAGCGTGAACTGACATGGGAAGAAAAAAAGAAACTGGAAGAATTGAATGAGCGTCAAAAAGAATTGAATAAAAAAATTGAAGAGATAAAAAACGAATTCAAACAAAATATTCAGAAAGAGGAAGAGTATAAAAAGCAAAGTGAAGAAGTTCTTGAAAAACAACAGCAGCTTGAAAAGATGATGAATGAATTGCTGAACGATGATATGAAGAAAATGATCAGTGAATTGCAGAAGCTCATGCAGCAGCAAAACAAAGATATGATCAAGCAGGAGATGGACAAGATGCAACTAAATGACAAGGATATTCAAAAGGAAATGGACAGGATGCTGGAACAATTCAAACAACTGGAAGTGGAAAAAAAATATGAAGATGCGCTCAACAAATTAGATAAGATGTCGGAGAAAGAAAACGAGCTTTCAAAGAAGACCGATGATTTATCAAATAATAAAAACCTCAATAAAGAAGACAAAAAAAGCATATCCGATTCATTGAAAAAAGATCAGGAACAACTGAATAAAAAATTTGATGAGTTGAAAAAAGATCTGAAAGATGTTGAGCAAAAGAATAAACAGTTGGAAGAACCAAAAGACCTTGAGAACACAGATAAAGATGAACAGCAGATCGATCAGGAAATGAAGGACAGCAAAGAACAGCTTGATAAAGGTGAAAATAAAAAAGCATCTGACAAGCAAAAAAAAGCTGCAGAAAAAATGAAAGAGATGAGCGATAAAATGAAAAGTGCAATGCAAAGTCAGGAGGAAAAAGAACTGGATATTGATATTGATGCATTAAGAGAAATACTTGAAAATACTGTTCAGCTTTCCAAAGATCAGGAAGAATTGATGGATGAAATGAAACCTATAAATAATTATAATCCGCAATTCGTTGAAAAAGCGCAGGATCAGAAAAGACTTAAAGATGATGCGAAAATTATTGAAGACAGTTTGCTGGCATTAAGTAAAAAAGTCACCGAAATAAAATCGTTCGTAAACCGTGAAGTAAGCAAGCTGAATGATAATCTGGATAAAAGTATAAAAGCGTATGGATTGCGAAATTTTGCAGAAATTCAAACGCGTCAGCAAAATGCGATGACACATGCGAATAACCTCGCTGTGATGCTGAGTGAAGTTTTACAGCAACTACAAGCAAAACAAAGCGAATCGAAATCAGGGAAATCAGGAAACAAACCAAAGCCCGGAAAGAAACAGGGAAAAGGTGAGGGAAAGGGAAAAGGCGGAACGAAACCATCGATGGGAACAATGCGGAAAATGCAGGAAGAACTTAACAAACAATTGCGTGAAGGATTAAATAAGAACGGTACAGGTGAACCAACCAAACCGGGACAAGGGAA
>Ga0207103_10055_pt2 | contig 13755 bp, 7 predicted proteins | sample Alteio_BWMinHeat_81_FD_153546 | JGI IMG/M metagenome (GOLD analysis project Ga0207103, IMG submission 153546) | Enriched cells from forest soil in Barre Woods Harvard Forest LTER site, Petersham, Massachusetts, United States -... | ecosystem: Environmental > Terrestrial > Soil > Temperate forest >...
GTCGTAAAAAATGGCTGCATGATCTTTTCTTTTATCGCATCAGGTATGCCAATACCGTTGTCCTTTACTTTGATGACCACCCGGCCGTTTTCCAGGGACGTTGAAACGGTTACTTCAGGTCTATAATCCGGCCCGCTGGTCTTTGCCCTTTGATTTACCGCATAAAAAGCATTATTGAACAAATTGAGCAATACACGGCCGATGTCCTGCTGGACGATAGCTATTTTTGGCAAATCAGGGTCGAAATGAGTGATTAACTCAGAATTAAATGATTTGTCTTTTGCCCGAAATCCGTGGTAGGAGAGGCGCATATGTTCATCTGCAAGGGCATTTATGTTCGTTACCTCCCTGGTCCCTCCGCTGGCACGGCTGTGCTGCAGCATGCCTTTAACAATGGCATCGGCCCGTTTGCCATGCTGATGGATTTTTTGTTCATTCCCTTTAATATCGGCTGCAATAAGTAAAGCCTCGTCTATATTGCCCGATTTTAACTCATCTTCCAGTTCAACTATCATTTCGTTATTTACTTCCGAAAAATTGTTTACGAAGTTCAAAGGGTTCTGTATTTCGTGGGCAATGCCGGCAGTCAGTTCGCCCAACGAAGCCATTTTTGCTGATTGGATAAGTTGGTTTTGCGTTTGTTTTAACTCCGTCATCGATAGCTGAAGCGCCGCGGTCCGTTCTGTTACCTGCAACTCGAGCGTTTCATTTTGCCTGGCTAAAAGTTGTTGCTTCTCAATTTCCTGGGTCATATTCATTGCCGATAATTCTTCTACCTGCACAAGTTTTACCCCGAGCAATTTACTGTCCAAGGCAAACTCCCGCCCTAAGAATACGGAAATGCCTAACGCCGGGCCCAATGCGGCCATGCAGATTGAAATAATAGACAGCACAGGTATTGACCAAAAATCAACTAAATATATTAAACCTAATATGCCGATAAGTCCGGTTAAAAATCCGGCTGATATAATATAGGCCCCCCGCCGTTTAACTATAACCGCCTTTATGGTGAGCACAAGTTCGGTAATGTTAAGTAATATGGTTAAGCCCCAAAGCGCATAACTATAAAGCTGTTCATTAAACATCCAAATCAATACGGCTGCTGAGGATAGCACAATCAAAAACCAATAGTACCAGCCTGTATTAAATTCAAAAAGAAGGTATAATGCTTTTATTACAAATAAAGCGCTAAGGGCGTAAACGGCGGTATTGAGTAAAGCCAGGCAGATAAATACGTCGTAATATTGCGGAAAGAAAGTTGAAATTGCCAGGAACAAATAAGCGGAAAAGAAAATAGCGTAACAGGCAAAATATAAATTGGCCCGCTTTTTTGAATTATAACGGAAAAGAACAATATGGATGATGCCCAGTAATAATAAAATGCTGATGCCAATAAAAACAGCAACCTCTACATTTGTCGACAAGCCGATACTGCTGATTAATTGGGGGGTGTTATAAAATACCACAGACAAAACCGGCCCAAAAAGATTTCGGTTAATAAAATTAAAACGCGGCTGATGCGCAAAGCGGATTGCCAGTATTTGTTCGGGTTCATCGGATAGCGGCAGCTCTATCGGATTTGTACTGTCATAATAACCGTGCCCGGTTTTATGGCGGTTATCAATTGTTCCGCGCAGGCCGATCAGCTTCCCATTCAGGTATATCTCTACGGCTGTGCTTTGCACTATCGTTATAAAAGCATTGCGGTGCAAGCCGGGGGCTACGTGCAGTTTTAACCTTAGCCAGCCTATGCCTTGTTGCGCCGGCCGGGGCAGCAACGGTATCCGTACGCCGGGGTCGATGTTTTGCCAGTTATTATCATTATAATCATTCCGGGCGAAGGCCGGATCATCACCCGGATGAAACTTCCAGCCATGATTAAGCGGTAACCCACCTTTCCCTAATGAATTAATCGTTACACCGTTGGCCGTGTCCTTTTGAACTGCGGCAAAAACGTTCGACGAGACAAACAAGCAAAAGACGAATAACAGTTTTCTCACGATAGGGGTAATTGAATGGTGAATAAGGTGTATTCATTTTCGACGGAATCAACTTTTATACTTCCGCCATGCCCCTTTACCACCATATCATAAGTTAAACTCAAGCCCAAACCGGTTCCTTCGCCCGTTGGTTTAGTCGTAAAAAATGGCTGCATGATCTTTTCTTTTATCGCATCAGGTATGCCAATACCGTTGTCCTTTACTTTGATGACCACCCGGCCGTTTTCCAGGGACGTTGAAACGGTTACTTCAGGTCTATAATCCGGCCCGCTGGTCTTTGCCCTTTGATTTACCGCATAAAAAGCATTATTGAACAAATTGAGCAATACACGGCCGATGTCCTGCTGGACGATAGCTATTTTTGGCAGATCAGCGTCAAAATGAGTGATGAGTTCGGAATTGAAGGTTTTGTCCTTCGACCTTAAACCGTGATACGACAGGCGCATAAACTCACCGGCAATAATATTTATATCCGTTGGTTCTTTTTGGCCGCTTCGGCTGCGCGAGTGCTCCAGCATGCCCTTTACTATACTGTCGGCACGCTTACCATGCTGGCTGATTTTCCCAAGGTTTTGGCTCAGATCATCTGCAATGGCCATAACCTCTTCGTTATTGCCGGCTCTTACTTCCTGTTTCAGTTCATCTAATAATTCAACGCTTACCTCCGAAAAATTATTTACAAAATTTAAAGGGTTTTGTATCTCGTGAGCGATACCGGCGGTGAGCTCACCGAGTGAGGCCATTTTCTCGGACTGAATGAGGTGGTTTTGCGTGGTTTTTAGTTCGGTTAACGTTTGTTCAAGCGTATTCCGTTGGTTTTCAAGGTTATCCCGTTGCGATTCGATCTCCTCCTTTTGATGCAATACTTCTTCCGTACGGATTTGCACCTGCTCCTCCAGCAAACGTTTATCTTTCATAAGCTGGCGCGAACGATAATAAACAAAGGCATAAATTGCTGATGCGAACAACATTACGTACATTATCCAGGCCCACCATTTTTGCCACCAGGGCGCATCGATGATGAGTATAAAGTTGTCTCCTCTATTGTTCCATACCCCGTCGCTGTTAGCGGCTCTTACCCTGAACGTATAAGTGCCGGGTGAAAGATTGGTATAGGTTGCGCTACGCAGGGTGCCCGCTTGTATCCACCGATTATCATAACCCTCCAAAGTATAGGCGTACCTGTTTTGCGCCGGGCTGGTAAAATGGAGTGCTACGTAGTTAAATGTAATGCGATTTTGACTATATGGCAACTCTGCTTTATTAATGCCGGCGGCCAGCCGGGTACTTACGCTGTCGGATTTGGAAACAGGATCGCTGTAAATCAACTTTTCAATGTGCACAACAGGCGGATAGTGATTGGCTTCCATATCATGTGGATTAAAAACGGCAATACCATTGTCTATGCCTATTACCATTTGACCATTTCCTGCCGGAAGAGAATGAAGTCCGGATTGCCTATTTGCGCCTGGTAAAATTACATCCCAGGGGAAAGTTTTTACTGACATATTATTGGGGTTCACCCGGCTTAAACTATCGTCAGCGCTGACCCATATGAAGCCCTTATTATCCTCATTTATACCAGAAATATAGCGGAACAACAGACCTTTGTCTTTATAAATAATTCTGGCGCCGGTACCGCTTTCACCGTGAAATTCAAACAAACCATTTTGTTCCGTCCCAACCCATAAATGGCCTGCCTTATCCTCATAAATGTTATTTATGTTTTCTGTTGCTTTTGAACCACTAAGCAGGTACGATTTAAACTTTTTGGTGTTTTGGTCAAAACTGTTTAGCCCATCTTTTTCTGTGCCTATCCAAATTGTGCCGCACCTGTCTTCAAAAATTAATGGTATCGTCTTACTTTTGCCACCCTTTTGCCTTTTGCTGTCAGGAAAAGGATAACTGGTAAATTGATGGCTTACAGGGTTAAAGGAATATAAACCTTTATCATAAGTCCCAAACCAAACCAAACCCGTACGGTCCTGCACGGCGCGGCTTATATAATTACTGTAGCGCGAAGCGGCTTTTGAAGTATCAATAGGATAGTTTTGCAGCTTACGGGATACAGGATCATATACCCGCAAGCCTTTTCCATTACTAAAGTAAACGATGCCTTTCTTGCCAAGCGTGAACATTTGCATATCACCATCGGTCTTGCTCGCTTTATAAACCTGTATAAATTGGTCACTGCCCGGCTTCCATTTGTAAATGCCCTGCTTATTGCTAAACCATAAATATCCATCGGCCGGACTTGAGATCAGTCCGATTCCATTTAATGGCGAATATTTTGCGGGGGCTTTATCATCATAAGTGTAGGTAGTAAACGAGCTGGTAAGATCATTTAGCTTATCTATTCCCTTGCCGCTTATGCCGGCCCATAAGGTCCCTGACCGGTCGACGAGTAAATTACTCACCGTATTGCTGCTTAGGGCGCCTGCATCGTTTATGTTTGCGGTACAGCGCACAAAACGATGTGTTTCCGTGTCGAAATTCAGCAATCCCTTAGCGCATCGCAGCCACAACGAGCCGTTTTTTGCTTCAGTTATACTATAAATTTTATTTTTATTAGCTACAGTATCCGTAGGAGAATAATTTGTAAATGTTTCTGTTTTACGATCAAAATACATCAATCCACCTGCCGAAGCGAACCAAAGCCGCTGCCTGCCGTCTTCATATACATCACTGATCGCGTCATTGGATATAGTCAATCCGGGGTTGTTAGCAGGACGATAATCTTTGAATGTTTTATCCCGGGTATCGAAGCGTTCTACCAGGTTTTGTTTTGAAAAATGGTCGAATACATTCAACCATAATATTCCGGGTTCTGACGGTGCTTCATAGATGTGATTAACGCTTTTTTGCCTCGCCGCGTCCGATGCCGAAAAATAGGGATGAAAAGTATTGTCACGATCGTTGTATACACTTAATCCGGTATTTGTCCCTACCCATATAGGATGACCGGGAGCTGAGGATTTTAAAAGATCATTGGGACTATTTAAATAATGCGTGCCTTTTTGTTTTGTACCAAAATAATCGAAATGTTTGGTTTTTGGATCAAATCTCACCCGATCAAAACTCATTTCAAAGTTTACCTTGCCCGACTTGGCGTCAAAACTAAAATCGTCCCACATACTACTTCCCCATAAATCACCTTTACTGTCGGCAAGTGTCAGATATTGTAAATATATACCTTCCTTTTTGGGGTATTTGTATTGCGTAAAACTATCGGTTGAACGATTATACCGGAATAAGCCATTTCCGACGGTACTGAACCAAAGGTTTTTGTTCTCATCCGATACCATGGTCAATACCTGGTAGTTTTGAGTGGTGACATCCCCGGTAACGCTACCAAAAATATAAATTTTAACATTGTAGCCATTGTAGCGTACCAATCCGTGATGGGTGCCTATCCACAGATAGCCCTGGTCATCCTGCTTTATAAAATTGATATCCGGCTCGGGCAAACCGTTGTTCGATGGCAAGCCATCTTTTACCGTAAAATGGTCGAATTTAAAATGACTCGACTGCGCCTTGCTGTTTTGCAGGGCAATCAGGAGCAGCAAAAACAGCAGGTATTTTTTCATAATGATCGGTTAGTCGGAAATATTTTATAAATTATTAATAATTCTTCATTAATATCATAAAGTAATATTTTAATTGCCGTCGGTCAAGGTATGGCTGAATACGGTTTTATTAACAACCCTGCTATTTATTGCAATTGATATAACTGACGGGCTGATTTGGTTAAAAGCTATTTCACCCTTTTAGCTTCACCGTCCTTGCCATTATTAACTAAAAGGTGGTCGTTTTTTTCATTGTAGGTAACAGTGACAGTGGAAAGTGCCCAAAATTTTAGCGTATTGCTCTTCTTATCATACCGGGCCACTACAGTATCTTTTTTTACTATTAAAATGATAGCATCGCCTTCTTTTTTTATGATGACATTATCATCGGTTTTGTCTATTCTTTTCCATGTCCCCATAAATTTATTCAGTTTGGATGATGAACTGTCACAGGACGAAGTGATCATGATTACAAAGGTTGTTAATGCAGCAAGGCTTAGCGCTAAGTTTTTCATTTCGTTTTGATTTAGTTTTATTTTATTTATGAACAAATGTGCTTTGCTTTGGGGTTTGTCATTTAATCCTTTTTGCTTCACCGTCCTTGCCGTTATTCAGCAACAGGTGGCCGTTTTTTTTGTTATAAGTAACCACACCCTTCGACCAAAAAGCCCAAAACTTTAAGGCGTCAGTTTTTTTGTCGTACATGGCAACTACGGTATCTTTCCCAGGTCCAATAAGCAGGATGGCGTGATCTTCTTTTTTTATTAGCCATTCACCCTTTTCTGGGTCGTCTGATTTTTTCCATTTCCCCAAAAATTTATCCAGTTTGGATGAAGGGTTAAGGCATGATTGTGTGGCGATAATTGCAATAAAGTTTAAAGCAATCAGTACTTTAGGTGTAGTTCTCATTTTTTTTGTTTTTTTTGGGGGGGGCATATTGATTAAGTCGTTTATAATAAATGATTCTCAAAAAATGTCCCCGGCGTAAATTATATAACTATTTATTTTATCCTTATTGCTTCGCCGTCCTTGCCGTTATTGAGCAAAAGGTGGCCGTTTTTTTGGTTATAAGTAATAACAACCTGTGATCCCCAAAATTTCAAAGCGTCACTGTTCTTATCGTACCGGCCAACTACGGTATCTTTCCCTCCAATAAGCAGGATGGCGTCATCCTGGATTTTTATAAACACATCATCCTTTTTTGTGGTGTCTGTGCTTTTCCATTCCCCCATAAACTTATCCAGTTTGGAAGATGAACTGTCGCAGGATGAAGTGGTCATGATTACAAAGGCTGTTAATGCAGCAAGGCTTAGCGTTAAGGTTTTCATTTCGTTTTGATTTAATATTATATCATTTATGAACAAAAAATGCGTGTCATTAATCATAGACTTACGAAGTTTAACTCGGTTTTTAAATGTTTTTCAAAGGCCTCGTTGAGGGCTTCGCCGTTTACTTCGTAAGTCTCTCCGTGCCCTTTAAGCAAACGGCAACATTATAGTAAACTCCGATCCTTCACCCACTTCGCTATCGACTTTAATACTCCCCCCATGCCCCTTCACCACCATATCATAAGTTAAACTCAAGCCCAAACCCGTTCCTTCACCCGTTGGCTTAGTGGTAAAAAACGGCTGCATGATCTTTTCCTTTATCGCATCCGGTATCCCGGCGCCGTTATCTTTTACTTTGATGATGATCTGGCCGTCGTCTAAAGCGGTAGATACGGTTACCTCCGGTTTATAAGTCGCCCCGGCGGTTTTGGCCTTTTGATTGGTAGCATAAAAAGCATTGTTGAACAGGTTGAGCAATACCCGGCCGATGTCCTGCTGCACCACGGTGATTGCCGGCAGGTTTTCTGCAAAATGGGTAGTCATTTCGGCGTTGAAGTTCTTGTCTTTGGCGCGCAGGCCGTGATAGCTGAGTTTAAAAAACTCATCCGCAAGTACATTTACGTTGGTTAGCTGCCGCTCGCCGCTGTTATTGCGCGAATGCAGCAGCATGCCTTTTACAATAAAATCGGCGCGCTTGCCATGCTGGCTGATCTTTTGCTGATTTTCTTTAATATCCCAGGCAATGGCCCTCACATCATCATAATTGCCCTTATCGATCTCCTGCTGCAGCTCGTCGATCAGCTCGGTATTTACTTCCGAAAAATTATTGACAAAATTGAGCGGATTTTGTATTTCATGCGCAATACCGGCAGTAAGCTCGCCCAACGATGCCATTTTTTCTGACTGGATCAGCTGCGTTTGCGCATTTTTTAGCTCCTTAAAGGATTTTTCGAGATTATCGCGCTGGGTTTCAATTTCTTCTTTTTGCTGTATCACTTCTTCTGTGCGCACTTTCACTTTATGTTCCAATACACGTTTCTCTTTTACCAATTGCCTCGACCTTAAAGTGACAAAACCCCATATCGTACCGGCAAAAAGCACTATGTAGATCGTGTACGCCCACCAGGTTTGCCACCAGGGCGGGTCAATGGTAAAATTAAAAACCGTCGGTTTGCTCCATCCATTGTCCGAACTTTTGCTTGCCACTTCAAAAGTATATTTACCCGGCGCCAGGCTGAAATAATTCAGGCTGTGATCCAAGGTTGTTTTTGCGCTCCAGCCGGTATCTTTCCCTACCAGCTTGTAAGTGTACCAGGTGGTATCATGCGCCCTGAAGTTTAAAGTACCGAAATTGAATTGCACATAGTTTCGATCGTGCGGCAATTCCAAATTTACCGGTATATTAAACCCGCCGCTTACGCCATCCCATGCTATGCCATTTAAAGCCGCGTGCGACCGGCTTGTAAAATTGGCCGGCTGGTCCATAATATTCATCCCGGAAATATGGGCCGGAGGCCTGGTTGTGTCCTTTTTACTTAGGTCCAATACGGTTACGCCATAATCTCCCCACAAAAAATGCCCGTCGCTGCTGATCGCGTCGGTATTGCCGTAACCCGGATTTAATTTTTTCAACCCGTACTTATTTCCAAAGGATTGAACGCCCCATTTTTTGTTTATTACGATACCTTCAGTCGGGGGTGTGATAATAGTTATCCCTTCTATAGTGCTCGCATAAATTTTGTTATCGCGCCGCAATAAGGTGGCTACCCGTTCATCGATAAGCCCCTGGGGTACCGAAAAGTTAGTAAGCGTTTTGTTTTTGAGGTCGGCGATGTAGATGCCTTTAGTGGTACTTATCCACATATTTCCTTGTTTGTCAGGCAAAAAGCGGCCGGACTGGATCTCTTTAAAGGCCGCCACATCGCCGTTTAAGTTTTGCATCGTCATCGCATCGGGATCCAACACCCATATACCTGTTGAAGTCGATTGTATCCAAATGTGGCCTTTGGTATCCCTTAGCATATTTTCCATATCCCCGTCCAGGCCCTCTGCTTTACCTATATGTTTAGCGGTATTGTTTTTAGGGTCATAAGTAAACAACTCATTATTTCCGCACAGCCAAATCCGTCCTTGTCTATCAGCCGCGATTTCAGAAGGCTTCCCGGCAAAGCCTTGTTCTTTGCCAATATGCGTTATGGTTTTTTCAATGGGATCAAGGATGTCTAATCCGCCGTTGCCGGGGATATAAAACTTTCCGTTTATTTCATTTACGTCATTTACCGTATCGTTGCTGAGGCCCTGCTTAGCACCCAAATGCCTTGCCGTTTTATTTTTTCGATCAATAAGGTCAATGCCGTTATAATAAATTATATCCCATTCCAAACCTGTCTTATCTTCTTCCAGAACATTCACCCGGGCTTTCCCAATGTGTTCAATAACAGTGTTGTTGTTACTGATCATATTCAACCCGTTATTTGCTATCCAAACCTGCCCCTGGCTATCCTGGTTCACATTGTAAATGAAGTCGCTGTTTAAGCCCCGGCCCTTACTTAAGTTCATGGCCATCCGCTTTTCGGGGTCGACTATTTCAAGGCCGCGCCCTTGAACTCCGACCCACATCCTTCCCTTTTTATCTTGCAATAAACTCCTAATCCATGTTTTTGGATGCTGTGCTTCCCGAATGGTTTCAATCGTTTTTTTCTGCATGTCCAGGACTTTCATCACACCATCATTCTCTGCCAGCCATAAACGGCCGGACTGGTCAAAAAGGATATTGTCAACGGTATCTGATCCTAAACCATCCGACTTGTTCAGCTGTTTAATTTTCTTCCTGCCGGGGTCGATGATACTTACGCCTTGAAGGGAGCTGATCCATATCCTGTTGTTTTTATCCTGTATCAGCGCACTTGCTGTAGTGTCGACAAAGCCGTGTGCTTTATCCAGCCATTTTACCGTCGCTGTTTTTGGGTCAATAATATTTATGACCGGCCCTGTGATAAGCCATATCCGTTGCTGCTTGTCCTGTAGTATTCTCCAGGTTCTATTGTTGTAAAGCCCGAGTGACTTGTCCGTTTTTTTTAGTGTGCCCGCACGCAAATCGAGCACTTCCAAACCGCTGTCATTACCTCCCGACAGCCATATCCGGCCGGAAGTATCCTGCACCATACTGAAAATTAAATGAAGTTGAGTTACCGGCATGTATAATAAAAGGTTTTCCCCGTCATAACGGTAAAGACCCTGGTTGTTGGCAATCCATAAAAACCCATCACGGTCTGTAAACAGGCAAGAGATGAAGGTACCTGCGAGTCCCTGAGCCTCGCCCAATTCAAAAAGGGATAAATTCAGGTCCTTTAAATGCGGCGGGCCGGCGTGGATCAGTTTTGGGGGCGGCAGCTTTTCTGTCGTAAATTTTAGGGGATGAGACGGTAGTTTATCAATATCGAAATCCTTTTCGGGCAGTGCGTCAATATCCAGTTTCGCCTCTTCAACCGGGTATTTAAACGGTTTAAACCCGGCGGTGTCATACGATTGCGCTGGCAGCTTATCCAAATCAAAAGGCTTAACCACCGGGTGCACCGGCACGGCTTTAATGCTGTCCCAGTTTATTTTTACAGGTTTGCTGAGTTTTAAAGGCTGTACCACCGGTGGGGCGTATACCGTTGGCGGCGGTTGGTCAAGGTTTGCTGAGGAATTTTGGCAGGAGGAGAAGGCGATGATGCCGATCACAAATGCTGCGAGGGCCGTAATAAACCAATAGTATTTTCTCATAAAAAGGGGTGGAAGCGAATAATTTCTTCAAGGTAATGTTTTTATGAGTTAATAAACAAATAATATTTGGTGTATATGCTTAGATTTCAGAAGGGTATGGTTATGTGGATAAGGTAAATAAGTTCGCCACAATCTTCTGTAAATTTCACATAAAGCCCAAATCGTCATTGCGAGGAACGAAGCAACCTCTACGGCAGACAGTCACCGAAACATAATGCTCGAGTGCCAGGCGTGCGGCTGACAGGTAATCCACAGGTAACAGGTCCGTTGATTAGCGTGTGTAGAGGTTGCTTCGTTCCTCGCAATGACGCGTTGGCGGGCCATAGGGGGAAAACACATAAAAAAGGCCCCTCACGGAGCCTTAAAAAAACTATTAAAACTATTCACACAAAATATCAGAAGGCCTCGGCGGCTTGTTTCACTTCAGAAGCGAGGTTAACGCCATTGAGTTGGTCCGCAAAGGCGATAAAGGCTTTGCTATCGGCAATAAGCTGCGCATTATCGATCAGGTTTTGCAGGTTGATCTTCCCAATGACAAACTTATAGCTGCCTGAGTAATAACGCTCGTGGATATGGCTGAAGTTTAAAGCTTCCAGCAGGCTTTCATCATCATAACGCAGGTAAATATTCAATTCGATGTTGTTGGTAAAGTTAAGGTCGCGGCGCTCTTTGGCCTTTTTGTACTCGTACTGGTAATCGTAACGCAGTGCTGCAATATCCGAAAGTACCGCCGAACCGGTCGGGTGACCGCCGGCGCCTTTACCGAAAAAGAATTGCTGGTCGGCAAAGGCGGCCTGTACAATTACGCCATTATATTCATACTCCACATTGTATAAAAACTCTTTGTCGTTAACGAATTTTGGTAAAACGAATAAGGCCACATGCCGTTCATCTAATTCCTTGGCAACAGGCACCAGCTTTATCTTCAGGTTCTTTTCCCGCGCGTATTGCAGGTCGTGTGCCGAAAGGTTTTGGATGCCCAGGTTAAACACCTCATCAGGCTGCACTACAACGCCGTATGCATGCGCTGCAGCGATCACCAACTTGTATTTGGCGTCAAAACCGCCCACATCGCTGGTAGGGTCGGTTTCGGCAAAGCCGAGGTCCTGGGCTTGTTTTAGGGCGCTGTCGTAATCAAGGTTTTCAATAAAGCCTTTGGAGAGGATATAATTTGACGAACCGTTAAATATCCCGCTGATGGAGTGCAGCAGCTCATTGTCATAATACTCCTCCAGGTTGCGGATGATAGGGATACTGCCGCAAACCGCGCCTTCGTACAATAAAGAGGTGCCGTATTGATGTTGTATTGCAATCAGTTCATCCAAATGCAGCGCGATCATTTTTTTACTCGCCGACACCACATTTTTGCCGGACTTTAAAGCTCTTGATACAATTTCAAAAGCCGCTTCGGTATCGTTGATCAGTTCAACCACCGTATTAACCTCCGGGTTATTCAAAATTTCATCCCGCTCGGTTGTAAACAAATGGGAGGGAAGCGAACGTCTTTTATTAGGATCCTTTATGGCGATCTTTTTGATCTCGAGGTTTAAATTTTTGGTGCGGATAATATCATACAAGCCCTGACCCACCACGCCAAAGCCAAACAGCCCTATATTTAATTTTTTACTCATTATGCAGTACGTTGTAATTCAATCACTTTTCCTTTCACGTCGGTTTTAAAAAAGGAGTTAATAATATTGGTTAGTGCGCCGGTCTCGATTAAAAAGCCATCGTGCCCGTAAAATGAATCCAGCTCAGCAAAAACTGACTTCGGAATATGCTGGAAAAGGTATTGCTGCTCTTCAATCGGAAACAAAACATCTGATTTAATGCCAATGACCAAGGTGCGTGCTTTGATCAAACTAAGCGCTTTCTCAACCCCGTGGCGACCGCGGCCTACATTGTGCGAGTCCATCGCCTTCGACAAATACCAGTAGCTATAGGCGTTAAAGCGTTTCACCAGTTTATCGCCCTGGTAATTTTGGTAGGATGATGCCTTATAATCATCCACCAACGTATCTTTCTCCTCCTGCTGGGTTACCGAATAGGTTTTATAATTACGATAGGACAGGAGGGCGATGCTCCTGGCCGCTTTCAAGCCTTTGTAGCCCCCGTCGGGGGTATTGGCATAAAAAGTACGGTCGGCAGTGATTGCCAGCCGCTGCGACTCGTTAAAGGCCACGCCCCATGGCGAATGTTTGGCATTCGTAGCGATGAGGATGAGATTTTTAATAAAATCCGGCGCCATAATGGCCCATTCCACGCATTGCTGCCCGCCAAGCGATCCGCCTAAAAGTATTTCGATGCTTTTGATGCCTAAATGCTCAGCCAACAGCTGATGCGCCTTAATAAGATCCCTAACAGTAACCTGCGGAAAAGCAAGGTAGTAGGGTAGACCGGTCACCGGATCAGTGCTCAGCGGGCTGGTACTGCCATAAGCCGAACCCAGGATGTTAGCGCAAATAATAAAATGCTCTTTTGGATTAAAATAGTTGTTCTCGCCAAAAAGGCCTTTCCACCAGTCGAACACGTCGGAGTTCGCAGTGACTGCATGGCAAACCCATACTACGTTATCGCCGTTTTTATTTAGCGTTCCGTAGGTGTTAAACCCGATTTGCAATTCCTGCAGCTGTTTACCCGATTCGAGTTTAAAAGCCTTTTTGTATTTATATATTTCTGTATTCATCTTTTGTTAGTCATTGGTCCTTAGTCATTAGTGTTATTTATTCTAACCTCTTACATATAACTAAACCGCGAAAGATTTTACCACAGAGAACGCAAAGGGGAAGACGCAGAGGTCGCAAAGCTTTAATAGTTTGTGAATTTATTTTTTTCTCTGTGTTCTCTGCGTCTTTTTAGCGGCCTTTGTGGTTAAATCAAGTTGTTATTTTAATCTAAACGTCAGTTGCAGCTTCTTTCGTCCCGACATTCTGTTGGGACGGACTTTACTGACTTTCGGACTTCTTCTCTCTAAACTAACTCCGGTTCATTTAGCTTGATCTTTGCAAAGGCCTGTTCAAGATCCGCTTTGATATCATCGATATGTTCAAGCCCGACAGCTATGCGTACCTGGTTTGGCAATACGCCTGCCGA
>Ga0207103_10191_pt1 | contig 13716 bp, 14 predicted proteins | sample Alteio_BWMinHeat_81_FD_153546 | JGI IMG/M metagenome (GOLD analysis project Ga0207103, IMG submission 153546) | Enriched cells from forest soil in Barre Woods Harvard Forest LTER site, Petersham, Massachusetts, United States -... | ecosystem: Environmental > Terrestrial > Soil > Temperate forest >...
GGAAACGCATCACGAAGAAATGAGTCATCATCACGCGCGAACGACCATTTTACTGGGGTTGACGATTCACACTTTTTTCGACGGAGTTGCCATTGCGGCGGGTTTTCTGGTTTCCGTGTGGCTGGGGGCCATGATTTTTGTAGCGGTGTTCTTGCACAAGCTGCCGGAGGGGTTTACGGTGGCGTCTGTGGTGCTTGCCAGCGGGCAGGGACGGCGCAACGCGATCCTGGCGGCGGGGTTATTGGGAGCAGCAACGCTGCTGGGAGTTCTGCTGACCAGTGTGCTGCAGGGTCAGTTGAGGTATGCGCTGCCGCTATCCGGCGGAGTGACGGTCTATGTCGCGGCGACGGATTTGCTGCCAGAGGTGAACCGGGAACCGAACTGGAGGATGGCCGCACTGGTCTTTGTAGGTGTGGCCACAGTATTGATAATGCAGCATTTATTCCACGTCTGATTTCGCACTTTCTTCGCCCCGCCTTCGCCTTAACGCCAGATAAACATTTGCAACTTTAAGAGCCCGCTGGGGTTCGATAGAATGTGGCGGCTATGGCCAGGTCGGACGTCCAACTGATGCTGGACGTGAAGGCGGGCGACGAGCGGTCGTTCGAGCTTCTCCTTCAGCGCTACCGGACACCTCTTGTCAACTTTCTCTACCGCATGGTGCGTGCGCGGGAAGAGGCGGAAGACTTGGCGCAAGAAGTGTTTTTGAGAGTGTATCGGGCGCGGAAAGACTACGTGCCGAGCGCCAAATTCACGACATGGCTGTTTCGCATCGCGACAAATTTGGCGTTGAACTCGGTGCGAGACAACCGCCACCAGCGAATGGAAGTCTCACTAGATGCGCCGGTGACGGTGGATGCGGAAGACGGTGATGCGAAGGTGCTGGACATTGCGGAGAAGCACCCCAACATCGAGCAGTACATGGTGGAGGAAGCGCGGAAGAAGATGATCCGGCACGCGATCGATAAATTGCCGGAGAAGCAGCGTGCGGCGGTGCTCCTGCACAAGTATCAGGAGCTAGATTATGGAGATATTGCAAAGATTCTCGAATGTTCGGAAAGCGCGCTGAAATCGCTGCTTTTTCGGGCGTACGAAACGTTGCGAGTGGAACTAGCCCCCCTCGTGGCGAGGCAAGGAAAGTAGAAGTAGACCCTGGGATAGAGAAGGAAGGAATATGAGCTGTACGCGAATGGAAAACAAGATTTTGGCGTATGTGGACGGGCGCTTGAAAGAGAGCGAACGGCTAGATGTGGAGAACCATCTCGCTACGTGCGGGGCGTGCCGGCTGCGCGTGCATGAGTTTCGCGCGGTGACGTCGTTGCTGGAGGAAGTGCCGCAGATTGAGCCGTCGGCGGCGTTCGATGTGCGCGTGCGCGCGCGAGTGGCGGCGGAGCCCGTCAAGCAGGGCTGGTGGGCGTGGTTTACGCCGTCGCCGCGCGTGGCATTCGCGGCTTCGCTGCTTTTGCTGGCGACCGTGTGGGTCGGTTATGAGTCGAAGACGGCGACGCCGTTCGACAATCCGAAAGAATGGGATGCGCAGATGATGCAGGAGATGCCAGTGTTGGACGATCAGGACGTTATTTCGAACTTCGATCCGTTGAAGGACTTGCCGCAACCTGTGCAACAAGAGGACCAAACGAACGAGACCGTTCAGCCGAATCAGACGATGTAAAGGGCTAAGTAAGGTGCAATGAGAACGGGACTCCAATTCGTTCCCTGGATGCTGGGTGTGGCCCTGTGCGCTGTTGTGTCGCTGCCATGCGTCGCGCAGAAGAACCACCCGGCTCCGCCACCGCCGCGACAGAACCGACCGCAGTTCGCGCAGCCGAAGCCGCCGAAGCCACAGAACCAAAACCCCCCGAAAGGGAATCCGAACCGTCCGCCAGTGAATCCGGGACGCCCGGCGGGGCAGCCGCCGTCCGTTAACCGGCCAAATCAAGGAACGGGAGTTGGCGCGAACAATGGGACGAGCAGGAATTTGACTCCCAGGCAGCAGCTGGGAGTTGGCGCACCGAGGCCGTGGATGCAGAAAATGCGGCAGATGCCGCCGCCCCAGCGGGAGAGGTTCTTCCAAAACAGCCCGGCTTTCCAGAGAATGCCGCCTGAACAACAAAACAAGATCAGGCAACAGTTCAATCAGTGGGATCGTATGACTCCGCAGCAAAGGGCGGACCAGACTGCGAAAGAGGGTGTCTGGGAACGGATGACCCCGGAGCAAAGAGAGCACATCAAGAATGACGTGCTACCTACATGGAGACAAATGTCTCCCGATCGGCGTCAGGCGATACAGCAGAGACTGCGGGTGCTCCAGAATATGCCGGAGTCGGCGAGGAATCAGCGGTTGAATGACCCGCGATTCACCATGGGGATGAGCGACGAAGATAAGGCGACGCTGCGGGATTTGAGCCATTTGCATGTTGGCGGGGCGCCCGATCCGCCGGGCGAATAACTAGAGCCGAACAGCCCACAGCCGACCGTCGACAGTAAAAGCCGGAAAGAGAACCGTTCCAACTTCAAAAGATCTTCAAGCTGTACGTCCGGGACAACAAGTACACATCATGCTGCGCGCTTACAATGCCAATCTGGCACTTGCGGGCGCGGCGCCGTTTTGCACGCTCGTTGACAATAGCTCTCCTCTCACGGCATCGTGACTAGGTCACGTCGCGGGCATCAAACGAGGGGAGGGAGCCATTCCCGTCTTGCCGCCGCGCTTTCGCGCACTGCAGCACCGCAATTTTCAACTATTTATCGTCGGACAGTTGACTTCGCTCATCGGAACGTGGATGCAGACGACAGCGCAGCTGTGGCTGGTCTACAAGTTGACGAATTCGGCGGCACTACTGGGAGTTTTCGGTTTTGCAAATCAGGTTCCCATTTTGTTCCTGGCGGCGCTCGGTGGTTACCTCGGCGACCGCTACAACCGGCATTACGGAGTGATCTGGACGCAGACGGTTTCGATGGTGCTGGCGTTTGTTCTGGCGGCGCTGACTTTTGGCAACATTATTCAGGTGTGGGAGCTGATCTTCATCGCGTTTCTGGTGGGCGTGGTGAATGCCTTCGATGTGCCGATCCGGCAGGCGTTTCTCGTCGAGATGGTGGTCAAGGAGGATTTGCCGAATGCGATCGCGCTGAATTCTTCAATTTTTAATGGGGCGCGTGTAGTCGGGCCGGCGATTGCGGGGTTTGCGCTGGCTTGGAAGGGGCCGGCGTGGTGTTTTTTTCTGAACGGAGTGAGCTTTTTGGCGGTGATCGGCGCACTACTCGCAATGCGCCTTGAGAAGAGGGAATCGAAGAAGGAGGCGGGGTCGCCGTTCCAGAATCTGCTGCAAGGGTTTCGTTTTGCGATGAGCGATCTGCCGATCCGATCGACGCTGCTGCTATTGAGCATGTTGAGTTTGCTGGGATTGCAGTACTCGGTTTTTCTGCCGATCTTTGCCAGCGAGGTCTTGCATCGCGGGGCGAAGGGATTTGGGTTATTGATGAGCGCGGCGGGAGTGGGGGCGGTGCTTGGAGCGCTGCATTTTGCGGCGCGGACCAGTTACAAAGGGTTGGCACGGTGGATTGCGGCGACTTCGACGACTTGCGCTGTGGGTTTGGTGATTTTCTCGCAGTCGAAGGTATTTTGGTTGTCGATGGCGGTGCTTTTGGTAGTGGGATTTTGCGCTACGGTGCAGATGGCGGCGACGAATACGACTTTGCAGAATCGCGTGCCGGATCAGTTGCGCGGGCGGATCATGGCGGTTTACGCGACGATGTTTATGGGGGTGCAGCCGATTGGGTCGCTTATTGCGGGGGGAGTGGCGAAACGAATTGGGGCGCCGTATACCTTGGCGGTGTTTGGAACGTTGTGTTTTTTGGGGAGCATGGTTTTTGTTTTTCGCGTGGTGATGCCCTTGCAGCGGCAGCCACAGGCGCCAGCAACGGCTTAGGAGTACGTGGGAGGTTGCGGCCCCGGATTTGAGATTTTGCCGAGACAGGCACAACGGGTTCTGCCCCTACAATTCTTGCGGCGATCAGGTGGGATTACGGCGGTAGAGCCAGGTGGGTTTGGTGAGGGGCTCGCGAGCGGGCGGAGCCTGCCCTGCGCCTATAGAGTTGATCGCGTTCAGGATGGCGTCGACTTTGGGGCGCTGCGGTGCGAGCGAGCAGACCGGATCGGTGGCTGTGGCCTCGGCGGCCAGGAGAAAGGCTTGGCAACGGCAGCCGCCAAAATCCAACCCACGGCGGTCGCAGGTTTTGCAGGGCTCCTGCATCCACGCTTCGCCGCGGAATTTTTGAAAGGCGTCCGACGAATTCCAGATTTCATCGAGGCTGCGGTTCTTAACGTTTTCGAATGTCAGTCCGGGAATCACGCGTGCGGCGTGGCAGGGAAGCGCGTCGCCGTTCGGCGTGATGAGCACAAGTTTGCGGCCCCAGCCGCCCATGCAAGGCTTCGGGTATTTCGCGTAGTAATCCGGAACGACATATTCCAGCTTGATTCTTCCTGCCAATCGCTCTTGCGCTTTTTTCAAAAAATCGATGGACTGCGTGAGCTGCTCGCGCGTGGGAAGAAGGGAGTCGCGATTGGCGAAAGCCCATCCGTAATACTGGACGTTGGCGAACTCGACGCGGCTGGCGCTGGAAGATTCGGCGAGAGTCAGCATTTCGGACAGTTGATCGATGTTGCGGCGGTGAATCACGAAGTTGAGAGTGACGGCGACGCGATGACGTTTGAGCGATTCCAGGACGCGGAGTTTTTGGGCATGAGCTTTCGTGCCGGAGATTTCTTGCGCGATTTCTTCGCGGGCGCCCTGGAAGCTGAGTTGAAAGTGATCGAGGCCGGCATGCACGAGAGCTTCAAGACGGGATTCGTCGAGAGGCAGACCGGACGTGATGAGATTTACATATAGGCCGGCCACGCGGGCGGCGCGGACTAGATCGAGGATGTCAGGTCGAGTCAGAGGTTCGCCGCCGGTGAAATCGACTTGAAGAACGCCGAGAGTGGCGGCTTCCTGAAAGACGCGGCACCAGTCCTCAGTGGAAAGCTCTGCGTTGCGAGCCTGCAGCTCGAGCGGGTTGGAGCAATAAACGCAGTGCAACGGGCAGCGGTGCGTCAATTCCGCTATTAAAGCTAGAGGGTTGGCGATTGCTTCGCTCATTTGGTCGTTACTGCTGAATTCTAGAATACCCGAATGGAGACTACCGAATCGCGAGACTGGCGTCCTCGTTATCACTAGAGGCCGGAGACGTGATTTTCACTTCAAATATACCCGCCGCGCGGGTGCATACGGATGCTCCCTTCTGAGTAGAGCCAGAGACTTGGAATTGCAGCTTCGTGAGTGCGGATGAGGCGATGGCGAGAGATGCGAAGACAACTGCGACCGCACAAAATCGTGTGTTCATGCACAGGATTGTAGCGATGGGGAGGAAGGCTGATCAAGCGGGCTACGCTTCGAAATCGAGGGCGCGCTCTTTTTGCAAAAGTGCGAGGTAGCCAAGAATATCTTGCGCAACCTTGGCGGGCTCAGCTTTTGAATAGAGCTGCTGCAGCTCGGTGATGATTTGCTGAACGGTGTGCTTGCCATCACAACGCTCGACAATTTCCAGGCTGGGGCCATTGAGCCGGAGGGCGCGCTCGGGCATCAATAACGTACGTGGTTGCTGAGTTTTTTCGTTCATGCGGCAGCCCGGCGCGAGGCAGGGGCGGCTTTGCGGATCGAGGCTCATTTGGAGGTTGCTTCCGGGGCTGGACGAAAGGCGCCAGGCGGAGGCCACCCGGGATTTACGTAGGCGAAATAGAGCGCGTCGAGCTGAGCCCAGAGAATGTCGCACTTTGCGCGTAAAGCAGCGTGAGCTTTGTCTTGATCTTCGCGAGTGCGCGCCCGTTTGACGACCCAAGCAAGCGCGAAGTCGGCGTCTTCGGGGGCCTGCGTGAGGCGGCCGCTGAAATAGTCGAGACCACTCGCGAGCCAGGGATAGTGCTGGCGCAGACGATCCATGCGCAGCGTGATGAGTTTCTTTGAAAAAAGTTCAGTGAGCGAGGAAGCCACGGCTTCCAGGTGCGAGCGGGTGGACACGAAATCGACGTATGCCTGCACAGCATAGCGCGTCGCAGGCAGAATGCCTTCGCCTTGGAGCGCATGATCGCGGGAAAGGCCAGTGGCTTCGACGAGGCGCAGCCATTTCTCAATTCCTCCAGGTTTCACGCCGTCGCCGTCGTGGTCCAGGATGCGTTTGCGCCAGGCCAGGCGGAATGCAGGATCTTCGCTGCGCGCGAGAATAGACGCGTCTTTAATTGGGATGCGGCTTTGGTAGTAGTAGCGGTTCAAAGCCCAAGCCTGAAGCTGGCCGCGCGTGAGTTTGCCTTCGTGCATGAGGGCGTGGAAAGGATGCTTGTGGTGATAGCGCTCTTCGCCAATGGCATGAAAACCGGCGACGAAGGCGGCTTCTGAAAGCGCCGGCGCGTCGATGGTCTGGCTTTGGCTCATATGGCGAGCTCCATTCCATCATAGGCGATTTCCCATCCGGCTTCACGGACGATGCGGGATTCCGGACTCTCGTCATTCAACACCGGATTGGTGTTGTTGAGATGAATGAGGATTCGCCGGGTCTTGCCCGGTCGAAAGGGCTGGCGGAGCAGGCCGCGGTCTCCCCACAGGGGCAGATGTCCCATCTGTCTGGCGGATTTGCTTCCTTTTCGGATGGAGTTCAATTCGTCGTCCTTCCAAAACGTTCCGTCAAGGATCGCCAGGTCACTCTCCTCCACGCAGCGCACCCAGTGATCTCCTATTCCAGGCAGGTTGGGAGCGTAGAAGAGTTTCTTTTCTCTTGAGACCAAGGTGAGGCCAATGACAGCTTCTTCCGGCGAAAGACTATTGCGCAGCGATTCGCTTACGTAATCGGCGAAATTCCCGTTGAGCGATATGGCCTTGCAAAAGAGGCCGCTCTTTTTGTCCGCGGGCGATGGCGGGATGAGGGGCATCAGGCGATCAAGCGGGAGCGTTTCCCATTTGACCGGAGGATTGGATCGCGCAAGAACGCGGAAGAGACTGTTTTCTTCGGTGAGAATGCGGCGGACAGCAATCGTCGAGAAAATTTGCAGCGGCTGAAATTCGCGCAGATGAAGGAGACCCATAGCGGCATCTACGTCGGCGCTGGTTAGCACAACGGCGTTGATCGGAGAGTTTCGTGAGCCGGCAGGAGGCACAAAATCAGCAGAAGAGAGGACTTGCTGTCGAAGATCGGGGGAAGCGTTCAGAAGGAACCAGCGGGAACCGTCGGTGGAAATAGCGGCTTGCGTTTGCGTCCTGGGACGGACCTTCATGACCCCGGAACGCACGCCCATACACTGGGGACACGCGCAATTCCATTGGGGGAAACCACCCCCGGCTGCGGAGCCGAGGACTTTAACGCGCATTCTGGCCCGCCGAACGATGACCGCCGGGCGCGGTCAAGGTTTACAGCTCGGCGTTGGCGTACGAGCTAATTTCGCAGTTCAGGTCGATTTCTTCGTGCTGAGGGGTGGTCCATTCCATGGTCGAGGCTCCTGACGCCACGCAGAATCAAAACCAACTCAAAGGTATCACAAACCGGGTTAAGAGGAAAGGGCTGCGCAAGACGGTAGTGTGATTTTGGAAATGTGTCACTACGCTGCGAGGTCTCTCGAAACTCTTCGGTTGTTCGCGAAGTGCTGCACGAAGGATGGGGATGAGCTGCTGAAAAAACCACAAGCGGTGGTAGGGAAATTTGCGAATCCATGAGAGGGCTAACGAGACACAATTTTTCCGGTAGATCGCATGTTTTCTCTTGACAACGGCTGAAATGGACCTATCATGTGGCAAGAAGTGGGAGAGAGTGGTTACCAGTAGAGTAAAGTAGAGTTTCTCTCCGGCGAATCAAGACGTTCTCGAGGGCAATCGTGAACGTGGGCATTTTGGGCGTCCAAAACAAGCAATTTAGCAGGGACTATGAAGCTGCGGGGCAATTGTCCGGCAAAAGTCGACGAGAAGGGGCGTCTCAAAATACCCTCGGTGTTTCTGGACGAGCTCAAGGAGTACGGCAACCAGTTTTATATCACAAGTCCAACGGGTGAATCGGCAAGAATTTATCCGCTGAAGGTGTGGTCGGAAATCGAGGACAAGCTGGCGCAATTACCAAGCAACAACGTAGCGAAGCGGAAGTTTTTGATGCGGACCAGCTATTTTGGGCAGCAAGCGGAATTGGATGGCCAGGGAAGGTTGCTGTTGCCCGCCGTGCTGCGGGAGGCCGCTCAGACGATAGGGGAAGTGGACGTCTTCGGAACGCTGAACTATCTGGAAGTGATGAACCACACCCGGGTTCTGAATAAGCTGAAGAATGAGCCGTACACGGATGCGGATGATACGGCGCTGGGGATCTGAGAGAGGCCTAAGGGGATTCGCGAGTGGCAGGGGCGGCAGTGCTGGGGCGCAAAAGAAGTGAGTGCGGCGCATACGCCGGCGATGTTGCAAGAGGTGCTGGAATGGCTGGACATCAGGCCGGAAGGAACGTACATCGACGCAACGCTCGGAGCCGGCGGACACTCGGAAGCGATCGCCGAGAGGTTGACCTCTGGCAGGTTAATCAGTCTGGACCGGGACGCACAGGCGTTGGAACTGGGGCGGGAGCGGCTGAAGACCTTTGGGGCGAGAGTGACGATAGTGCAGGCGCCGTTCTCCAGGATAGCGGAGGCCGCACAAGAGTTGGGGATTCTGAAGGTGGACGGGGTCTTGGCCGACTTGGGAGTTTCGAGCATGCAACTGGACCAACCCGCCAGAGGGTTTTCGTTTCGCGAGGCGGGGCCCCTGGACATGAGGATGAGTAGCGAAGACGAAGTGACGGCAGGAGACATTGTGAATCGTTGGCCGGAGAGAGAGATGGCCGATTTGCTCTACCGCGAGGCGGATGAGCACGATTCCAGAAGAATCGCCAGGGCGATCGTACGAGCGCGGCCGATCAGGGATACCGCGCATCTGGCAACGGTTGTGGCAGGGGCCCGTAAGCAATGGGGAAGGCAGAGACTGCATCCCGCAACAAAAACGTTTCTGGCGCTGCGGATAGCGGTGAATCGAGAGATGGAGGAACTCGGGCAGTTTCTTTCACGGACCCCTGCTACTTTGAATTCCGGCGGCCGCTTGGTGGTGCTTAGTTACCACTCGCGCGAAGACCGCATCGTGAAGCACGCGTTTCAAGAGCAAGAGCGTCAGAGGACGCTCAAAGTGCTCACCCGGCACGTGATCCAGCCGACCGAAGAAGAGAAGGCGATAAACCCGCGTTCGCGAAGCGCGAAACTGCGGTGTGCAGAAAGAGTGTAGTTATGGTGCGCAAGAGAAAGAAAACGGTAACGGCGGAATTTCACACCGTCAAGCGGATTGATAACTCGCGTCTGGTGCGCAACGTCGAGCCAGCGAAGATGCGGAACCTGTGGCGGACGGTCGCACTGGGGAGCGTGGTGGCGGCGTTTTTCATAGTGTACATTTTTCAGCACTTTCGCTGTATTGATTTGAGCTTTCAGTTGGAGGATCTGAAAGGCCAGCAGATGAAGGCCGCGGCTTTGAATTCGGAACTGAAGCTGGAAATTGCCGGCCTGCGCAATCCCATGCGCATCGATGTGATCGCCCGCCGCCGGTTGGGCCTGACGGAACCTTTGCCGACGCACGTGCAGGAGTACGAAGCGCCGGACGGCGCGGAAGTGGCCGCCGCGCGGTACGTGCGGCCGAACCGAGCGCCGTGATTCCCGCGACGGGCATCGCTTTCCAATACGAAAAATTTCTCGTTCTTTTGAACTTCCAACCGGAGTGTTTGCCGACCTGACTTCGCCATGCAACAAGACCGCGCCCACGTCCGTTTGCTCATAATCGCCGGCGTGGCGTTCCTGTGGATGGGCGCGGTTTTCGGGCGGCTGACATACCTGCAACTCTTCCGGCATAGCGACTATCTGGCGCGCGCTCTGCGCCAGCAGCAGCGCTCATTTGAAATTACTCCGGAACGCGGCGCGATTTACGACCGCAATGGACGGCCACTGGCGATGAGCGTGCCCGTGGACTCAGCTTTCGGAGTGCCGGCCGAGATCGCGGATGAGCATCTCGCGGCGCGGTTGCTCTCGGGAGTGGTAGGCGTGCCGCAGGAGGTGCTGGAAGCGCGGTTCGAATCGTCGCGGTCGTTTGTATGGATCTCGCGGAAGCTGCCGCCGGAGAAAGCGGAAGCGATCAATAAGTTGAACCTCAAGGGTATTTACCTCCAAAAAGAGAATCAAAGGTTTTACCCGAAGCGCGAACTTGCGGCGCATGTGTTGGGCTTTGTGGACCTCGATGAGAAAGGATTAATGGGCATCGAGCGCGAATTGGACAGCCAGATCCGGGGCAAAAGTGAACGGATTGTGGTGATGGCTGACGCACGGCAACGCTGGTTCGATGGCGGAGAAGCCCAGCGCGAACGCGGGGCGAGCGTGACCCTGACGCTGGACGAGAAGATTCAATACACGGCGGAACGGGAATTGGCGGCCGCGATTGCCAAGACGCATGCCGCGGCCGGCACGGTCGTGGTGATGAACCCCAATACGGGGGAAATTCTGGCGCTTGCGAATTGGCCGAAGTTCAATCCCAACAAAGCGAGCGATGCTCCCGCGGAGACGTGGATGAATCGCGCGGTGAGCGCGATATATGAGCCAGGGTCGACTTTTAAACTGATTACGCTCGCGGCGGCCTTTGATCAGGGGATTACGCGGCCTGATGAAGTATTCGATTGCGAGAACGGCGCAGTCTATATCTCCGGCCATCGCATTCGCGATCACAAGCCGTTCGGGCTACTAAGTGTTGCGGATATCCTCGCGCAATCGAGCGACGTTGGGGCCATCAAAGTTGCGCTCCGGCTCGGCGCTCCGAAGTTTTACGATTACATACGCGCGTTTGGTTTCGGCACAGCCTCCGGAGTCGAATTGCCATACGAAAGCCGAGGAAGGGTTGCCAGGCTTGAGGACTGGAAACCGATTTCGGTCGGTTCGATCTCCATGGGCCAGGAGATCGGCGTGACGCCGGTGCAGCTCATCAGTGCGGTTTCTGCGATTGCCAACGGAGGACTGCTTTACAAGCCGCAGATCGTCGCCAAATTGCGCCGCGGTGAAAAAGTATTGCCAGCCGAAGGGCCGCTGGCACCGGTGGAGCCCAAGCGCGTCATTCGCCCGGAGACCGCCGCGACATTACGGCAGTTGATGGAAGGCGTGGTATTGCGGGGGACGGGCCCCAAGGCGCGTCTTGATGGATGGACTTCGGCAGGGAAGACGGGATCGGCGCAAAAGATTGACCCCACGACCGGGCGCTACTCGCCTACACAATTCATTGCGTCTTTCACGGGATTTGCGCCCATCAACAATCCGGCGGTGACCATTCTGGTGTCGCTGGATTCTCCCGTTGGGTTGCACGAGGGCGGGCAGGTGGCCGCACCGGTCTTCAAGCGCGTTGCCGAACAGGTTCTCGCGTATCTTGATGTGCCCCGCGATGTTCCGCTCAATCCAAAGCTTATCCAGACGGCCTATATGAAGCATGCTAGCGAGGACGAGAGCGCACTGGCGGATTTCTCGGTGGTGGATTTTTCCGGACAGCCGGACCCCTCGCCCGCGGCATCCCAATCAGCGAAAACGGAGGGGCGGGAGCAGACCGAACCTAAGAATCAGGCTTTGACCGTCGCCATGGATCAAGGCGGCGACATCGAGTTGCCGGACTTCAGCGGGAAGACCATGCGCGACGTGACGGACATCGCCTTAAGGCTTGGCCTCGAGCCGGTGCTGGTTGGCAGCAATCTTGCAACCAATCAATCGCCAGCGGTGGGTGCGAAAGTGAGACGCGGCGCGAGAATCACCGTGCAGTTCGGGACACCGCTCGAGAAGAAATCGAAGGCGCGCCCGAGGATCAGGAATTAGGATGAGAACTGGATTGAGCCAGATAGAAGACAGCAGTAACTCTAAACCGAACCACGCCGATGAACGCCGGGAAGATTCATCGCCGACCCGCGCCTCTCCGCGAAGCGTGAAGCTGTGTGATTTATTGCAAGGGATCGAAGCGAGTGTCCCTCCTTCCGCGCAAGACCTGCGAATTCGGCAGGTTGCTTACGACTCGCGCAAAGTGCAGCTGCGAGCGCTGTTTTTTGCGTTGCATGGTGCGCAGGCAGACGGGAACACGTTTATTCGCGACGCGGTTTCGCACGGCGCCGCGGCGATCGCAAGCGAAGAGCCTGCTCCGGTCTTTATTCCGTCGAGCGTGGCCTGGATTCAAGTACGGCAGGCGCGCAAGGCGCTGGCGGTCGCAGCGGCGAATTTCTACGGTCATCCGGCGGAAGTGCTGCAGCTGGTGGCGGTCACCGGCACGAACGGGAAAACCACGACAACCTCGCTGCTCGATGCAATTATCAAAGCCTCCGGTGCGAAGACCGGCCTCTTCGGAACGATCGCGTATCACACCCCCCTTGGTGCCTATCCCGCACCCAACACCACGCCGGAATCGGTCGACTTACAGGGGTTTCTTGGGGAGATTCGCGATGCCGGCGGGCGCTTTGGCGTCCTGGAGGCGAGTTCACACTCGCTGGCCATGGACCGCTTGTGGGGTTGCCATTTTGCCGCGGCGGTATTCACGAACCTGACGCGCGAACACATGGACTATCACAAGACGTTTGAGGATTATTTCGCCGCGAAAAAGAAATTATTCGAAGGAACTGGAGCCGGCGCGCCGGACGTTGCGGTGATTAACACCGATGACGAGTACGGCAGGCGGTTGAACGGGCTGACAAGGAAATCCGTGACCTACGGTCTGGAATCCGATGCGGACATCACCACGAAGAAGTTTCAACTCACCTTTAGCGGCCTGGGGTTCACCGCGCAAACGCCTAACGGAAAAGTGCAAGTAGCATCGCCGCTGGTAGGCCGCATCAACGTCTACAATATTCTTGCTGCGATTGGAGCGGCGCAGGCGCTGGGATTTTCTATACAGATCATCGAAGCCGGGATTCGCAGTCTCGAAAATGTCTCCGGGCGCTTCCAAAGGATCGATCTGGGTCAGCCTTATTTTGTGGTTGTCGACTATGCGCACACAGACGACGCACTCGAAAATCTGATTCGCACCGCGCGCGAACTGAATCCGAAGGGCCGGATCATCACGCTCTTCGGTTGCGGTGGCGGCAAAGACCGCACCAAGCGGCCGGTAATGGGTGAAGTCACGGGCCGGCTGAGCGACTTGACGATATTGTCGAGCGACAATCCGAAGAATGAAGATCCGCTGAAAATCATTAGCGACATTATCGTAGGACTACAGAAAACTGCTGGAAAATATTTAATTGAACCAGATCGCGAAAAAGCGATTGGTGTTGCCATGGACGAAGCCCGCGCGGGAGACATCGTACTCCTCGCGGGAAAGGGTCATGAGAATTATCAAATTCTGGCAGACCGGACGCTGGAATTTGACGACCGCGACATGGCACGGCGCGCCTTGCGCGAACGTGGGTATGGCGAGACGCAGGCCGAAATCGGCACTGCCGAGCCAAAAAACGGCTCCGGGTTTGGCACGTAGCGCGCTTGTCTAGCTGGCTAGGGAGATTGGCGAGGGCGCGCGAGCCAGGAGTTATCTCGCGAAAGGAGGAGCCCTCAAATACGGTGAAAACGAAGCGATACGCGGGGTATCTGCGTAAAGCAAACCCCTTGAGGCATTTATGCGGTGGACGATTGCACAAGTG
>Ga0207103_10278_pt1 | contig 13697 bp, 9 predicted proteins | sample Alteio_BWMinHeat_81_FD_153546 | JGI IMG/M metagenome (GOLD analysis project Ga0207103, IMG submission 153546) | Enriched cells from forest soil in Barre Woods Harvard Forest LTER site, Petersham, Massachusetts, United States -... | ecosystem: Environmental > Terrestrial > Soil > Temperate forest >...
TTCCGTGAAACTAACTCATCCAAAATTTACGTTCAAAAAATTATATTTGAATAAATAAAAATCCAATGAAAAAATTACTCGTTACAATGATGATGTGTTTATGTTCGGCTATACTGACGTCTGCCCAAACTAAAGCACCAATAGCTGTTGAAAATGCCTTACGGCAACATTTTCCGGGAGCAACAGCCATTAAATGGCATAAAGAAAATGCACACGAATACGAAGCTGAATTTTTGAATGAGGGGAAAAAGATGTCTGCTAATTTTACTGATAAAGGAGTATGGATAGAAACCGAAACACCTGTTAATTTCAATGAATTACCTGCAAGTGTAAAAGATGCATTTATCAACTCACATAAAAATTGCAAACCAAAATCGGCATCAAAAATTGATCTAGTTGATGGTACAATGAAATTTGAAATTGAATTTATCAGCGCTAAAAAAACACATGAAATACTCTATACGAATGACGGAAAAGAAATAAAATAACGGAGCCGGAAAATTTATTTTCTCTATCATCATCCTTACGCAATGATATGCCGGCACATGAGTCGATAAAACTTAAAAGGAGCCGACTTTAAAGATCCGCTTTGCAAAATGACCGTTGTCTTTCAATTTATAATGCGACACTTTACCTATTTCGTTTTCCATTTCAATAGTGAGGTCTTCGAATACAATTCCTTTTGTTTCCTCAAACCATGTCAGCTGATTGAAATTATCTGAAAAGACATCAAAATTATCTGTTGAAGGTGCTCCGGGAATTTCATGAGACAATAATAACCGATCGATCATTTTGAATCTTCTGTCGAACGTACATAAAAACTTCTCTGACGAACGGTATGACTTATAAGTAAGCTGACGCTCAATCAGAAAACAAAAAACATTTTTTATACTGCCAACATATCCAAGAGCAAAAAATTCATTGATCATGCTGTCTCCCGTTTCAGAATATGCAACGGTATCCATTTTTATGAACCGTTTCTGAAGATGTCGCGGGATCTTTGATGATAGCGGTTTTGGCAACACTTCCGCTCTGTATTTTATATAGCCGTTATTTTCAACAGAATTCCATATCGAATCCATTTCAAACTCTTTGTTATTGTAGGAAGCATCGTACGGTAATGGTTTCCACCTGAAAAATTTCTTAAAACTTACAATTGCAGTATCGCCTTGTGCAGAAACACTTTGTGCAAAAATGAAGAATGAAAATAGAAGAAATATTTTTCTCATGCGATTGCCGCAATATATAAAATATGGAAATATTGTGATGGAAATTTAATGGATAGAACTTCTTACAGGTTTGCTATTGGATTCTTAGCGACAGATTTCACAGATTTATTTCTCGCTCCACTCAAAATGACAAAGAATCTGTGCAATCTTGGCTATTTTTTATCATGCATTCAACTCATCAGTAGTTATTCAGATTATTTCTCAACATAATCTCCCAACTGTTCAATTTTATTTGTTGAATACCTATTTTAGCGGAATGGAAAATTTTGTTGTTTCGGCAAGAAAATACAGACCGTCAACTTTTGCGAGTGTGATCGGTCAGGAGCATATTACGCAAACGCTGAAGAATGCAATAAAAAACAATCAGGTTGCGCATGCTTTCCTTTTCTGTGGTCCGCGCGGAGTTGGAAAAACGACCTGCGCACGAATCCTCGCCAAAACGATCAATTGCAGCAATATCACTTCTGATTTCGAAGCATGCAACGAATGTGATTCGTGCAAATCATTCAACAATAACGGCTCATTCAATATTTACGAACTTGATGCAGCTTCCAACAATTCGGTGGAAGATATCCGTGGTCTGGTAGAGCAGGTGCGCTATGCACCACAGGGAGCAAAATATAAAATTTATATTATTGATGAGGTTCACATGCTCAGTGCTGCGGCATTCAACGCATTTCTGAAAACTCTTGAAGAACCTCCGCCTTATGCAAAATTTATTCTTGCAACAACAGAGCGGCATAAGATCCTGCCAACCATCCTTTCGCGTTGTCAGGTATTCGATTTTCACCGCATAAAAATTGAAGATGCAGTAAAACAGCTTAAACAGATCGTAGCAAAAGAAGGCATCGAGGCGGATGAAGAAGCATTGCATGAAATTGCCCAGAAAGCTGATGGGGCAATGCGCGATGCATTGTCAATATTCGACCGTATTGTGAGTTCAACAGGTAAAAAGATTACGTATAAAGATGTGATCAGTAACCTGAATATTCTTGATCACGATTATTATTTTAAAGCTGTTGATCTGATATTTCGTTCTGAACTGGCTGGAATGCTTTTGCTGTTTGATGATATTCTTTCAAATGGATTTGATGCACAACATTTTTTAAGCGGGTTGAGCGAACATGTGCGAAATCTTATTGTCTGCAAATATCCAGAAACACATTTACTGCTTGAGGTTGCTCCTTCTGTACGTCAGAAATTCATGAACCAGTCGCAACAGATCAGTAAATCACTTTTATTAAACTTGCTGAACGTAATTAATAAATGTGAGCTGGAATATAAATCGAGTAAAAATCCACGGCTGCATGTCGAACTCACGCTGATGAAGCTTTGTCATATTCAATCGCTTATTGATCTGAAAACGGAGACATCCGACAGTAAAAAAAAAATCCCTGAACCAGCCATAGTTAAAGAAACAGAGGTGCCTGCTTTGGAAACCGGTTCAATAAAAGAAATGCAACAAACGCAGCCTGAAATAAAAACTATTGAAATAAAACCTGTCACATCTTTTCTTAAAACACCAAACACAAACGGTACGCAGAACAAATTAGATAAGCTCAGACAGATATTAAGTGAACCAAAAATAAGTGCATCAGAAATTCAGAACGAAAGCGTTTCAGATACTTCACCATCACAAACAGAAAATGCAACTGCTCTTCCCAAAAATTTTTCAACTGTTCTTGAAGAATATATTTCAATGCTTTCCGGCAGCGGAAAACGAAGTATTGTTTCAATTTATAAAAATGCAAAGACACAGTTTTCGGATACAAACACAGCAGAAATGACACTTTCCAGCAATCACGAATTGGAAATGTTCGAGTCCGACAGAAATAATATTGTTCCGTATTTCAGAAAAAAGCTGAACAATCATCAATTCGATTTTAAAATTATAGTGAACCAGACAGCGCAGGTGAAACATGTATTTACAGCAGAAGAAAAATTTAAAGTGATGGCCGAAAAAAACCCGCTACTCATCGAATTGCGCAATACATTAGGGTTAGAATTTGAATAACATGAAGGAAAAAATAAAGATCACTTTGAGACAACGAATTTCAAAAGTTATCAATTACTTTATGAAAGGATTGCTGGTTATATTACCGCTTGCCATCACTTTCAGTATCATCAAATCTATTGTTGTTTGGTTTGATTCGCTTTTAGATCTTGGAATTCCCGCACTCGGTTTTTTTATTGTGATTATTTCCATCATCCTTATCGGATATATCGGCACGCGGATCATTACCGAACCATTGATGAATCTTATTGATGATGTGCTTTCGAAAATTCCTTTCGTCAAGATCATTTACACCTCGGTAAAAGATTTTATGGAAGCGTTTGTCGGTGATAAAAAGAAATTTACAAAACCTGTACTTGTTGAAATGTATCCGGGAATGTTCAAACCCGGTTTCATTACACAGGATGATCTTACTAAATTAAATTTACCGGGATTGGCTGCAGTATATTTCCCTCATTCGTATGCATTTTCCGGAAATCTTTTTCTTGTTGAAAAAGAAAAGATCAAACCCTTTGACGGAAACTCAACGGAGGTAATGAAATTCATTGTTTCAGGCGGTGTTACCGATATTGAATAACATTCAGATGAACGTTATATTTTCTTTTTTCAGATTAATACGCATCAGCAATATTCTGATCATGCTCATCACGGTTTGTCTTGCGTATTATTGTCTTAACGATTATATCATTCCTGAAGATATGCTGGAAAGTAATTTTATCTTTCTTGTATTGTCTGTTTTATTTACCGCTTCGGCAGGTTATATCATCAATGATTATTACGACATTAAACTTGATCTGATAAACAAACCTTCAAAGGTCATTATCGGAAATGAAATATCAAGACGGGTTGCAATGTTGCTTCATACAAGTTTTAACCTGATCGCTTTTGTTCTTGCGGCATTTATCAATTTCAAAGTAGCAATAGCAATTATTTTTTGTTCCGTATTGCTTTATCTGTATTCGGTATATTTTAAAAAACAATTTCTGTCGGGTAATATTATCATCTCCTTTTTAAGCGGATTCATGATCATCATTCTTTGGTTATTTAACAAATCGCTTCCGCTTATTTTTGCCTTTTCCTATGCTTCATTCTCTTTTGTTATTACCCTTATCAGAGAGATCATCAAAGATGCCGAAGACATGAAAGGTGACAGCAGGTTTGATTGCAAAACAATCCCTATCGTGTTAGGAATACGGAGAACAAATAAAGTGCTCATCAATATCTCCGCAGTATTTATTTTATTGTTGTTCGCATACATTTTTTTATTGTCGGATGAAGATCTGATCCGGAATAATGCCCGAAAATATCTGTATATCTTTTATCTGATCATAACCGTTGTTTTGCCCTTAATTACATTGATCATTTTAATTTCGAAAGCTGATACAAAAAAAGATTATTCACGACTTAGCACATTAGTGAAGATCATTATGCTTACAGGAATTTTCAGTATGATTTTGTTGAAAATATAACCTTGCCGTTTGCTCTACCTTATAAAAATAAATGAAATCTGAAGGCGGTAAATGACCGCAGCTTATTACTCTACAACAACTTTTGCATTATATGTACCGGATGACGTTTCGGCTTTGAGCAAATACATTCCACTTGCAAAAGGTAATTCTATATTCAGTAAATTCTCGGAAGTGTTGTATTCACTTAAAAGTTTGCCCTGCATGTTGTAAATTGAAATATTCTTTTCACCCGGCAGCTCAATGAAGTCAATAATGAATTTACCTGTATTTGGATTCGGATAAATAAACAGTTGTGCATCATTAAACAGCGTTATACTTATTGGATCAGAACTATTGCTGCAGCCGTTTGCACTGTCTACTTTCACTTTATAAATTCCGTTCTGATGGATATAAATGCTTTGTGAATTTGAATTTTCTATCGCAGTATTATTTAATAGCCATTGGTAGGTATTGGGAGAAAACAGTGCTTCGATTTGTGTTTTTGTAACTAAACGGATATGTGGTTTTTCAGGACTTGCTTTTACAATAATTGAATGCATCACACTGTCAATACACTTATTTGCATCCACGATTCTCAATTGTATTTCATATTTTCCTGATGAGGTGTACGACTTATTGAAACGTGCAATTGTAGATGTTGTCGTATCTCCAAGATCCCAATATCTGTTATATGTTCCACTTGCTACCAAAGAAGTATCTTCAACAAAAAAATTATTTGCGGTGAAACACTGAATGGAATCCTGAATCATGAATCCTGCTACCGGTTTTGGATACACCTGAATTATTTTCTGAACAGAATCAATGCAACCGTTATTTGTTGTCGTATTCAATTTTATAAGATAAGATCCGTCAGCGTTGTATGATCTGGAAATAACTTTTGCTGCAGATGAATTGCCGTCACCCAAATTCCACAGCCTTGAAAAAGTTCCGGATGATATCACCGAAGTATCTGTAAACAAATAATTATTCCCTGATAAACATTGATTTAAATTATTAACTGTAAAGCCAATATTCGTGTGAGGATAAACGGTGAATGATTTCGTTAGCGAATCACTGCAATTATTATTTGATGTGAGCAATAACTTCACACTATAACTTCCTTCTTTTGCATAGTTTTTATTTATCGGATTAGCCGAAGAAGTTGTTGCATCGCCAAAGTTCCACACCCTTGTCATTGTTCCTGATATGATCGTTGAAGTATCATTCAAAATAAAATTATTTCCGCTCAAACACTGTACAAAATTATTTTGTGTAAATCCTGACTTCGGCTGAGGATAAACGGTAACTATTTTTATTGCCGAATCAATACAATTATGATCTGATGTTTCAAAAAGTTTTATTGCATAAGTTCCTGCGAATGAAAAATTCTTATTCAAATTATTATTTACAGAAGTTGTTGAATCGCCAAAATCCCAAAACCGTGTCATTGTTCCGGATGAAATCGTTGATGTATCGTGTAAAACAAAATTATTTCCCGAAAGACATTCTGATAAATTATTTTGTATGAATCCGGTTTGAGGTTGCTGGTAAACCGTAACTGTTTTTATTGATGAGTCGATACAATTATGATCTGACGTTTCAAAAAGTTTTATCAAAAATGATCCTGAAGAAGTGAATATTTTATTTATGGATAAACTTGTGGAAGTATCGCCATCATTGAATTTCCAAAGTCTTAAAAGAGTTCCTGATGAAATGGATGAGGTATCATTCAGTACAAAATTATTTCGGGATAAACATGCGTTGAAGCTATTTTGAGTAAAACCTGCTTTTGGCTGGGGATAAACGGTAAATATTTTTGTTACCGAGTCGAGACAATTATGATCAGAAGTTTCAATAAGTTTTACCGCATAGCTACCTGCTTTTGAGAATATTTTATCCAGAACGGAATTAACGGAATTCGTTGAATCGCCAAAACTCCAGAGCCTTGAAATAGTTCCCGAAGAAATAGATGAAGTATCATTGAGAATGAAATCATTTCCCGATAAACATTGTGCAAAATTGTTTTGCGTGAAACCTGCATTCGGTTTTGGATAGGAAGAGACAGATATATTTTGCTGAACAGAATCTACACAATTATTATTTGTAGTGGTCATCAGTTTCACCTGATACGTGCCGGAGATATAACTTTTATTGATAACAGAAGCTGTCGAAGTATCACCGTTTCCTAATTTCCAAAATCTCGTAAAAGTTCCACTTGAGACCGATGAAGTATCAGTAAAAAGAAACCCATTTTGCGAACATTGATTAGGTTGATTTATGGTAAAACCAATATTTGTTTGCGGATACACAGTTATAGTTTTTGTTACCGAATCTTTGCATCCTGCTCCGGCTGTTTCAATTAAGGTAACAGTATATATTCCCGGAACTGAAAAACTTTTTATTGCTTCAAAACTTGTTGATGTATCGCCATTACTAAATCTCCATAACCTGCGGATTGTTCCTGAAGATACTGATGATGAATCATAGAACTGAAAACTATTTCCTGCAAAACATTCTGAAAAATTATTTTGAATAAAACCTGTAACAGGAGTTGGTAAAACTGTAAGATTCACAGATGCACTATCAGTGCAGCCATTCGCGCTATCCAGCATCAGCAATGAATACACACCTGCATTAAGCTGGTTTGCATTTATTATTTGTGCATTCTCCTGCAGACTAATATATCCGTTTGGACCACTCCATTTGAAAAATATTCCGCTTGATGAAACAGTAAACTGAATATTTCTTCTTGCACAAACAACAGATGCTGATGGAACATTCAGATACGAATTTGCACAATTACCAAATTTGCCGATAAAGGCATCATTGTTTCCACCAAATGTATCCTGATAGGAATTAAGCGTAGCAATACCTGCAACTGAATTCGTGATTCCTGTAAAATACACTTTCCCGTTTGCATCCGTAGCAATTCCATTTCCATAATCTGTTCCGTTACCACCATAATAAGAAGACCAAATGCGTGATCCTGATGAATTGAACGAAGCTATAAATACGTCATGACTTCCTCCGCCATATGTTTGTTGATATGCACCCGTTGATGCAATGCTATTTAATGAATTTGTATGTCCTGTTATTATTATATTTCCATTAATATCAGTTGAAATTCCCAATGCCTGTTCAACACCCAAACCACCATAATACGTTGCCCATTGTCGTGTACCTGATGCATTGAATTTTGCAATAAAAGCATCTTGATTACCAGATAGAACAGTTTGATAAGAACCAATTGTAGCAATTCCGGAAGTTGACTGAGTGCTTCCTGTAACAAATATATTTCCATTAATATCAGTTGAAATTCCCAATGCCTGTTCAACACCCGAACCACCATAATACGTTGCCCATTGTCGTATTCCAGACGAACTGAACTTTGCTATAAATCCGTCATAACTACCTGAAATAGTCGTTTGATAAGCTGCATTTGTTGCAATACCAGAGGATGAGGTTGTGCCAGTGACATAAATATTTCCATTTGTATCACAAGTAATTCCATATCCTGCATCTTCATAAGAACCTCCGTAATACGTTGCCCATTGCATATTTCCTGATGAACTAAACTTTGCTACAAATGCGTCATCAACACCGCCACCAAATGTATTTTGATATGCTCCAGTAGTTGATATATTAACCGTTGAAGAAGTTAATCCTGTTATACATATATTTCCAATATTATCAATTGCAATTGCGTTTCCCTGCTCACCTTGATTTCCCCCAAAGTATGTCGCCCACTGTCTCGCTCCTGCGACATTTAATTTTAATATAAAGGAGGCATTTTGAGATCCGTTTATTAAAGTCTGGTATGCTCCAACACTTGCTATTCCATTAGAATTTGTTGTACCAATTGTAAAAATATTTCCGCTAGTATCGGTTCTAATACCCATTCCCCAATCATTCCCAATTCCTCCATAATATGTAGCCCAGATTCTAATACCATTAGAATTCATTTTTACGATAACAACATCATAATTTCCTGCATAGACGGTTTGATAGGCTCCAATTGTAGCTATATTAGAACTTGACTGTGTTGAACCTGTTACGATTACATTTCCAATCGGATCAGTAGTAATTTCACTACCCTGATCATATCCGTTTCCTCCGTAATATGTTCCCCAAAGTAAATAAGGAATTGGGTCGATGATAAGTGGTTTGGTTGGATCATAGTTGGCAGCACTCAACCCATAAATGTTGAATGTTGAGTTTTGAATGTTAAATGAGGAATTTATTTCTTGTTTTTGATTTTCGTTATTGATTTGATAACTGTAAGGAATGCTTTCGGTGATATCATTGATGCTATTTTTTAAAATCAGATTTCCATTGTTCAATGAAATATTATCTGCTCCGTTTATTCTGAATTTTATATCAGAAATTTTTGCGAAAGGTTGAATGATGATGTTGTATTTAAATCCCTCCTCACCCCGACCCTCTCCTCCTGAGGAGAGGGAGGTTCCCTCGCGATGAGCTGCTCCCATCTCCACTTGTGGAGATCGGCTTGGCGTGAGGACAAATTCAATATCAATTCCATTCCAAATATTCTTATAAATTATTTTTTGATAATTTCTCACCATCGTTGCTCCTTCTTCAGAAGTTCCGGTTGTATAATAATTGGTATAGTCTTCGGATGCACCTTCCGAAATAACTTTCATGTTGCTGTTGGCATTCTCAAATTCAAAATCGATGCGGTGGAAGTAAATGCTGTCGCATATAGGAAATTGGTCATTGTGAATTGGGAATTTCCTTTCCGGAAACTCTTTTTTGCTAACAGCTAACGTCTGATGGCTTACAGCTTTTTTCCATACATCATAACTGAAACCAGTCTTACGAAGTTGTACATTCAATCCATTTCCATTCCATAAAAATAAAACTGAAGTATTCGGAAAATTATTCTGGTCGATGATCTGTCCTTTATTCTCTGTAAATCCGTTTTTATTATTTACCGAAAATTTACCGGCATCAATATCCTTTGCATTTGAAGTGAATGCAGATAAAAAAAGTAAAAACAAAAATGAAGTATATCGCTTCATATTTTGAAACCTGAATGCAAAGCAAGATATAGAAAATGTATAAGATGCCCTAAGGTTATAGTCCGGTTCGAATCAATTTCCCAACAATTACTTTTAGCACCTGTCATATTTCAAATTAGATTGTGCTAATTTGCTTTTTAAAGTAAAAAGAAATAGACAAATCCCAAAATAATAAGAAAAAACTCTTTATCGAAGGAAAGAAACATTGTATATGCTTTTTCATAATGAGTAATGATTGGCATAACGAAGTTAAGATGTAATAACTTAATAAATACTAAGAGGTAATTCTAAACAAGATTTGCTCGGCTCCTTCCTATTGAGTCGGATTCCTAATAAACCATTAAACACATAAACTACCAAACTAAGCCTTAGCCGCCCCCGACATCATCTCTGCATAATTTTTAAAGAAATGCGGAATGGTTTCAATGCCTTTCAGATAATTGAAAATACCGTAATGTTCGTTTGGCGAATGAAGCGCATCACTGTCCAACCCAAATCCCATCAATACTGATTTCAATCCCAGTTCTTTTTCGAATAATGCAACAATAGGAATACTTCCACCGCTTCGTGTCGGTATTGGTGTTTTTCCAAATGAAGTTTCTATCGCTTTAGCTGCAGCTTTATATGCCACCGAATCTGTTGGTGTTACAACAGGCTCGCCTCCATGCATCGGTTTTACTTTTACAGTAACACCTTTTGGTGCGATCTTTTCAAAATGTTTTGTGAAGAGTTCTGTTATTTTTTCACTTGATTGATGTGGCACCAATCGCATCGAAATTTTTGCAAATGCTTTTGCGGGTAAAACTGTTTTCGATCCTTCACCTGTGTAACCTCCCCAGATTCCATTCAGCTCGAGCGTAGGACGAATGCCGGTGCGCTCGAGTGTGGTGTATCCTTTCTCTCCCCAGATCTCAGCAATGCCCAGATCTTTTTTATATTCATTCAGATCAAATGGCGCTTTGTTCAAATCAGCTTTTTCAGCATCAGTTAGCGTTAACACATCATCATAAAAACCGGGAATGGTGATGTGATTGTTTTCATCGTGCATCGATGCGATCATTTGTGCAAGAACAGTTATCGGATTCGCGACAGCTCCGCCATATACTCCCGAATGCAGATCTTTATTCGGTCCGCTTACTTCTACTTCCACATAACTCAATCCGCGCAAACCAACATCAATACTTGGAGTATCGTTTGCAATGATGGATGTATCAGAGATCACAACCACATCCGCTTTCAACCGTTCTTTATTTGACACAATAAACTTTCCGAGATTTTCACTTCCAACTTCTTCTTCTCCTTCTATCATAAATTTTACATTACACGGAAGTGAATTTGTTTTCATCATCAGTTCAAATGCTTTTACATGCATATAAAATTGCCCTTTATCATCGGATGAACCACGTGCGAAAATTGCTCCTCCCGGATGCAATGCTGTCTTTTTTATTGTTGGTTCAAATGGCGGTGTATCCCACAATTCAAGCGGAACTGCAGGCTGCACATCATAATGTCCGTAAACCAGAACAGTTGGCAATTTTGCGTTGATTATTTTTTCTCCGTAAACGATCGGATGACCGCCCGTTTGGCAAATCTCAACTTTTTCAGCACCGGCAGCAATCATTTTTTCTTTCACAAATTCAGCACAACGCTGCATGTCTTTTTTAAATTCAGGATCAGCACTAACGCTTGGAATTCTTAGCAAATCAAAAAGCTCATCCAATAAACGCTGTTGGTTTTGGTCGATGTAATTTTTTATGTCTGTCATGGTATGTTTTTTTAATATGCCACAGATTACACAGATGTCACAGATTTTTTTTGTTTTATCAAGTTGTGTCTAAAACTCAATCAGTGTAATCAGTGTAATCTGTGGCTATTATTTATTTGTTGCCAAAAATAGAAAGATAATCCGGATGATGAAAATTAATTTAGTTCATAAAGATAACCTTTGAAAACATTGCAAAAAATATAACCGCAGAGATCAGTGAGAAATACTTTGCGAAATAACAGGAAAAGTTAATCCGCTATTTCGTATAAATTTGCTGAAAAAATATGCTATGAAAAAGTCTGCTATTATTTTCGTTTCAATTTGTTTTATCGTCATAACTATCTCCTGTAAAAAAGACGGGCAATGCCGGACACCAATTGCAAAAGGTACTATTCAGGAGCAAGGTTACACCACATATATGTATGGAACGCATGTGTTGAAAGATAATAAAGGACAAACAACTTATGCGTTAAAAAGTGAAACTATCAATCTGGATAATTACATTGGTAAATATGTTGAAATTCAAGGTAAAAAAACCAATCCCGGTTTAGGTGGTCCTGATCTGATTGATGTTACTGAAGTAAGGTAGATCATTTATAAAACCTCACTCCCGATTTCTTTTTTACTTCCCGACACCACGTTAATAAATATCTCATCCATGCCGGGTAAATGTTCCTGCAACGAATGTATCTCAACTTGTTTGATCGCCTCTAAAACAAGTGCATTGGGTGTTGCTCCATTAGAAAGTTTAATAAGTGATCTTTTCTGGTTATTATCAAAATTCTTTGTTTCAATGATTTCGAAACCGTTATTTAACAAAAGTGATTGTCCGAAATATTCGAGCTCATAAATATTCGGCTTAAAGTCCTCACGGATTTTTTTCACGCTTCCTTCCAGTACTTTTTTTGATTTGTTGAGCAATGCAATATGATCACACAATTGTTCAACAGATTCCATGCGGTGTGTAGAAAAGATGATACTGCTGCCATGTTCTTTCAACCGCAATATTTCATCGGTAATGATGTTTGTATTTATCGGATCGAAACCTGAAAATGGTTCATCAAGAATAATCAGTTTTGGTTCATGAAGTACTGTTGCAATGAATTGAATTTTTTGCTGCATCCCTTTCGAAAGTTCTTCTACTTTCTTTTTCCACCAGTTTTTTATTTCAAATTTTTCCACCCAATCTTTCAACTTCAGCATTGCATCATTTCTTGTCATACCTTTCAGTTGTGCAAAATAAAGCAACTGCTCTCCCACTTCCATTTTCTTATATAATCCTCTTTCTTCCGGCAGATATCCGATCTCATAAATATGTTTTGGGTTAAGCAGCTCACCATTGAAATTCACTGATCCTTCATCAGGTGCAGTAATTTGTGTGATGATGCGAATAAGCGTTGTTTTGCCTGCACCGTTGGGGCCAAGTAAGCCATAAATGCTTCCTTCAGGAACAGTAATACTCACATCATTTAATGCTCGGTGAGCGGCATATTGTTTAACAATATTTTTTACCTCAAGAATATTTTTCATCAGTTGAATTTTTAACGATCAGATTTCGTGGACACAAATTAAACAAATGCACAATTAATATGTTGCACTCTCAAAAATTAAATTTCTATCTTGCTTAAAAAAATAATTATGCATGAAGCGTTAAGCATTGGTCAGTTTGAGTTACGGCTGTTTCTGGCGTTCTTCCTCGGAGCTTGCATCGGACTTGAAAGGCAATGGCAACACAAGATCGCAGGAATAAAAACAAACGCCCTTGTAGCTGGCGGAGCTGCATTGTTCATTTTATTATCCGAAAAAATAACCGGTGATGCAACAAGTGCAGGACGTATTGCTTCCACAATTGTAACAGGTATCGGATTTCTTGGAGCCGGTGTAATTATGCGTGAAGGTGTTTCCGTTTCAGGAATCAATACTTCAGCTACAATATGGTGCTCGGGAGCAATTGGTTCGATCGCAGGAATGGGTTACTGGTACGAAGGTGTTGTCGGCACTGCATTTGTTTTGCTTGCACATATTTTACTGCGCCCTTTGGGAAAAAGAATAGATAAGCGAATTGTACAGATCGAAAGCTCAGGATTTAAATATCTTTTAAAGGTTCATGCAAGCGAGGATTCAGTTAAAGAGATTCGAGCAATGATTGTAAACACGGTAAAGAAAATACCAACTCTTCATGTCAGTTCGATTAATACAGAA
>Ga0207103_10279_pt1 | contig 13695 bp, 9 predicted proteins | sample Alteio_BWMinHeat_81_FD_153546 | JGI IMG/M metagenome (GOLD analysis project Ga0207103, IMG submission 153546) | Enriched cells from forest soil in Barre Woods Harvard Forest LTER site, Petersham, Massachusetts, United States -... | ecosystem: Environmental > Terrestrial > Soil > Temperate forest >...
GTACGAACCGGGGACGTGGGGGCCGGCGCAAGCGGACCTGCTCGCGAACCATCTCGGCGGATGGCATAACCCGGAGCAAGGTCATGTCGGCTAGTGCGGCTGATGTCCAGTGAGGCCGGCGCGGAACGAGCGTTGATCAAGGCGTGTGAGCGCCTTTTCCTGAGAGCGCGAGAGCAGTGGCGTGTGCGGGATGTGGCAGAGGTACTCGGGGATAAACCAGAGTGGCTTTGCAGTAGTCATCCACTCCTGACGATCGAAGCGCTTCAGATTCACCGGACGAGAAAAAGCACGCAGAGTACGTTCTCCGCGCAGATTGCAGTATCCATCAAAGTAGCTCATCGCGAGTTCCCGGAGTGAGCGGTATACGGGATCGCGAAAGCGCAGGAAGGCAAAGTTCGATTTGCCGATCGCGCCCCAGCCTCCATTCACGCGATAGATCGCCAACACGTGATCGGTATCGCGTACGGCTTCAAAGTCCAGCAGCAAAGGCTCGAATCCGTTGACGCGCAGAGCAGCCGCAGCAAAGATCGCGCCTTCCAGGCAATGCGCGGTTCCTTCCTGAAGAACTCGACGCGGAGACCATGCAGTGTTCGCGTGATGATAAGGCAGCGATTCCAGATAGCGCTGGATGAGAAGAGGCGTGCGCAGACTGCGCAATCCACGAATGTCCTTTCGTTCGAAACCAAAATCTGGCATGACTTAATCTAATTGTCTGACACTGGCGACAGCTTGGGAATATGTGGAGGAACCACAGAGGGTATACTCAGCCTAGCAGCCGGCTAGAGGTTCTGGGCTGGAATTCGGCCCTTGAGCCTTGGTTGACACCGACTGATTGCGTGGATAGCATTCCGCCTCCAATGCTGCGACTGATACAACTCGCGGTAACATTTCTCCTCCTCGCGGCGATCGTATACATCGTCATCTCCCCGGTTGTCGATCTTCCAGGTACGGTCCTGCGCGGGCATAGTCCAGCCGTGGATGTTGGCTTGCACATTGCGGACGTGCCGCCTTCATGGGCCGCCATGGGCGATTGTTGCGGTCGCGATAACGCCTTCCGAGATTGGTATCACCGCGGGCTACTCTCGCGAGACCTTACGAGCCGGATTTCCGCACTTCTTTGCTAGACACTCTTCTCCCTCCAAACTGCATGGCACGGTGAACACCGTGTCTGTATCGGATTAGCCCGGTCAGTCACGAAACCAGCAGGCGATGATTTTGAAGAACGACTGCATTCGTTCGTCTCGTTCAGCCTGGAAGGCTGCGCGATATCGAATTGATTTTCTGCGATGATTCATTGGCAGCCAAATCGAACGGGATCCAGCGAATACTCATTCGCGTCCAAAGTCGCGGCTCTCTATGTCGCGTTTTCGCTTGCCTGGGTCGTAGTGTCGGATGCGGTAGTTGCTTTGTTGTTTGGGGGGCCTCCGGTCGCGTGGCGTGTCGAGTTGATTGCGGGTCTGATCTATGTGGCGATAACTGGCGTTCTACTCTACGCGGTGTACGCGCAACGCGAGCGCATTGTCTCCAACGAACGCAGGATGAGCGAGCAGCGGGTACGCCGGCTCTTCGAGTCGGAGCTGATTGGAATTTGTTTCTGGGAGCAGAGCGGAAAGATAACGGATGCTAACAACACATTCCTCGATATGGTCGGTTATTCCCACGAGGAGCTGGCAAGTGGAAAGGTGCGATGGGACAAGGACTTAATCGGCGAAGCAGACAAACACCTGGAAGGAGAGATACTCAACGATTTAAGACTACGCGGTAGATCTGAGAAATATGAAAGATGCATCACGAGAAAAGATGGCAGGAAGATTTGGGTGATTGCGGGCGCAGCTATTCTCGAGCGCAAGAAGGGCGTCGGTATTGCATACGCGCTCGATGTTTCCGAAACCAGGAGATCGCTGGAAGAGCGAGACGAATTGAAAGACCAGTTGCGCCAGGCGCAGAAGCTGCAGGCGATTGGGCAGCTAGCGGGTGGAGTCGCGCACGACTTCAACAATATTCTGAGCGTGATGGTGGGCTATACCAGCCTGCTGGAAGGAACTCTCGATGCGGATGATGCCAGGCGACACAACACCCGGCAGGTTTTGAAGGCTGCTGGCAAAGCCTCGGCACTTATCGGTAAATTACTGGCATTTGGCCGCAAGCAACTTTTGAAACCGGAAAAGCTGAATCTCAACGCGATCCTGGAAGAAACGGGAGGCATCCTGGGCCGACTCATTGGCGAGGAGATCGAGTTGACTGTTTCTTCCGAGCCGCACCTGTGGCCGGTGGTGGCGGATTCCACACAGTTCGAACAAATCCTGATCAACCTTGTGGTGAACGCCCGCGATGCGATGCCGCAGGGCGGCGTGCTCGAAATCAGAACGTCCAATGTTGAACTCTCCGAGATGCAGGCTTATTTCTTCGGACTGGTTCCTGGTCGATATGTTCAGCTTAGTGTTCGCGACACCGGCACCGGGATGTCGGAGGAAGTCAAGAGTCACATCTTCGAACCTTTCTTTACCACGAAAACCAATGGCGAAGGAACGGGCCTCGGCCTGTCGACGGTATATGGCATCGTCAAGCAGAGCGGTGGACACATAGATGTGAAGAGTAATTTGGGAGAGGGAAGTACGTTCAAAATTTACTTGCCCTCTGCTGATTACGAAAAAGACGTTGTCCACAAATACCAGGTGCAAGAGGGACTACACCAACGCTTGGAGGCACAAGGCCCGGCCACCATCCTGCTGGCTGAGGATGACAACGACCTTAGAACTCTTCTTGCACGAACTTTGGAGGCGCAGGGCTACGTCGTTCTGGAAGCGAAGGATGGCGAACACGCTGTGGCACTCGCCGCTACGTATGAGAGCCCGATCGACTTGCTGCTGACTGATCTGAGAATGCCGCGCAAGAGCGGAGCGGATACTGCCTCAGCGCTGCGCGAGCAACGTCCCACCGTCAAGGTCATTTATATGTCAGGCTATGTGGACAACTCGCTAATCCGTTCGGAGACCCTGATGAGCGCCGAGGGGATTATCGAAAAACCAATTACCCCTGACGTGCTCCTGCGGCGGATTCAGGATGTCCTTAGCGGGAAATGATAGCGACGCGCTCATGCATTCGCGGTGGCGGACCTGACTTCGGGCTGATGAATCTCCAGCCACATTTCCATCACGCGATCTTTTAGCTCAGTGTTCAATTGTTCGTAGGCAGCTTCGGGGGAAGAGGCGTTCTTCGGCGGATAGATTGGATCTCCAATAGCGAACTTGGCGCGAGTGAATCCCTGGAAGCCCTTGCCGCGCGGCCACGCTTCGAAGAAGCCATCAAGGGCGACTGGGTAGATGGGAACATTGAGATTGACAGCGAGAATTGCGGTGCCCTTCTTGAACTTCTTTGGCGGACCATCGATGGATCGCTCGCCTTCGGGGAAGATCACGAGAATCTTGCCGTTGCGGAGGCCATAGCCGGTGGCTTTCATGGCGGGAACCATGTTTGCGTCGGGATCTACGGGAACGAGGTTGAAAGAGTTGGCGATGCGACGCACCAGGCCAGCTCCGAAGATTTCGCTGGTGCCCACCGAGAATTGACGGCGGAAGACGCTCCACGGCAGAAGGCTCATGAAGATGGGAGCATCGAGATAGGTCTGGTGATTCGGAGCGATGATGTACGGGCCCTTATGGGGCAGCTTCTCGATTCCCGTCGCCTGCATGCGAAAAGCAATGCGACAGAAGACGTAGACGAGCTTTCCGAAGCAGTACCAGAAAAAGAGACGAAGAGTGCGCTTTTGCGTGATGGCCAGTATGTCGGGCTCGGTCGGATCGGTCTGCAGCACCGTTCCCCAGGCTGCGACGTCTTTCTCACGAGAACTTTCAGAGCCGATGCGCGCGCGTACGGCGTCGACCAGCTCGCGGACCGTGTAGACCTCCGACACGATGGAATCGGGCACGTGCGAATTCAGCTCTCGCTCGAGAGCGACGAGGAGTTCGACGCGTTCCATGGAGTCGAGGCCGAGGTCAAGTTCCAGATTGTCACTGGGGAGAATGCGCTCGCGCTTGTTGTTGGAGGCCTCGCGCAGCACCATGAGCGCGCGCTGTACTTCGGGGATGCCCATCCATTCTTCGTCCTGCGCGCTGAGTGTGCCGGTGGACTCGGTGGTATCGGCGGAGCGGCCCTGCATAGCGCGAACGCGCTTCTCCACTTCGTTGCGCTTCACTTTGCGGGTGGTGGTGCGGGGCAGGTCCTCCTGCCAGATGTCGTAGCTGAGGATTCGCTTGGTCGCGGGCAGTTGCGAGGAGAGGCCTTCGATCTCGAAGCGGATCATCTCCTTCGCATTGACGATCTTCCGCTCGCGCAACACCTCGAAGTTCGGAACGATGACGCCGTGGAGACGCTCTGACATAGGCTCTCCCGGCTTTCCTTCCAGGCCAATGACCGCGATCTCTTTGATGAATGGGCTGCGCAGGTAATGCGCTTCGATTTCCTCGGGATAGATATTTTTTCCAGAGGCGAGGACGATGATGTCCTTGGCGCGGCCAGTGATGAATACGTTGTTGTGCTCATCGAGCCGACCGAGGTCTCCGGTGAGCAGCCAGCCATCGTTCATCACAGCGGCGGTGGCGTCGGGCCGATTGTAATAGCCTTTCATGACGATGCCGCCGCGCACCGCGATTTCGCCAACCATGTAACCGGTCTCGGGATCCTTCTCGGGTTTGTGGACGCGCACTTCATTGCCTGGCAGTGGCCTTCCGACAGATCCGATTACGTTGTTGGCAGGAGTTGTGACCGTAGTGGCGCCGCTGGTTTCGGTGAGGCCGTAGGCATTGAGCAGGGTCAAGCCGAGCGCTTCGAAATCTGCACCGATTTTGGGATCGAGACGCGAGCCTCCGGTGATCAGCATGCGAATGCGCGAGCCGAGCATCTGGTGGACCTTCTTGAATAGCAGAGGCCCGAGATTCACTCCCATGCGACGGGTGACGCGGTTCAGCGAGAGCATGGCGCGGAAGAGCGATTCCACCAGGCGCCCGCGTGCCGCGACTTCTTTGAAGATGCGGTTGTGGATCAGATAGAAGAATTGCGGGACACAGACAAAAATGGTGATTCCGCGCTCGCGCAGAGCGCGCATCAGTTCGCTGGTATTCAGCGATTCCAGGAAAACGACTCGTGCTCCCTTGATGGGCGGCAGCAGCAAGCTGGCCATCTGGGATAACGCGTGAAACAGAGGCAGGATTCCGAGTAGCGCGTCGTGTTCTCCGATGTCGCTGAAGGTGCGGAAGGCACCTTCAGCCTCGGCCTGGATATTGGCATGACTGAGCATCACGCCCTTGGGATCGCTTGTGGTCCCCGAGGTATAGAGGATGCAGGCGGTCTCGCCTGAGCCGATCTCGACGACGGGAAACGGATCGGACTGAGGCGCCGATAGAACGGAGTCGAGGGAAGCCAGTTCGGGCGCGTCTTTCGATTTATCGAGCAGCACCAGGCGGCACGGGAACTTTTCCAGAGCCGACTTCGACGTAGCCACGTGAGTTGCGTCGGTGACCAGCAGCTCAGCGCCTGAATCCTTGAGAAGCTTGGCAACCTGCTCCGCGTTAAAAGCGGTGTCGAAGGGAACAGCGACGCGTCCGGAGGCAACGATGCCGAGATAGACTGCGACCCAGCGCGGGCTGTTACTGGCGAGAATAGCGCAACGCGCGCCACGATTGATGCCAGAGCACTCCAGCCATGCGGCTACGGAGTCGGCCATCTTCCGGGTGTCGGAAAAAGCATAGGTTTCCAGGTCGCCGTTCTCGCGTTGCATCTGAAAGGCGACGTGCGCAGGGAACTGCTGAACAGCCTGCAGAAACCGCGTATAGAAATTGGCCATGTAAGCTCGGAAGATCATACCTGAAAGGCCCGAGCAGGCCCAGAGTAACGAATCGTGACCAGAGAGTTCAACACAGCCCGCGCGGTCAGCATAGACTCATATACTTGCATCGAACCTCGTGGAGGAATTGGTCCGATGCAGACAGCACACGAGTTTTTTATCCACGAACTGGGAGACATGCTTGATGCCGAACAGAAACTGGTAGAGGCATTAGGTCAACAGGCGGAAGAGAGCAGCCGTCCAGAATTGCAGAAGGCATTTCAGGCGCACCAGGCGCAGACGGAGAAACAGGTCGAGAGGCTCCAACAGGTGTTCGAGTCGATCGAGGAGGAGCCCGAGGAAACGGAGTGCAAGGGCCTGAAGGGATTGATCGAGGAACACGACAGCTTCAAGGAAGAGGATCCGTCCGAGGACCTGATGGATATTTTTAATGTCGGCGCCGCGACGAAGGTTGAGCGATACGAGATCAGCGGTTACGAGAGCTTAATTCGCCTGGCTGAAATGATGGGTCACAAGAAGGCAGTAAAGCTTCTGAATCAAAATCTTAAAGAAGAGCAGCAGACCCTCAAGAAGATGGAAGGCTTCAGCAAAAAACTGAAGCCGGAAAACATGGGCATGGGCGAAGAAGAAGAGGAAGAAGGCCAGAGGCGACAACCGGGCCGTTCGGGAAAGGGTCGCAGTCGCAGCGCGGCGTAGTACTGGCTACCAGATCACCGAAAGCGCGGGCATGGCTCGCGCTTTTTTCTTTGTGGTGGCGGTGGTTACCGCAAAGAGCCTTAGAGTCCGGAGTTTCTGAAGAGCATCTAATAATTTGTTAGACTTAAGTGAAGTCTGCCCAAACTCCGGCTCTACGGAGCAGGTCGCCAGCGACAGTCGCGGCGTGTCATTGGGCGGCAGGATTCTACATTGATCAATACATTATTAGGCAAGGTTTTCGGCACCAAGAACGAGCGCGAAATTAAGCGCACGATGCCGAATGTGCAACAGATAAGCGCGCTCGAGCCTGAAATAAAGCGCCTGAGCGACGCCGAATTGCGCGCAAAAACGGACGAGTTCCGGGCGCGAATTCAGGAACGAACCAAAGACATCGAAGACGACGACGAGCGTCGCCGGGTCGAGAACGAGGTCCTCAACGAGATTCTCCCCGAGGCTTTCGCCGTCGTACGCGAAGCGGGACGGCGCGTCCTGAATATGCGACATTTTGATGTGCAGCTGATTGGCGGCATGGTGCTGCACGACGGCAAAATCGCCGAAATGAAGACCGGCGAAGGAAAAACGCTGGTTGCGACCCTTCCGGTCTATTTGAATGCCCTGCCCGGACGTGGAGTGCACGTAGTCACCGTAAACGACTATCTGGCCAAGCGCGACTCCGAGTGGATGGGCAAGATCTACACCTTCCTGGGTCTGACGGTGGGCGTGATCGTTCACGATCTGGACGATCAGGAGCGCCGCGATGCGTATGCGGCTGACGTCACCTATGGAACCAACAACGAGTTTGGTTTCGACTATCTGCGCGACAACATGAAGTTCGATCTAGCGGATTGCGTGCAGCGCGGCCACAATTTCGGAATCGTCGACGAAGTGGATTCGATCCTGATCGACGAAGCGCGTACTCCGCTAATCATCAGTGGCGCGAGCGAGGAGTCGACCGACAAGTACTACAAAGTGAACAAGATCATCCCGAACCTCGTCAAAGGCGAGGAGCAGGAGACGGCGCCGGGCGAGCCAAAGATTCTGACCGGCGATTTCGTCGTCGACGAAAAACACCGGACGATTACGGTTTCCGATGAGGGTTGGGAAAAAGTTGAGCGGCTGCTGGGAATCCAGAACATTGCCGACCAGGAAAACTGGGATCTGAAGCATCACGTCGAAACGGCGATCAAGGCGCATGCCTTATATCACCGCGATGTGGAATACGTGGTGAAAGATGGTGAAGTCATCATCGTCGACGAGTTCACCGGACGCCTTATGCCGGGGCGGCGCTGGTCTGACGGTCTGCACCAGGCTGTAGAAGCCAAAGAGAACGTAAAGGTCGAGCGCGAGAACCAGACGCTGGCGACAGTTACCTTCCAGAACTACTTCCGCATGTACAAAAAACTGGCCGGCATGACCGGTACGGCCGAAACAGAAGCGCCTGAGTTCGACAAGATCTACAAGTTGGAAGTGGTGGTGATTCCGACGAACCGGCCCATGTTGCGTCTTGAAAATGCCGACATGGTGTACCGCACCGAGAAGGAAAAATACTTCGCGGTCGCCGATGAGATTCAGAAGCTGTATGCGAATGGACAGCCGATGCTCGTGGGTACGACGTCGATCGAGAAGTCGGAACGTATTTCCGATCTGCTGAAGAAGAAGGGCATCAAGCACGTGGTGTTGAACGCCAAATATCACGAGCGCGAGGCCGAGATCGTGGCGCAAGCGGGACGCAAAGGCCAGGTGACGATCGCCACCAACATGGCAGGCCGCGGTACAGATATTTTGCTGGGCGGTAATTCGGAGTTCATAGCCAAGCAGGAGCTCGTAAAGAAGGGAATCGCCCGCGCGGTTCAGCAAGCTGGCGGCGAGATCGAGACCCGCGATCGTGAAGGCATTACGGTCTGGTACTACCAGGGGAATGAATATGAGGTTCCTACCCAAAATTGGGAGGAGACCGTCGCGAAGTACAAGATCGAGACCGACCGTGAGCACGACGAAGTAGTGGCTGCGGGCGGACTGCACATCCTGGGCACGGAGCGGCACGAATCGCGGCGCATCGACAATCAGTTGCGAGGACGTTCAGGGCGCCAGGGCGATCCTGGATCGTCGCGCTTCTACCTGTCTCTGGAAGACGACCTCATGCGCATCTTCGCGAAAGAGTGGGTGAGCACGCTGCTGCAGCGATTGGGCATGGAAGAGGGTGTTCCGATCGAGTCGAAGCTAATCTCGCGGCGCATCGAAGCCGCGCAGAAAGCAGTGGAAGCTCAGAACTTTGAAGCCCGCAAACACCTGCTCGAATACGACGACGTAATGAACAAGCAGCGCGAAGCGGTCTACGGGTTGCGTCGCCAGTTGCTTGAGGGTGTGGATCAGAAGGATCTTATTCTCGAAGACTACGTCGCCGATATTCTGGGTGGATTGCTTGATGAGTTCGCGGCGAAGGAAGTGCACCCGGAAGACTGGAACATCAAGGGCATGAAGGACGCGATCTTCACGCGATTCGGCGTGGACATCGTGGCCGAAGGATTGAAACCGGAGACGCTGAACCGGCAGGAACTTGGGGATGCGGTCTTCAATAAGCTGCGCCAGCGTTACGACGCGAAGGAAAAGCTGATCGGTCCGGATGCGATGCGCTATCACGAGCGCATGATCATGTTGAGCGTGCTGGATCAGTACTGGAAAGATCACCTGCTGAATATGGATCACCTGCGCGAAGGCATCGGGTTGCGTGGGTATGGACAGCATGATCCGCTCGTCGAGTACAAGCGTGAATCGTTCGAGATGTTCGAAGAGATGATGAAGCGCTTCCAGGAAGAGACGGTCCGGTATTTGTACCTGATGCAGGTGATTGGCGGACCACAGGGACAAACCGGAAGCCCATCAGCTCCCGAAGGTGGCGGTCCAGCCGGTGGTTTCGGCGGGGACGGTACAGGAGTACGACAACCGGTCCCGGGCGGAGGCAACGGCCATTCACCGAGGCGGCACGCGACGACCAGCGTGGACGAGGTAGAAGAGGAATTCCTGCGAAAGAAGAAACGCGAACTCGCGCAGGCGCAAATGGCAGGCGCGGGAGAAGCGGCGCAGGTGCAGCAGGTGGTGCGAGGCGCAGCAAAGGTGGGACGAAACGACATCTGCCCGTGCGGCTCGGGAAAGAAGTATAAGAAGTGCTGTGGAGCTGGAAAATAAGGAACTTGTCGCGAAACCAGGCATCTAGATAAGGGTTGGTAAGGGCACTCGTAAATGAGTGCCCTTTTGCTTTAGCGCATGGCAAGCAGGTTGAATTTAGTGCATCGCAGAGCGATATTGTGCAGTCCTATTAGGGTAGGGTCGAGGAACCAGAAGAAGGGGAGAATCGAATGGTAGGCAACCGGTTGTTTCAGGTCGTGGAAAGTCACTCGAACGAATTGTCCATTAATCTTGCCCGCAAGCTGAGAACCTCGGAACGCACCCCGGGCTATCGAGCGATTCCGGAAGAGGACCTGGTCAAGCTGGGATTGCAAGTCTATGCGAACTTGACCGACTGGCTCCTTACCAAGACTACGAGCGACATCGAGTTGCAGTACAGCCAGTTAGGGGAGCAGCGAGCGAAACAAGGAATTGCCCTCAGCCAGCTGATTTGGGCTCTATTAATGTCGAAGGAACAGTTGTGGGGTTTGCTGCAGCACGAGCACTTTGCTGACCGGATTTTCGAGTTATACGGCGAACGCGAATTCGCCCTGATGCTGGACAGATTTTACGATCAGGCGCTCTACTTTGCGGCGCGCGGATACGAGCAGGCAGTGCAGAAGAAGGCGCATGCGGCGTGAAACTCGCGCGTGGTAAGCTCCTGAAATGAGCTCGGCAGTTGGAACTTTTCAGGTTAAATTAAGTCCACAGGTGACCGACGGCGATGCCCGTCTCGGGCGCTTGTCGATTGAAAAACAATTCCAAGGCGATCTGGAAGCAACCAGCAAGGGCGAAATGTTGACGGGAGGTACGCCGGTGAAAGGTTCAGCCGGTTACGTTGCGATGGAACTCGTGACCGGGAAGTTGCACGGCCGCAGTGGATCGTTCATCCTGCAACACACTGGCACGCTGGATCGCGGTAAACCGTCATTGAGCGTTACAGTAGTACCGGACTCCGGTACAGATCAGCTCACTGGATTGACCGGGAAGATGGCAATCAACATTGCCGACGGGAAGCATTCCTACGAACTGCAGTACACCCTCGAACCACAAACCTAGCGCGATCGCTACCAGGTGTTGTAAGCAGTGCCGTCACTGCCGTTCGCTTCGGAACCTGAATGTACGTCCGTGACGCCCGGCTGATTCTGATCGACGCTCACCAGCACATCTTCCTGAACCGTCTGCCACGTATCTTTCGAGTTGGTCATAGGGTCGGTAGGAATCTGCTTGAGGTAGCCGGCCTGGACAAGATCGTCGAGTGACTGCGGCGCCTTCTGTTTGTCCATCGAGTATTGATCGATCACCGAGCGCATGGTGAACAGGTTCTGACGCAGTACCGCCTCGCGGGCGCGGGTGATGGACTGATTGTAGAGCGGAATCGCAACGGACATCAGGATGAGGATCATGCTGATGACGATCATCAGCTCAATCAGCGTGAAGCCTGCTGCCTTAAGGCGCGAGCGGCGGAATTTGCGGCGATCTACCATTCGATGTACTTCGTCCCATCCAACGCTGTGTCTTGCGACTGTGTGTAAACGTCGAACACATTCTGGCCGCCCCAGGATGTGCTCTTCGGGTCATCCTGCATCGACCGCTGTCCCCACTCTGTCTTGCCGGTCATGGGATCGGTCGGGATGCGGCGCAGAAAACGAACCTTCTTTCCGCCAATATCGACTCCTTTGACCAGCGTATCGAGATCGGGTGGATACCCTTCGGTTCCCAGCTTGATCTGAAAGAGACCGCGGTCAGCGGCGTCCTTATAGCGGTCGATGGCATCCCGCATCTCCCAAAGATCGCGGCGCAACTCCTTCTCGCGCTCGCGCCGGATGGTAAGGCGCGCTACGGGCAGTGCGGCCGTGGTCAAGATCATCATGATGGAAATAGCCACGATGAGCTCGATAAGGGTCATCCCGCGTTGAGAAGAGCGGCGAACTTTGGTACTCGACATCAAAACAAAACCCACACTGGCGATAGTTAAATTCTACGCGAGAACTGGCGCCAGCATGTTCTCTGGAACCGCGCCCCGCGCCCACCCTATTTATTAACGGTGATCATCGCCTGACTTCCAGCCAGGGGGATCAATTGCATATTCGGATCACGCGCCGTGCCCTTTGTAATCACCAACTGCGAATTGCCAGGGGCCTTGGCGGCAAAGGTTAAGGTGAATACCGGGCCTTGCGCAGCGACACCACCCGAACCCGGCGGCCGCGTGGCCGTAATCTGAAGATTGCCGTTAGTCGGATCTTCGCGATGAACGAGCGTAACCGGCTGACCATCTTTGCCCAGCGTGCCGCCGTCAGAAACATTCAGCAACTGCAGGACATTGTGATCGTAGGAAACCTCGACCGGCACCGAGAACACATTCGAGGCTCCACCCAAACTCAGGTTCACCATGAAGGTGGCCCCAACCTGCTGGGTGATCGTCGCAGGCTCGAAGCTCATGATGCCGTTTCCGGTCGACATATTGCCCTGAGGCGCGGAAGCCGGAGGAATGTTAGGCGACGCAGGTGCTGCTCCACCTGGGGGCGTCGCTGGAGGTTGAGCGGCGGGCACCGGCGCTCCTGTCGGTTGCATTGGAGGTACAAGTGCCGAGACGCGGCGCAAATCCACGGCATTCGCCGTTCCTACCGCAATCGGCTGCAAGTTCGCGGCGGTAATGTCCTGCATACGGACAATCCGTGGGATCAACGCGAACACGGTTTCGGTGGTATGAGTTTCCTTGTCAACCGATGAGAAGAAATACCTCAGACCGGGGACTTTTGCCAGGAAGGGCCAGCCATTTACGTTATCGATCTGCTGATCTTCCATCATGCCGCCCATCAGGCTGACTTCACCTTCCCTCAACCGGATTTCGTGCTCCACTCGGCGCTGACCAATGATTGGCTGGTTGATTCCGCCAATATTGCTGTTGCCGGTAACAGATGAGATTTCGAGCACGACCTTCAGTGTGACATCACCGTCGGAATGGATACGTGGTGTGATGTCCATGTTGACGCCGACGTCGAGGTACTGGAATTGCGTGTTAACCAGCGGGTTGATGCCAACACCACCGATACCAGGCTGGAATGAACCAGTCGCAACCGGAACGCGTTCACCAATCTTCAGCGTAGCTTTCTGGTTGTCGACCGCGCGGATCTGCGGATTCTGAATGATCTTTGTGTTGTTGTCAGAGAACAGGAACGAAGCTGTCGCGGATGGAATACTTACTGCAAAATCCGTGGCATTCAGATGGGCCAACTGATTCAGAGTAAGAGTGCCGTTGCCCGTCGTTGTGGTAGCCGTGCCGCCATTTCCGGCATTCCCGTTGACGGTAGTGCTTGATGTTGTAGTGGTATTGGGTTGCAGGGTCACGGTTGCAGTCTGAGGAGGCTGCAAGCCCAGCGTCCGAACCTTGTCTTTGTTGACCTGCATCACCACGACTTCAACGACTACTTCAGGCTTCGATTTGTCGATGTCGGAGAGAATGCGCTCCGCTAATGCCACCTGATCCGGCGTGCCACGAACGACGATCGCGTTTTGAGACTGTATTTGAATAATGCTGTTGATATTCGTGATCTGGCGAACGGCGTTTACGGAATCCTGCAGGTCGTTGGGACTGGATACGTTAGAAAGATAAAAAGTTTTGACTACGCTCTGTTCCAGTTCTTTTCGCTTGCCGGGCGTATCGGCGGCGACAAAAATTGTGTTTTCAGTAACGGCGCGGTAGAAGGTTTTGGATTCGAGCGCGACAATCTCGAGTGCCTGATCGAGGCTGACGTTGTTCAGTTCAATGCTGATGCGGCGCGACGTGTAATCCGGATCGAAAAGGACGTTGATTCCGGCAAGCTTGCCGATGGTGGTATAAACCACCTTGGCGTCCTCGGTCATGCGCAACGTAATCGGCGTATTCGAGATTGGCTTAAGTTCGGCCGGTCCTCCGGCGCTTGCCGCAAGGCGGCTTATCGCCGATTCATTCTTCAGGGCCGTGGGTTTGGGATTGCCCCCGGTCTCGA
>Ga0207103_10280_pt1 | contig 13592 bp, 18 predicted proteins | sample Alteio_BWMinHeat_81_FD_153546 | JGI IMG/M metagenome (GOLD analysis project Ga0207103, IMG submission 153546) | Enriched cells from forest soil in Barre Woods Harvard Forest LTER site, Petersham, Massachusetts, United States -... | ecosystem: Environmental > Terrestrial > Soil > Temperate forest >...
GGTGAGAGGGTTGAAGGAAATCGAGTTTCAGCACAAAGACGGCCGGTGCTTGACCGTCGAGACTAGCTTTAGTGAGGAGGGCTCTATGGACGAGGACAAGGTGGTCGAGAAAGTCACCGACAAGGTGAAGGAGTTCCTGAAAACACTGTTTGGAGGGGGAGGGGAGCCCGCGCGCCAGGCCGCATTTAGTGAGGCGGATCTGAAGCGGGTTATCGGCGAGTCGGTGACCAGCGCTACGACTCCGCTGACTGATCGGATCACCGCGCTCGAAACTGAGAATAAGACGCTAAAGGGTGAAGTCGCCAAACACGGGAACGCGGCGACCAGGGCGGAGCTGATTCAGTTTGTCGAGGGACTGGGTCACGAGAAGTGTCCACCGGCTTTCAAACGGCTGGGGCTGGTGGAGTTTATGGAAGCCATCAGCGGCGGCGCGGATAAGGTCACCGTGATCAGCTTTGAGGAGAAGGACGGGACGAGGGTTGAGAAGAAGGTCGAGCAGAGTCCGCTGGATTGGTTCAAGGGGTTCATGAAAGCGATGCCTCCGCTGATTGCTTTCGGCGAGCATTTTGGGGAGCTGAGAGATGGCGGGGTCGAGGGTGGCGAGCTGCCCGTTGACGCCAATCGGGTCAAGCACCTGATGAGCCTGGCCGGGCTTCCGGAAAAGAAGGAAGCCGGCGCTGCGAATTAGGAATTACGGATTAGGAATCTCGGAAAGGGAGGTGTCGGATTATGAATCGTGGACCACTTAAATGGAGCCCGACTCAGATAGTTACTACGTTTCCTCCGCGACAAACGCTGGAGGCGGTGCGGCCGGATCTGGCGGCGCTGATACCGGTCACAATTGCCCTCGGGTTTGCATGCTTGCAGGGGGATGTGCTGGGGCTGATTACGGCTTCGGGCAAATACCGGCGCCGGTCTCGGACGTTGGCGGCTGGCGCGGGATTCGGGATTGCCACGACAGACGGCGTGGTCGCGGATGCTTCGGTGTTTGCCCCTGGGGACGTGTTGACCAAGTCGGATGGAACCGCGATCGGGACCATTGCGGCCGGGGGCGTGAATACGGTGACTAACCACGTCACTCTAACGGCCAACGCGGCGAACGCGATGGCGGCCGGCGTGGCGATAATCGCTACGGATGGATCAGCGGTATCGCAGGGCATCGCCGACGATGGAAGCGACGGGACAAGCGACACGGTGCTGTCGATGTTCATTTCGGGCTTGCTGTTTCCGTTGCTGTGCCGGGGGCTGGATGCGACGGCGCAGACAGATCTGGCCGGGTCGACCAGGGCAGGCGTGTTCGTATTCTAGTAGGGTCGGGCGCCACTCAAACTAGTGGGCCGGAGCCGCGGGCGCCCAGGGAACGGCCGCCCCTACGAGCGGCTATTTGGATTGAACTCTTTTAAGGGGGAGCTCGATGATTACACTAACGTTTCCGTCCAACCTGGAGTTGGACATAGTCACTCAGCAGTATGTGATACGAAGGGAAGGGATGGTCGGGGTCGGGCTCATGCCCTTTCAAGATTACTTTCACGAACGGGTCCAGTGGGACGAGCTGGACTTTGAGAAGGGCCTGACACCTCCGCACGCGATGGATGCAGATCCATACGTGCAGAAGCGGCCGGGCTCGACGCTGAGGGAATACACGGGGATTCCTTTCAAGGCGGCGGAGTTGATCAAAGAGAGCGAGCTGCTGAGGTCCAGGCAGATGGGGACGCTCGGAAATATGATCAACCTCGACGCTATAGTGACCAGGCGAATGACAGCCCGGATCGACAAGGACTATCTGACGGCCGAGTATCTGAGGTGGCTGGCGCTGACGGGGTCGATGGCGCTGAATCAGAACGGCGTGATCGTCAATGAGACCTTCCCGATCCAGACGTTCACCTCTGTGGTTCACTGGGCGCTTCCCGCGACTTCGACTCCTTTGCATGATTTTGACGCGATCAAGCTCCTGTTCCGCGGGACTGGCGCCAGCGCGCAGGGAGCCAGGGCGTTCATGAACCAAACGACCGCGAATCAATTGCTGGAGAATTCCAACGCGGCCGACATCAGCGGATTCAGGTCCCAGAATTTCCTGTCGCTGACTTTCTCGATCGAGGAAGCCAACCGGATCATGGGCGCGAGAGGACTGCCGAGCCTTGAGGTCTATGACGAAGGCTACTACGACGCCAACGGGACGTTCCAGACTTTCATTCCTGATGCGACCGTGATCGTGGTGGGCAAACGGCCCAGCGGGGAGCGGATCGGGGAGCTGGCTTTGGTTCCGTCGTTCCATCGGACGATCAATGGCGCGCCGGCGCCGGGATTCTTCTCGCTGCTGACAATCAACGGGCAGCCGAATGTGGGAGCGGGATCGGTCAGCGTTCCACAGCTCGGGGCGAGCGGGAATCCTAAGCTGGAAATCACAACCGGATTCTACGGGGGGCCTTTGATGTTTTACCCGAAGTCTGTTGTGAAGATGGCAGTGTAGTTGGTTGCAGGTTGAAGGTTGGGAGGGGCGCGGATGCCGACGAAGGAGGAGATCGGGGCTGAGTTTGCGGCCCTGATGGAGAAGACTACCGCGTTTGTCGTCGTGCCGGTCGATGACGTGGCAGCCGGCGAGACCGTTGCGCATCCCGAGCCGAGCGCGTTTTTCAGCCTGGTCTATCGGGCGGTATTGAAATGCCTGGATAAAGACGGGAATCCGATCGGGTATGCAGTGGCGTTCCTGAACCCTCAAGTTGAGGGCGTCAATCCAGCGGCGGTTGATGTGTCGATCGAGAAGCCGGGTTAAGGGCAGTGGTCAGTGGGGAGAAAGACAGAATAGGAGGTGAGTCGTGAGTGAAGATCCGGGGAAGGTGAAGAAATCAACGAAGCAAGTAAAAGTGTTGGTCGATAACCTCGGGCCCAAGCTTTATAAGAAGGGTCAGATAACCGACGATCCGGAGATCGTGGCCTTGTTGGGCGATCCTAGGAAGCTGGTCGAGGAAGTCAAATAGAGGTATGCGCTTGGCGGTCAAAATCGTCGGGCCTTTCATTGTCGCCTACTACAAAGTGAAAAGGTACACCTAGCGATACGTCGGCTGATTCGGCAACTGAACGAAGCGAATGAAATCGCCAGAAAGATCGTAGAACGTGGCAAAGAAAGATAAAGACGACAAAGACAAGCCGTATCATGATGAGGGCGGTAAGGGCCTGGGCGGTTGTATGAATACCGGCATCGGGCTGCTTCTGTTGTTGGTTCTCCTGATCATTTGGGTGGCAGGGGCGACCCTCCCGATCTGGTTGCTACTGCGCTGATGCCAAGAGGGGTTGAATGAGTTATCTGGTGCAACAGGATATCCAGGACGAGCTGGGCGGAGTCGATAAGCTGATCCAACTCACCGACGAAGATGGGAGCGGGACGGTTGGGGTGGCGCGAGTTCAGAATGCGATCGACTTTGCGTCGGGCACATTCGATTCCTATGCTCGGACCCGATATCAGATTCCGGTGCCGACGACTCCGATGGTGAGGACCCTGTGCCTGGACCTGGCCTGTTGGCAGCTCGTGAAGTCGCGGACTTCTATTGATGAGGGCCGCTATAAGGTCAGGAAGGATGCGTACGAGCTGGCCATGAAGCGGTTGGCTGATATTCAGTCGGGTAAGGCAGCGCTGGATGTTCCGACGATTCAGGAGACGGCGACGAATCCGGCAGCGGCGGATGAGACGCTGAGAGGCAGCTCGGCGTCGCCTCCAGTGTTTTCGGATGACAAGCTTTCGAGTTATTGAGCTTTGTCGGCGATAGGCTAGCAACGAGGGCTGCTAGCGGCTCAGCGGAGTGTTCCTGCCGCTCCGTGCCGGCATTGGGGGAGGGAGCGTCGCGGGGGCTGCGCTTCCTCCCTGGGTTAGCGTTGATGAACTGGCTGGGCTTACTCGAAGCCGGAGATCTGGGACGAGCTGGCGCGGATCGCGGACTTGAAACCTGAGACTTGAAATGCCGGCAGCTCAGATTCAGGTTTTCGGGTTAAGACGGGTGAACCGGGATGGCTGGAAGCGGGTTTGACGGGATGGATCGGTTGGCGCGGCGGCTCGGGGAGCTGGCGTTCGATACTCGGCACGTCGAGCGGCCGTTGCACGCGGCCGGGGTTTATATGCTGGGCTCGATCGAGAAGAACTTTGCCGCTCAGGGTCGGCCGAAGAGATGGAGCCCGCTCTCGCCGAAGACACTGGCCGGCCGCAGGAAGGGGAAAGGGTCGGGCGGCGCACAAATCCTGATCGATCGAGGGCGGTTGAAGGCTTCGATCGGAGAGAAGGTTGAACTCGGGTCTCCGGATTCGGCCGTCGCGATCGGGACCAACGTGAAATACGCCAGGCGCCAGCAGCTCGGGTATCCAGGGGGAAGCGGGAGGGGGCACTCTAAGACGCCGGCGCGGCCGTTCCTGCTGATTCAGCCGGTCCCGCAACTGCGGATCGGTCATTCCAAAAAGCTCATTGAGATCTCTCGACATCTCCGGCCTACCCTGCGTTACTGTCCCTATAGAGCGTGTACTCAGTCACGAACCCGTTCCCCTGGTGATCGTGCATTATCTTGTCGATCAAATAGGACCCCGAGAACAACTTCCCGCAATTCAGCAGCGCGATCGTATCCCTATTGTCCGGCCTTATCTGTGGCAGCGGAGGCACGCTCCGCGCCGACACCACGTAGGCGTGTTCCCGATTCAACTCCTTCGAGGCAATCGCCCTCCGGCTCGCGTACGCCTTTGTCTGTATCTGAGCCTCGCTCTTGTTCTCCGTCCTCGTAGTTCCCCGTTTATGCCGCCTCGACTCTCCCTCCCCCTGGTGACCACCCCTTTCCCGATACCTATGCTTGACAACCTTATGGCGCCCTTTGTGATTCTCCGGCAGCTTAAAACTGGCGTCCCAGTGATGGAACATCCGCGGCTCATTCAACAGATCGTTTCTATAGATCAGCGAGAGCAGTGGCGTCCCCACCTTCGCCGGCTCCTTCGCGAACAAAGTGTTCCCTCGCACATACAACACCAGTCCACACGACCGCGCCCGCTCCGTCGCGAGATCCCAATCGTTCCGGTGATCCTGCATCATCGCATCGTGTGGGGGCAGCGCCAGGCCCCCGTCCGGCCCTTCAAACTCCAGCCCGTTCCTGGTCGCCATAAGCTTAATGATGTCCAGGTCGTTCATGTTATTGTGGTACTCGTTCTTTTTGTCGTACTTCATCTTATGACCCTTGTCATAAGCCCTGAACGTCGAATCCGAGTCGCGCCTCTCCGTCCGCACCATCAACCCCGTATAAAGCTTCGGCCCGAGGTCCAGCCCAAAGCCCATCCATATATCCACCGGGCAGTGTGGAACTCCGTCATCCTCCGAATACCGGTCGATATATTTGAAGTCCGGATCAAAGAACCGGATCAAACACTCGCTCGCCTGATTCGTTGTCAGCTCCACGGTCACCTGTTGAAAAAGCTGCTTATCCTTCCACGAGTCGTAGATATCCCCATTGATCGAAACGATGCTATGCGGATCATCCTTAACCCCCATTCATTCCTCATCGGGGAACCAGAACCAGACCAGCACCTCACAATTCTCGGTCAGTTCGGCCGCGACTTGCTGAAACAGTGCCTTATCCTTCCAACTGTCATACACGTCCCCATTGATCGAAACGATGCTATGCGGGATCATCCTTAACCCCCATCAGCGCGGCCCCACGAATCTCCTCAGCTTCCTAATCCGAGCCCGGATCAGCACGGCCTTCGACTTATAGCCCTCTTCGTCACAGAGCTTGGCAGCCTGCTGTAGTATCGAGAGGTCTCCCCGATGCGGCAACGTGCTCTTAGTATCATCTACAGAGCTGTAGACGAGGCTCCGAACTTCGTGCGGGATGTACCGTTCAGGCCGACTCATATTTGCCCTTTTCCAACGGCCGACCCGGAATCAACAACTGAGTCCCGATCGGAATCTGTCTCACGTCGAGGAGCCGGTTCCGATCCGCGATCACCCTCCACAACCGCCAGTCACCATACTTCCGGTGAGCGAGCCCGCTGATCGTATCCGACTGCCCCCACAGATAAACCTCCAGGCTCCGATCCGTGTCCGGAACGAACACCCCGAGCCGCTCATATGGAGAGATCGACCTGGTCTGATCAAAGCTCATCCGCTTTCTACCCCAGCGCAATCGTTGACGCCGCTGCCCTCGACTGCGATCCGAGCTGATGCTCCTTTAGCACCAACGAGACCTTCACCCTTATCGGCTCCCCGCTCGGATTATGGAAGCTCTCCTCGACCCTCACTTCCTCGAGGACGCAAGTCTCAGTCCGATCCCCCCACATCGCCAGGATCTTCGGAGGCGTCCCGTCCGCCTGTTCATTCTGCAACGAGAGCAACTGCTCTATATCCGGAGTCAGCGAAACATCGATGTCAGTCTTATCCATCCAGATCTCGCCCACCTCCAGCTTCCGCGGATCTCGATTCATATAAAACAGAGGCTTCGTCCCAATGGTCACTTCCTGCTCCGGCCAATCGGCCCTCCGGCTCACCACGATCGGAGCCGTTGGAAAGAACTGGAAGATGATCGTCGGCCCTCCAGTCAGCGGTATGAGCACAAACTTCCCTTCACCCGCGCTCGCTGCGGCGCTCTTCCCCCCAAGGACTCTCCCGACTCCCGATGGCAGATTGATCCCCATCTATCTCCTGCGGCCGTGGTGACGACGCACAACAGAACGCCGCGGAGTGCGGCCCAGGCGCCTGAATTTCGGAGCGGTGGAAGAGCCCCGATCGCCACCCGAGAAGGTGACCCACGTCGCGTCCTCATCACGCAAACACCGCTGGAACCACCTGTCCAGCTCCTCCTTCTCTGCGGGGCTGCGGCAGAGCATAGAAGATCTGCATCCCGTCGTACTCGTGCCGCCGCTCAAGACCTGGCCTTTCGGACAGCCGCCCAGTTGTAATAGACTCAAGGCCAAGAAGCCGATTCCCACCATTTTCAGTCTCTTTCCCTCTGTCGGTTCACTTGATCAGCCACCATCTTCGCCAGCGCCCTCGGATCATCCGCCGCCCTCGATCCAGCCGGCACATTAATAGTGATCGCGCCGGCATGAAGGTGAACGTCGCCTCTCCCCCGGCCGCTGTCGTTATACCCCCTGGTCACATCCGCGGCCCTTTGAACCCTCTCGCCGGCATGAGCATAGAGAAGTCCCTCGCTTAGAACGTCTCCTCCCATAGCGCGCCGCTTCACCCTCGGATGAACCGCCAGCGGGCCTGTCGGCGTCGCATCTGGTTTCCCGCCACCAGTGGTCTCCAGGGCGGTATTCGCTCTCTTGGCAAAATTCTCCGCGGCCGTTCCAGCATCGGCGAGCGAAGCGGCCAAACTCTTCTCGTCACCCGCCAACGCTAATAGAGCCGCATTCTCATCATTGGCCGCTTTCTCAAGTGCCGCGTCGTATTTCTTGGCCGCCTCGGCGCCTGCGAACCCTCGGGCCGCGGAAATGAGAGCATCCTTCTCTTGCTCGGATCGCTTACTCTTTCGCACCGCTTCCGTGAACAGCCCCAGCTCTAGGGCGCTGCCCTTCAACTCCGGCATCAGATTGCCGAACCGTTCCGCCGCGTTGCCGCCCAGGCCAGTCTTATCCAACCCTGCGAGATGCCCTGCTAGTGCCGGCTGCCCCAACAACGCTAGATTCGCACCGTGCCCCATGCCCGCGAATAGAGCGTCATACCACTTATCCCCCTTTTCCGACCGGGAATTGCTCGGCATCATCGCCGACTTCCACGTCTCGAGAAATCCTGCCGTATCCGGCTGAGCGACCAGGCCGACGTTGGTTCCCATCGAGCCGCGCTGTTGTGCTAGGAATTGCTCGGGCGTCAAAGCCGCCTGCGCCTTATGGGTAGCATCCGCCGCACCCTTCGCGGCATCCTTCGCACCCTCCTCCGCCTCATGCTTCATCGCTATCAGTCTGCTGAGTTCGTTAAATACAAACTCGAAGCCAACCAATGCCACCGCGATAGTGATGCCCGTCCCGAGCTTTTGCTTCAGCATTGAGCCCTTCACGGCCGCTCCCTCCATCGCCACGCCGGCCGCCTCCGACTCCACCTTTGTCGCCGTCAGAAATGAGAGTAGCCCCCTCTCCCCACTCCCAATGGCCGAGGCGATTTTCCACAGCCCATAAGCCGCTCTCATCGCCTTGAATCCGCCAACTACCACGAGCAAGATCGATCCCAGTGCCACGAACTCAGTCACGTCCTTAGCAATTTCAGGGTGCGCCTTACTGAACTCCTGAAACTCGGCGAGCAGACTATTTGTCGCGTCAAGCACCGGCTTCAGCGTATCGAGCAACGGGGTGAAGGTTGTCGCCACGACGTTCTTCATCGTGCCTTCAACGTTCATGAGCTTCGAGTTCCAGTCCTCCGTTAGAAGCGCCGCTTTCTGCTCCACCCCAAGGGCGCTCTCGACCTGTTCCCGAAACTCCTTAAATCCCGCCGCTCCCGACTTCATCAAGGCGCTCGCCGGCCCGACGCCCACCGCGCTGAAACGGCGCTTTAGCAGATCGTCTCTCTGATAGGGAGTCAGGACGTTCAGCTTCTCAAGCTGCTTGACGAGGTTCTCTTCGCCTGAAAACTGTCCCTTCTTGTCGAAGAATTCGAGCTTTATTCCGAACTTCTTCAGCAGCTCCGCATCAACCTTCTTTTGGCCCTTATTCGGAACCAGTTCCATTAACACGTTGGCCATCTCCCGGCCGCCGATGCCACCCCCTAGCCCCCTCACCTTCAGAGTGCCTAAGAGGTTCATGATCGTCTGCATCCCGCCGATCCCTTCCATCCCAAGAGGGAGGCCGCCCCGGAGCTGAGCGAATTTAGCGCCCTGAATAAGCTCTGCCGGCATCAACCCGACCGACTGCATCTTCGAAACTATATCCGCCGCGCGAGAGTACTCTTCCGGCTTCAGGCTGAACATTTTGCTCAACTGCGCAAACTCTGGCCCCAGCTCTTTCGGCACCAGGTGAGACACCAGCGCCAGCTTCGCGGCCTTTTCCCCCGCGCCATTCAGAATGTCCTCAGTCGCCATTCCTCCCTGTCTTAAAGTAGTGAAGAGTTCCAGGAAATCTTGCGTGCTGCCCGGCAGCGTATTTCCCAGGCGGATAGCGAGCGTTCCCAGCCTGTTGACCTGGTCGTTCATCTTTGCCAGATCAACGGTCCCGTCTTTGGTCGTGGTCCCGATCGACATTTTCAGATCGGTCATAGCGCTCTCAAACTCAGCCGCCGCAGTAACCCCGCTCTTCAGCGCCATCAGGCCGGCCACCCCGATCCCGGCCATCTCGATCCCCTGCCTCATATCCCTTCTCAGGTCATCAAAGGTCTTCATCGTCGCGCGGCCTTCTGCGCCCATCATGCGAAGCCGATCCCCGACGCGGTCCATCTGCCCGCTCGCCGCATCCTTCAGGCTGATCAGTATCGCTAGTTCGAAAAGCTCTTTACTCACTGTTAGAAAAAGGATGGTCGCCCATCCTCACTCCTTTTCCGCTAGATCATTCAGCACCCGCACATACGTATTCTGTCGTTCAATTGACAAGCTGAGTATTTGCTCCTCGCTCCACCCCGTCTTCGCCGCCAGTAGCACTACCGTCCGGGCCTGCCCCGTGGCGAGGTACGCGCGCTCCAGGTCGGCGAAAGGAATGTCTCCACACCTCACTCCCAATCCGGATCGCCTGGATATCAACCGCATCCAGCGCCTCGAACACCTGCAACTCCAGCGGCCCATCCAGCACGCTGCCCCCTTCGCTCTGGCTCAGCTTCACTACTTGCCGGCCCGCCAGGTAGCACACCCTCCTGATCGACCCGGCTTTATAGCCCAGCTTATCCGCCCTGACCTCGTCCATTCCTACCAACCGAGTCCCAAACTCCACGACGTCATAAACCAACCCGTTCATCTCATACCCGATCGCCAGTTTTACTTGCCGATCGCTCTGGTAGTCCGCCTGTGCCTCTCCGAGGAACTCCCGAGAAAACCTGTCATATGCCTCACTCAGGTCATCCCTATCGATCGAGTCCAGGGACAGCAACACCTGCAAACCCACGGGCATTTTCAGCGTCCCAAACTCCGTGATAGCCGTCCTCAGCAACAGGTCTTGATATTGAGTCGGCAGAGTCGCCTGCGGATCGCCATCTATCTTGAACAGGTCTCCCCCACAAATCCGCTTTCCAAACGTCACCACCCGATGAGTGATAACTACCGGCTTCCCGTCTACTACCTCCCGAGTCTTATGCCCGATGCTCAACTCCACCCGCAACGGCTTCACTTCCATCTCCTGCCTCCAATCCTCAATAAAAAGGGATCCGATTTTGCAGTCTTTGGCTGCAAATCATGCAGCCATTCGATTCAACCCCCTATACCCCTCGGTAAATTACCCCTTGGTAAAGTTGGTCGGCTGAATGACAAACCGGAAGAAGCTCGGGTTATTTCCCCCGGCCGTATGCGAGTCGATCTCAAACTTCTTCGGAATGCATTCCTGCAACTCCCACACATCAATAGGAGTCTGGCCGTCCTCGTCCAATATGATCAGCCGACCGCTCCGTTTCGACACGTCGAATCCATTGACGAAATCTTCTATCCACTTGAAAATTTCATCCCCCGAGGCATTCAGCGCCGAGGCGTGCTTCACGGTCAGATCGCCGATCTTATAATTCCCCCGCCCGAGCCGCGGATTCGGCCGATTGCTGGTATACAGCTCAAACGGAGTATGATCTTTCGCCAGCCCGGTCACTTCGGTCGCTTGCAGCGAAGTCACCCCGTCAAATTCAAACAGGTATCTCGACTCACTTGTCCCTTCACCCGCCACTTTTCACCTCCTATCAAATCACCCCTGTACGGGCGGCCGTCCCCTGGGCGCCCCTGTCCCGTCTCCTAACGCCTCAATCCGCGGCCAACACCGAAAGATCCTGGAACAACGGAACATTATCGATCTGGAGGATAATCTGCTCCGCTGTCGGAGAAATATGCACTCCCCACTGAACGTGAACCCTCTGAGCATTCAGCTCCTCCGGAGGGTTATTCGACGCATCGGCAATAACAACAAACGCCTCCGCCTCCTTCGTCCCAAACAGCGCGCCGCCCTCAAAGAACGGCCGCAAGAAAGCCTGTCCACTCGCGACCAGGTCCCTGAACAATCTTCCCTGCCCATCTACGACTTGAAACACTGCCCACTCGTACCCGATCTTCCCGCTGTAATAGAACAGGTTCAGCAATCGGATCTCGTGGACCATCTGGACTCGCCGATCCCCGGTCAGAACTCGAGCCCCGTAGATCTTCACTCCCTGCTCCGGCAGTGGGGCGATGACATTTATATCCAGCCCGTTCAACAGAGCACGAGTGTTGTCGTCGGTCTGGTTCGCGCCGCCGCTGGCCGTCTCTACTCCCAGCGCACCCAGGATCTGGATATTAGCCGGAGCCTTATGGGTCCCAATCGTCTTATCGACCAGCGCGCAAGCCCCCGCCACAAAGCCCGAGGGAGGATAGAACTTGATCACCCCGCTCCCCCCGAAGTCACTGTATTGAACCCACGGCCAATAGAACGCCGAATACCACGTCCCGTAGCTGGCCCTCAGCGCCGCCATTCCGTTGGCGTCGGTTCCCAGCGGTGGATCGAGCAGCCCGAGCCGATGGTAGAGATTGCAATGGGCATCGATCGCAACGTGAGCCGGCTCCGTCGTGATCCCCGAGATTGCGACCTGGCCATCCCCCAGAGTTGTATCGTTAAAGACCTGCAACCCGGTCCGATGATTGTTCCCATCGTCGGTCCCTATATAGGTCGCCACGATGATCGTCCCGAAATCATCGGTCCCGCCCGCCAGCGGGGTCGCCGCTAGCAGTGCCGGCAGATTCGTGGGACTCACGGCAATCGAATTAAGGTTCGTGACGTTCACCAGCTTCGAATTCTGATTGATAAACGCTATCGCCGTCGCGGACAGGTCGAAGTTGTCCCACGCCTCCGTGATGCCAAAAAACACGCTGGTTACTGTCAGCTTCACCGTGTTCGCATTCTTCCCGGCCGTCACGGCAATACTGATATCAACCCTGGTCGAGGGATACTTCGCATCAACTCTCAGCGTGTTCAGCGGGGTCACCGCTGTCCGGTCTTTAAGCGTGAGCGTCCCTACGAGCTGCCCCGTTCCAGCGACGCGCACGACATACGCCTGGCTCCCCGGAAAGAGATTGAAAAAAGCATAGATGGCGTCCGCCATCGGCGAGTTCACGTCGAAGCCGCCGAACTGCCGGAAGTAATCCTGCCAGCTCGTCACTATCCGAGCCGTGTTGACCGGGCCCCACGGCGAGTATCCAACCTCGAACAAAGTAGACGACGGCTGTCTTTCAATTGGTCGCGCCACTTGCTGCGTATTGATCAGCACCGTCACTCCAGGCAACGTGCTCTCTATCAAATAAGCTCCACCCATTTCTAACTCCCCTCCTGTTTAGAGTTCAGCCTTTAGGCTGCTCTTTCTTCCCCGCGGGCGGCAAAGGAGCGCCCCCGCTCAATGACGCTTCGTGCCTCTCGCCATCGGCTATCAGCGGGCCTACCTTCGTCGCAGCAGCACCCGACCCCGCCACCGACCCCTGCTCCGGTTCCGGTTCTGGCATAAGCGCGATCCTGCCCGTGTCCAGGTGTCTCGTCCGATCGCCCTCCGTCAACTCCACTTCTTTGATATGGCCGTCCGTCCCCGACGCGGCCAGTATCTCACCGCTCTCCAGCACAATCGGCTGATGAAAATTATTCACAACCTTCACAACCTCAGTCTTCCCCATCGTCCACCTCCTAACGCTTGATTACCCCTGGCTCTCCCGGCACTGTAGTGCCAAACTGTTCCTGCCCATCCACCTCGAAGATCAGCTCTTGCACCAAAGGCCCTGGCGCCGGTGGCTCGACCACATACTTGAAATACGTGTCATAGTGCACCGCGTAAGCCGTCAGGTCCGGCAGCCTGGCCAGATATTCGAGCCCAGCCGGCTGCAACGGATCGAGCGTCAACAGCACCGGCAGCGACGTTGCTGGATCGGTCTTCTTAAACTGAATGCAATCCAGCGTCGCGTGAACATCCGCCACCATCTTGTAGACGCCTGGCTGCGCCGCGTTCGTAGTTCCGCGCCGCCTTTGAGTCTCTCCTCTCGCGTCATCGGAAACAGCAATCACCGTAAAGGTGCATTCGTGCTTGAACACCCTCAGAGAGTTCGGCAGCCGGGCCAGCGCCGGCGACTCAACGTCCTTCCCGTCCGCGTAGGCAATCAAAAACATTGGCATCGACGGCAACAGATCTGATAAAGCCTTCCTCAGCATTTCTGAATCCATCTGTCCCGAATATGGTGCGATCGTCTTCGCATAGCCGCCGTGAGCCACTGCCGTCGCCTGAGTCAGGGCGCCGATAATCCCGTCTTCAATCCCGCCCAAAAAGAAATCGAACCCCGGCACCCAATTCACCCCTGTATGGGCGGCCGTCTCTGGCCGCCCCATCTCCCCAGCCCTACCGAATCAAATACGCGATGAGCACAATTACCAGCACTATCATCACGATCGCATTCACCGTGTTCTTCACCCCTGGCCATCGGCTCGGCTCGGTTGCCGTAGGAGGTGGC
>Ga0207103_10281_pt1 | contig 13433 bp, 7 predicted proteins | sample Alteio_BWMinHeat_81_FD_153546 | JGI IMG/M metagenome (GOLD analysis project Ga0207103, IMG submission 153546) | Enriched cells from forest soil in Barre Woods Harvard Forest LTER site, Petersham, Massachusetts, United States -... | ecosystem: Environmental > Terrestrial > Soil > Temperate forest >...
TCCAAGAAGCTATCCAGCCTTGTATCAGAGATCATCATTCAGAAGTCAGCATTTGAATTTTGAATAAGGGCGCCATCGCGCAAAATGCCGGCGCAAGTAAGATCGCTAACTTCAATTTATAACACAGGCGTACAATGGTGGGCTCACCCTGGAAGGTTTTCTTCGACATTGGATCCCGCATCAGTAAGTTAGGCGAGCAGTTGCCTTCCCCCAGAAGACGAGTCACCGTCCTGTTCATTTTCGGGCTGTTCGGGTGCTTTGGCGTGTTCAAAGCGGCGACGTCGCATAGCAGTGTCAATCGCGACCCGGAGGCTAACCTGGCACGTCTGAGCGATGAGGTGACGATACGTGTGACTGGCAGTACTAACCGTCGGATTAACCTGTCTGACGGCCATGATGTGATTACTTCCTACGTTGGTCCCGAGCAGCTTGTGAGACCACTGGAGCAGGACCAGGCCCAGCCACTGTCCCTGGCATCGGCAGACTTCGATGAGGATGGCGTGCGTGACCTGATAAGTGGATATGCGCTCCCGGACGGAAGCGGGATCATTACATTGCATCGGGGAAACATCGATTCGATCTATCCGAATGCGCCGGAGGCCAAGCAGCGGAAGGCTGAGGGAACATTTACAGAATCGCCGTTCCTATCCCCGGCGCATGTCTTCGCTCTGCCAGTAGCGCCCGACTTCATTGGGGCCGGGGATTTCGATGCTGACGGACATTGGGATGTTGTAGCAGCATCTCGCAAAGACAAGGCGCTGTATTTCCTATTAGGGGATGGCGCTGGAGAACTTGGCAATGTCCGGCGCATAGGCCTCCCTGGCTTTCCAACCGCGATGGCAGTCGGGGACATCAATCGTCAAGACGGACTTGCCGACGTGGTGGTTGGCATATCAGGAGGAAATGGCCCGAATGTAATGGTATTTGAGGGGCCCGAGGGCGTGTTGGGTTCCAAGCCGGAGGTCTTTCAAATGCCCGCAGAGGTGAATTCTCTAGCATTGGGTCAACCGGCCGGTGGGCCCAGTACAGGTTTAGCTGTGGCCGCCGGCCGCGAGTTGGTTATCATCGGGGGCCGTGATCGAAAGCTGTCGATGGATATGAGTCAACAGGCAGCAATAAGAGACGCGACTATCATGGTGTCCCGGACATTCGCGCACGTTATCCGAGGGATAGCGATCGGGACCTTGAGTAGCGATGACGCATCATGTCTGGCCGTGCTAGAGGAAGACGGAACAGTGAGCGTGCTGGGGCCAGGAGGAATAGGGAATGGGAGGCAAAAATCAGTTCAGAGTATAGAGCGACACGGCCAGTCCCTAAACCGAGCCGGCTGCTGGCCGCATGCTGCGGCTCTGTACACGGTTCAGGTCTCAGGCCCTCGCGATGAGATTCTATTGCTTGATTCGACAAGCCGGGAATTGGAGCTGATAACCGGCCCCTATGAGACAGCCAGGAACTCGATAGGAGCATTTCAGTCCAAACCTCTCGCACGCAGTGCTGTAGGCATCCAGGTCGAGGACGTTCCCATGGCAGTGACGCCCATGAGGTTGAATTCTGATAAACTGAGCGATCTTGTAGTGCTCCGAAGGAATCACCACAGGCCCGCCGTAGCTCTAACAGTCGCTGGCGCGAGCTTTACGGTGGCAAATACGGCCGACAGCGGTGCTGGCTCGCTCAGGGATGCTATTAATCAGGCGAACCAGAACCCGGGCCCTGACATTATAGGTTTCAATATTCCGGGCACAGGACCATTCGTAATACAGCCTTTGCTGCCGCTACCAGCGATCAGCGAAAGCGTAACTATTGACGGGACGACGCAACCTGGATTTGCGGGGTCGCCGCTCGTCGAGGTGGACGGAAGCAGCCTGCCATCTGATCAGGCCGCGTTGTTCGTCTCGGGAGGCGGTAGCACGGTCCGGGGTCTTATCATCAGCGGTGCCGCAATCAACGTGGAGTTGACTATGGGCGGCGGCAACGTGATCGAGGGGAACTTTATAGGAACATCCAGCAGTGGGGAGGCTAGCGCTGACGGGCGGGGCGTCGGAGTGGAGATCATCGATTCGTCCAGCAATACAATTGGGGGGTACGACTGAGCAGAGCCGGAATATCATTTCCGGGAATGGACACCAGGGAATCATCGTCCGCAATTCAAATGCAACAGTCATTCAGGGCAATTTCGTGGGACTCAATAGAGCGGGATCGTCAATACTTCGTAACGCGGACAACGGCATTGATCTTGGCGGAACAACCAACACAACGATTGGAGGGGCGATGGCGGGCGCTCGCAACCTGATCTCTGGTAATAGCGCTGATGGAATAAACATCTTTGAAGGTATGGGAGACGTGATCCAGGGCAATCTAATAGGGACCGATTCTGCGGGCGCTAAGGGCCTGGGTAATTCGGGTTACGGTATTCTAGTGGTCAACAGCTCTGAGACCATCGGCGGGACAACCGCTTCGGCAGGGAACGTGATTTCCGCCAATGGCATTTTGGGACAAGGTAGCGCCGGTATCGGCATCATCGGCGACCCGAGGGCTCTCCAGACGGGCAACAAAATACAGGGCAATCTGATTGGAACAGATGTGACAGGCACGGTTCCCCTGGGCAATATGGGAAGCGGGATCGCGGCTTGCGACCAGGTTGATACGGAGATAGGCGGGGCCGCGGGCGGGGCGTCCAATGTAATATCAAGCAACGCCGAGAACGGCATTGCCATCGGGATGGCGCAGCAGGGTAGAATTGGGGGGACCGGGTTCCTGGTTGAAGGCAACGTCATAGGGACCGACATCATTGCTCGCCTCAACCTGGGCAACGGTTTATGTGGCGTCTTTGTCGATGGCGCTAATGTGCTGGAGCAAATCATTCGGAACGTGATCGCATATAACGGTACAAATGGTATCTGCGTTCCGGATAAGACGATTAACGGTGGCCCGCCTGGAGTCAGGATAACACTTCTTTCCAACCTTATCTTCTCGAATGCGCAGCTTGGCATAGACCTGGGCCCTGCGGGAGTCAATCCTATCTTATCCGACCAGCGCCTTGGAGCTGGCCACGCAAATGATCTCCAAAACTTCCCGGTGATATCTTCGGCGGCCGTCTCAGCCGGCAATCCGCCGGGCGCGCGAATAAGCACGGCCGACGCCAGCATAACGATTAGTGGAGTAGTACCTGGTGCGCTGCCTAACACAACCTACATGTTGGACTTCTTTCTGGACGGGAACTGTGATTCGGCACAGGGGCACCAGTCCTTAGGCTTCATCCCGGTCGAGCTTGGACAGGTTAGCTTCACTACAGATTCCAGCGGCGGCGGAACCTTCACGTTCATGTTCACCATCCCCTCAAGTACGACCTCGGGCGGTTTCGTGAATGGGACAGCCACGGATCCGCTGGGAAACACTTCAGAGTTTTCACTTTGCACGACTGTTACGGGATCGTTGCCGGCAAACCCGAGCATCAGTTCCGTTATGCGCGCTGGCAAGAACCTGGTCGTGGTAGGTCAGAACTTCGACTCGGGCGCAGTCTTATTGGAGAATGACATCGAGCAGAAGACGGTGGCCGATCCGCAGAATCCGACAATGAGCTTAATAGGTCAGAAGCTCTACAAAAGGATCAGCCCCGGCGCCACCGTTACAATTCAGGTCAAGAACTCGTCAGGGTTATTGTCAAATCAGGTTAGCTATACGCGGCCAGGCTAGGGGCAGTGGTCGCTGGGCAGTGGCCAGGGGCAGTGGCCAGGGGCAGTGGTCAGTGAGAGAGGGAGTGGTGGTAGGGACCTGAACAGACCTCTAGGAATTCTCTGCTGTGAGGCGGGGTGGGGCCGGTTAACCGGAGCGGGCGAATCGCAGTCCTGGCCCCGTTTGCAAAGCGCCAGCGGCGACGCGGCGGATTAGCCCACCTAAGGCGATGAAGATGAATTGGAGGCGGACGTTTTGCCTGATGCGTTGGCTTTCACGCGTTTATGCCACTCTTCAGGGGCCGTGCCGTTCAAGTCGGCGCGGGAAGACGCCGCGACTACCAGTTCTCTGACAGCGGGAATGACCGCGAATTCGACTTCCGCGCGCGGCTTGCCGGCTTTAGCTAGGAAGTCGAGCTTGGATTGCTTCCAGCCCTGAGGCAGGCCGTTTCCGCTGGTGATGAACGAGAGGGCCTCGAGGCCGATTCGGCCCATTTCCTCCAGATCCTGGGCGAGCGGGCCGGCGTCTTGTAGCGCGGGCGATGCCTCGATCATTCGGTCGAGCCTGGGGTCCAGATCGCGCCAGCTTGCAAAGACGGTACGGAGATGATCGCGGTAAAGCTCGAACCTCGGGGCGTCGGAGAGTAAGCCATCGACCAGGCCCTCCAGGTGGCGGGCGGCCTGGCTGTCCGGCCGAGCGGCGTCCACTAAACGAGTCAGAGGAGCCAGGGTCGTCTGAGGGTGCAGCCGGCCTCGATTGTATTCTTTGACCGGCTCGACGAGATCGACTAGCGTCCTGAGCGGAGCGGTATCGGAGGTTCGCGATATCCGGCGGAGTATGACATCAACATTGCGCTCATGTCCGAGCCCCAGATCCTCCAGCTCGCGGCTGACGACCTCGAGCCTGCGATACATATCATTGACGTCGTTGATGCTGGCCTGCGACCAGAACCTTTCCGCGATTGCCGCGGTGCGGGGCCAGATGCGGGAGTCGATGTTTTCGGGATTGACCCATTCGCCCCACATCGTCGCCTCGCCTCCCAGGATATGCGCTGCCTGTTGCTCGTCGAGATCGCTGCCGGCCGCTAACGGATCCACGAGGTAGTGCTTTGAGGCGGGATACATCAAGTCAATGTAATATCCGGAGGACAAGATTCCGTCGTAACCCAGTTTTGCGGCCTGGGCCAGAGACTGAGCGCCGCGCCAGGACTGAATGACGACGTCTTTGGGCAGCTCGGGAGTCAAGATCTCGTCCCAGCCCATCATCCGCTTGCCGTGTTTTTTCAAGATCTTGAACAATCGCTGATTGAAATAAGCCTGCAGTGCGTGATTGTTCTCGATTCCCTTCTGCTTCATGAACTCCTGAATCTTAGTATTCTGATCCCACTGTTTGCCCTCGTTCTCATCACCTCCGATGTGCATGTATTCGTCCGGAAACAGGAGCGCCATCTCGGCGAAAAACCCGTCGAGGAGCTTGTAGAGATCTTCTCGTGTTGGATCGAAGGCGGGCAGAAAGATTCCCATGCCGCGCTCGATCTGGTAGGGCCCCGGAGCGCTTGCAAGCTCGGGATGGCTGACGAGCCAGCTTGTTGCGTGTCCGGGCATATCAAATTCAGGTACGACTCGAATTCCCCGATCGCGGGCGTATGCGATGACGTCTCTTATCTGGTCCTGAGTGTAATAGAGTCCGTCGGAGCCCTGCTTTGCGAGGTCGGGATAGCGGCGGCATTCGACGCGGAACCCCTGATCGTCGGTAAGATGCCAGTGCAGGACATTAAGTTTGACCGCCGCCATCCCGTCGAGAGTTCGTTTCATAACTTCTGGCGGTTCAAAATGACGCGCCACGTCGACGAGCAGTCCTCGCCATGGGAATCGCGGCTTGTCCTGGATGCTGACCGCGGGGACGAAGTAGCCAGTCTGATCCCGATCCAACAATTGCAGAAAGGTCTCCAGTCCCCTGATTACGCCTACCGCGGTGGGGGCGTTTAGTACGGCTTGCCTGGTCGTTACTTCGAGCCAGTACGACTCAGTCTCGTCCACCGCCGGGACAGGCTTTCCGGCGCCCTGGCATTTGATTACCAGTGTGGCAGTGGCGGAGTCGGTGGAGACCTTGCGATTTATCTCAAAGCCGACCTGGTTGGCGAGCCTTCGGCAGGGGCGGTCAATCGCGGACTTAAGCCGATCGTCGGAAAAGCCATCGACTGCTACATTGAATGAAGAATCAATGTTGAGGCTGCCCGGCAGAAACCGCAGTACGGCCGGGACCGGCATGAGGTTGTGCTTCTTTATCACCGATTGCGCCACCGGCTCCTGACCTGTTGCAGGAATTTGCAGGAGTAGTATACCCAGCAGAAGTGACTTATTAGTCTTCATTGACACCTCAAATTGACGCCTCTAATCATTCTATTACGTTTCGATTGACACTGTACTTGAAAACTGGCGGCCACGGAGAACCACTGAATTGAAATAATAAGAAATAGGCTGCCCGAATCCAAGTGCCTCGAACCCTAAATCAAGCCAGGCTTAGACCAGGGCTTTGGAGCACGCAGAGCTCCGTCGATGCTGAGGGGGCTATTTCGAATGATCCTCGATCTTAGCATCGATCGAAATCAAATGAAAGCCTGCGTGTTACTGCATATTTCGGTGATGGAAGCAAAGATAATGGGGAAAACCCGGCTTGTGACTGGTAAGACCTTTTTTAGGAGAACACTCGGTCGGCAGGAATTTGGCTCTCGAACAGCTAATCCATGTTGTCACAATGCTCGTAGGGCGCTAAAATGAGCACCGGGGTTGACCGCGAGGGGACAAAAGGATGCTCAGCGAAGAACGGCGTTCCAAGATAGTTCAACTGGTCAGAGAGAATGGTAAGGTTCGAGTCAGAGAATTAAGTGACTCATTCAACATATCCGAAGTCACGATCCGAAATGATTTGAAAGAATTGCAGTTGCGAGGGCTTTTGATGCGGGCGCACGGCGGGGCTGTCCAGCCGGACACCATAGTGGTCGAGCCTTCGCTGCAGGAAAGAGTGAGGTCTCACTCGGAGCAGAAGCGCAGAATCGGGGCGGCCGCCGCGGACCTGATTGAAGATGGGGATTCGATAATACTGGACTCGGGCAGCACTACTCAGGAGATCGCGAAGCGGATAAAGGGTAAGAGGAATCTGAAAGTCATTACGAATGGCGTCAATATCGCTATGGAACTGATCGCGGTTCCGGGAATACAGTTGATCCTGTTGGGTGGGGTGCTGAGAGAGAATTCATTTTCGGTCGTGGGTCACTTCGCGGAGAATATGCTCGAGCACCTGTACGCCGATAAGCTATTTATTGCCGCCGATGGTGTCGACGTGAACTTTGGCCTGAGCACGCCGAATCTGGAAGAGTCCCAGGTAAACCAGGCGATGGTGGGTATCGCAAGGCAAAAGATATTGGTGGCCGATTCGAGTAAGTTCGGCAGGCGTAGCCTGTCCCGAATCGGGGCTTTATCAGAGATGAACAAGGTCGTCACCGACACGGGCCTTTCGGAGCAAATTCAGGCCGATCTGCGATCGAGAGGCATGGAAATCATATTGGCGTAGGACTCATTGTAACCTAAGAGCCAGTCCCCAATACTGGTGTCATGCTATCTCTTTCTATTAGCAAACTCCTATATCTAAGCAATCCAGGTTAGGGATTGCGTGCGTCTCCTTGAGTCCTATTATGGCGTCCGACTGTGGCGTCCGATTGTGATCTGGTTGTTCTGTTAGCCGGCGGAGGCGCGAGCTGATTGGATCGCTTCGTCCAGGGAGATTCGCTGCTTTCGCCGGTATGCCATGTTCGCCATATGTCCCGCAACCGCTGAACGATAACCTATTTCGACTGGCGCGTTCGGTTCTTTGCGCGACCGCACGCACTCGATGAAATTGGCCATATGGCTGGGGTCTCGGGTCTGGCCTGTAATGGCGACGCCATCGGGCCGGTTATCTTTTTCCGGGTAGTACCGGATGCCCGATTGAGATTTTCCAGAAACCATATCGGTAGCTCCCATCAACCTCTCGATCGTTCCGTGAGTGCCTAAAAAGCGTTCGCCGAGACCGTAGTATTTGTTGTTGAAGGTTGATTGCCAGGTAACGACGACATCATTGGGGTAGTCGAGTGTAACGGCTATCGTGTCGGGTACCTCGCGGCCGTCTTTTTCTGAGAAGACGCCGCCGGACATGTAAGCAGCGGAGGGAACGGGCAGATCGAGCGCCCTCATTATGAAAGCGATCTGGTGAATCATGTTCTCGGTTACGTTGCCTCCGGAGAATTCCCAGTACAGCCGCCAGTTGATGAACTTGTACGGATCGAAGGGCCGGGCTTTTCTGCCGTTAAGAAAGGCATTCCAGTCAACGTTGTCGGCGGTGCAATCCGACGGGACCTTTCGGACCCATTGAGCCTGGCCGCGTGGCGTATTGCGGCTCATCCAGGACTCAACCTGAGTCACTTTGCCGACGAGACCATCTTTAAGCCATGTTCTGGCGTCGGTCAGGGCACCGGAGCTCTGATGCTGGAGTCCGATTGTGATTACACGGTCGGATTTGAGGGCAGCCTGGCGGCAGGTCTCAGCTTCATCTATCGACCATGTCATGGTCTTTTCAGAATAGAGGTCCTTGCCGGCCGCAATGGCGTCCACAAAATGACGGGCATGACAATGCAGCGGGGTAGCTACTATGACGGCATCGACCTCTTTCATATCGAGGAGCCGGCGATGATCGGTCACGGGCTTGATGCCAGGGGCGAGCCTGGCTGCTTCGTCGTGCCGTCGCTTGTATACGTCGGCGACTGTCACGAACTCGATATTGGGTACGCGCAGGAACTCCTTCATCAATTCCTGGCCCCGGCCCCCGGCGCCAATGATTCCGAGGCGGACGCGATCGTTTGCTCCAAGCACGCGCGCCGGCTTTAGAGTGAGGCCGATGGCGGCTCCTGCCGTCGCCTGTTTGAGAAAATCTCTGCGATTGATTCCTTTTTGGTTCATCTTAGCTCCTATGAGAATGGCGGAAGCCCAAATGTTGGGCGGCCGGCGGTACGACCGCGCCGTGCGAGTCTCTTACAGGTAAAAAATCGAGATTTCAAGGCGGTATAAGCCCTCTTAACCCCCAAATAGTTCCACTGCCCTCGGCAATGCCATCGCAGGCTCTATATTTTGGACAAATCTCGGCCAAAATACTGCTCCAGGCTGTCGCGATCTCTCATACCTCGGCTTCCCAGGCAGCCGCGTGGGCCGATGAATGGAACTACCGGGTATTGATTTTTGCGCATTGAAAGGGTTTCGCTGCATAGTTTACCCCAGACTGATCGCGAAATGCCTGCCCCAAGTTACCTGAAGTCTTCTCGGATGTCAATGACCATTACCGGAAAAACTCTTGACACGACTGTCTAACTGTGATACAAGGGCACTGACTTTGTTTGTCGTTGGGACAAATAGCAATCATTACGGCTTAGAATATCAGCAACGGGGGCAAATTCCGGCCCGCGACCAGGAGAATTCTTGACGCGGTACGGGGCCGATGCGCAAGATCAACACCAATGACTTTCGGATCGCAACTCGCACGACGTCGCGCGAGATCAATCGACGCATAGCGCTGAATCTGGTACGCGAGCAGCAGCCGATTTCGCGCGCGGACCTGGCCCGGCGAATGAAAGTAACCCGGGGGGTGGTGAGCGTACTTGTCGGCGAGTTGATCGCGGACGGGCTGATCCTGGAGGGCGCTACGGGCGAGACTGTCAGGGGTCGAAAGCCGACATTTCTTCACTTGAGAACGCAGGACCGATTTGTTGTTGCTGTCGATATCCGTCTGAGCCGAACGTATCTAATGCTGAGCGATTTTGGAGGCCAGCAGATCTCATTAGAATCATACAGCACGACTCTATCTCCAGCGGATCTCGTCAAGGATTTGGCGCAGCGAACCGTCCGACTATTGAGAACTCATGGTGCGACTTCGAGTTGCGAGGGCATAGGGGTAGCGGTACCTGGTATCGTCGATCAGCGAACCGGCCGGATATTGAATGCGCCGACCCTGGGGTGGCGAGATGTCGATGTGCTGGGAGGGCTTGCAGCGCAAACCGGGCTGCCGGTTTACGTGGAAAATGCGGCGCGGGCATGCGCACTTGCCCAGATGTGGCTGGGCAGTAGAGGGGAGGCAGCCCCACACAGCTTCGTACACGTCAGCGTTTCAGATGGGGTTGGAGTAGGTGTAGTCATCAACGGCGAGTTGGTGCGCGGTCATGACAATATGGCTGGTGAATTCGGGCACGCTCCACTCAACATTGAGGGACCGGTTTGCATGTGCGGGGCGTCGGGTTGCTGGGAAGCTTATATTTCAAACATCGCGACGCTGTCTCGCTATTATGGAAGGGATTTGTCTAAAGGCAGTCCAAAATCGGTTCTGGCAGCCGCGGGTCGAGGCGGCTTCGGCATAACGGACCTTATAAAGCGGGCTCGTGGGGGTGACGGCAAGGCAGTGGACGCGATAACGGCGACGGCGCGCTATCTTGGGCTTGGACTGGCGACGCTGGTGAACGGCCTGAACCCGGAGTGCGTATACATCGGCGGGGAGATAACGACTGCCTGGAGCCTGGTCGAACCCGCTCTCCGCTCGGCACTGGCAGAGCGGGCTTTGACGGATGCGGCGACGCGGACGCCTATTCTGGTTGCTGAACCGGCTGAGCATCCGCGATTGCGTGGAGCGACTGCTCTGGTCGCTGCTCCGATGTTCGCGGCGCCCCGCGTCGCGTGATTTAGACGTTTCGGTCCGAAGGAACGTATTCGCTTCGTTTTGAACTTGGTCACTGCTCTCGTTGGTCACTGAGGCAATCAGCGCGGACCCTGGGCCACGGAACAGTCCCGGTCTTCCAGGCCGGATCAAGTGCGTTGGCAATGACAAGGCGGCTCAGCCGGGTTGAACGATTCGGCTTTCTATCCTTATTCCCGTTGTCGACGATGATGTCTGAAGGGGTCCGCATCCATTCGCTCAAAATAACAAATGAAGTAGTAAGGAGGACGAGATGAGAAGAAATTTAAAAGAGTCTTCCCTGTTCATAGCGCTGGTGGCGTTCTGCCTGCTTTCAGCCACATTGTGTGTGCCAGCAACCGCACAAACGATTGTGGGCCGCATATCCGGGACGGTGACGGATCAGCAAGGGGCTGTGATTCCAGGGGCGACGGTTACGATCACCAACGAGGCCACCGATATTAAAAGATCGGTAACAACGGACGACTCAGGGTTCTTCGTCGTCACAAATCTACCCGTTGGGAACTACTCTGTTACCGCCGAGCATACAGGGTTCAAGACTGGCCAGAAGACAAACAATGCCCTGATTGCCGATGGCCGGCTCTCGGTCGACTTCCAGTTAGAGTCGGGGGGAGTATCTGAAAGCGTGACGGTGGTGGCGAGGGGTGAAACGATAAACAAGACGTCGGGCGAGCTTTCCCGTACAATAGATCAGGAACAGGTTCATGACCTGGCGCTCAATGCCCGCAACTACCAGAACCTCGAGACGCTCATACCCGGCGCACCGGTGACTCAGGCTAATTTTGACCAGCTTGCTCAAACGACCAGCTTGAACACGGGACAGCCGATCAACGGAACTAGGGGCAACTCGAACCTCCTGCTGGTTGATAATGGATTTAACCTTGATTCGGGGAGCAACGGGAGCCAGATCAATAACGTCAGCATCGACTTCGTGAAAGAAGTTGACATCAAGACGTCAAACTATTCGGCCGAATACGGACGCAATGCGGGGGCCTCGATCAACGTTATCACGCGTAATGGCGGCAACCGGTTTCATGGGAGCGCTTACGAGTACATTCGAAACAACGCTCTCGACGCAAACAACTTCTTCAACAACAACAAGGGCCGCTTCACATCCGACGCTACAGCAAAGGCGCCGGACACGATAGTGCCGGCAGGGGACCCGCGAGTTGGCCAGCTCAAGGCGCCGAATCCGGCGCTGCGATTTAACGACTTTGGCTGGGTTTTCGGGGGGCCGATCAAAAAGGACAAGCTGTTTTTCTTCGTAGGCGAGGAGTTTAAGCGCATCCGCCAATCGGTTATTAAGTCGGCTACCATTCCAACAGTGGCTGAAAGAAACGGGGTGTTCCCCACTTTCACAGTCCCGGCAAACAAGATTACAGCCGACGGAAAGGCGTTCGCCAATGTCTACAACGTGATGCAGGGCATTGCTCTCACGTACACAGACACGCCGACGCCGAACAACGCGCTGTTCGCGCAACCAAATCCATTTAACTGGCGCGAAGACCTGGCACGGGTTGATTACGTCATCAACGACCACCAGAGCATATTTGGCCGCTACCTTCACGATAATTATAATCTGATCGATCCGTACGGGACTTTCATAAACTCGGCGCTGCCGACTATTCCAACCAACCGGCTGCGGCCCGGCTACGGGATCGAGCTTTCGCACACGTGGCTGATCAGCGCCACAATGGTCAATGAGGCCAAGATCAACACCGACTGGAACGGACAGCGCATTCCGCCGGTAGGAGTTAATTGGGAGCTCGGGACTTATGGCTTTTCGTATGCCAAGATCTTCCCAAACGTCGGCCGTTTTCCTAACGGCATTCCTAACGTGAACTTCAACGGCGGGGCAGGCTATTCAGGATGGGCAGGCCCGAATGCGTCGCTGCTCGCGCCCACGGCGGATATTGCCCCGGCCGACAATTTCTCGTGGGTGAAGGGAAACCACTCGCTCAAGATGGGCGTCCTTGTGGTGCGCAACCGCAAGGATCAGAACGGACGATCCAACTACACTGGCACGGTGAATTTCAACACTAACCGTCCGGGCTCGACCGGCGATCCTTTCGCCGATGCGCTGGAGGGCAATTTTCAGAGCTACAGCGAGTCCTCGGCTGATCCGGTGGGGCATTACCGATTCACTCAGGTTGAAGCCTACGCTATGGATAACTGGAGGATAACCAACAAATTCAGCGTTGAGCTGGGGCTTCGCTATTCGCGACAGACACCGATTTACACGCAGGCCAACAACATCTCGAACTTCGTCCCGAGCTTATACAACCCGGCGAATGCGCCGTTAATTCTGGCGAACGGGAACATTAACCCTGCGTCTCCGGGCGTTAAAGGCAACGGGCTGGTCATCCCGGGGCTTCCTCCGAGTGACCAGACTGGGCGAGTTCCGCTGACGGCGGCGATACAGTCGACGACAATCGAAGGGCCGCGAGGATTATACCCCTCGTCCAATTTCTTTCAGCCTCGGGTCAGCTTTGCATGGGCTCCATGGGATAAGACGGCGATTCGCGGGGGCTTCGGCATATTCTCGGAGAGGTCCGAGGGAAATCTGATATTCTCAGAGGCCAACAATTATCCCTTTGTAAACAGCGTGTCGTTTACCAACGGGAATATCGCCAATATTACAGGCGGCACGGCAGCGGCTCTAAGTGTCCTGGCGACCCAGATTGCGATAAACCCGAATTTGAAGCCGTCTTATGTAATGAACTACAGCCTTAGCGTGCAACGGGAGCTGCCGTCCAACGTCCTGCTCGAGGTTGCCTTTCAGGGTTCTGAGGGCAGGCGGTTGTTGCGCCAGCCTGACATCAATCAAGCTGACCTGGCCGCCTTTGCCGCCGCCAGAGCGGCCAATCCATCCTTTAACCAGAACTCGTTGCGTCCGTTCCTGGGCTACGGCAGCATTCTGATGAACCTGAGCGACGCAATCTCTCACTACGATGCGTTGCAGGTGTACCTTACCAAGCGGAAGGGGAACC
>Ga0207103_10282_pt1 | contig 13396 bp, 13 predicted proteins | sample Alteio_BWMinHeat_81_FD_153546 | JGI IMG/M metagenome (GOLD analysis project Ga0207103, IMG submission 153546) | Enriched cells from forest soil in Barre Woods Harvard Forest LTER site, Petersham, Massachusetts, United States -... | ecosystem: Environmental > Terrestrial > Soil > Temperate forest >...
TAAGACGCGCGCTTACGCTAATCTCGGCTTTAAATAGCTTGGAAACCGGGCAGCCGGTCTCGGCGGCTTTCACGGCGGCGTCAAATTTGGCTTTGTCTGCGCCGGGGATGGTGGCGACGAGGTCGAGGTGGCTTTTGGTGATGGAGAAGCCTTCGCCGACTTTGTCGAGCGTGATGGTCGCTGTGGTTTCGAGTTTTTGCGCGGTCATAGCCGCGCCGCCGAGTTGCGCGGAAAGCGCCATAGTGAAACATCCAGCATGAGCTGCGGCGAGGAGCTCTTCCGGATTGGTGCCGACTCCGTTCTCAAAGCGCGTGCTGAACGAGTATTGCGTTTGCTTGAGCACGCCACTTTCGGTAGAAATCGAGCCTTTGCCGTCTTTCAGGCCGCCTTGCCACACTGCCGATGCTTTGCGTTGCATGATGCCGCTCCTTTGTGCTGTTTGTAGAGTTTGATTGCTGCGAATCCCGAGAATTCGATTCGCCAGCGAGAGAGAAGGGTATATTGGCGGCATGATTGTGTCGAGTGACGGCAGCGGACTCTGATGGGCCGAAATCTGGAGCAAGTGGCACACCGGCCGTGGCCGCTGCCTGCGGGCGGTTGGGTCATGGCGCAGAGTTGGCATGACCTGCTCTTTGCGCACTGGCCGGTGCCTGAGGCGATCCTCCGTGCGCATATTCCCGCGCGCCTTTCGATCGATACGTTTGACGGACAAGCTTGGCTAGGTGTCGTTCCGTTCCGGATGTCCGGCGTGCGTCTCCGCGGAACTCCTGCGGTTCCTTGGCTTTCGGCCTTTCCGGAATTGAATGTTCGAACTTATGTCGCTGCGGGCGGAAAGCCGGGTGTGTGGTTCTTCAGTCTGGACGCTGGGAACGCGCTCGCCGTGGCGGTTGCGCGCTGGTGGTTTCATCTGCCGTACTTTCGGGCACGAATGTCGTGTGAAGCGTGCGGTGGTTGGATCGAGTATCGGAGCAAACGTACGCACCGAGGCGCAGCGAGTGGTGTGCTGCACGGCCGCTATCGTCCCGTGGGCGCGGTATCTTCTGCCGAACCGGGATCCCTCGAACATTTCCTAACGGAGCGCTATTGCCTTTACACCGCCGATGGTGCAGGACACGTGATACGCGGCGAGATTCATCACGGGCCGTGGCCGCTGCAGCCTGCTGAAGCGCAGCTAACGAAAAATACGATGGCGGAGGCCGCAAGACTTTCCTTACCAACAGAGAAGCCGCTACTTCATTTTGCCCGACGGCAGGACGTGGTGGTTTGGCGACCGCTGCCCTTGGCGCTCTGAGCTGCGCGTAGGCGCGCTTACCACTTGTGGAAAACAAAAAACACGGCAAGAGCGATGCAGCCGAAGCCCGCCGCGTAGTTCCACTTTATTTTCTCGCCGAGATAGAGAACCGAGAAAACGGAGAAGACCGAGAGAGTGATGACCTCCTGAATGGTCTTCAGCTGCGCAGCGCTGAATTCATACGAGCCGACGCGATTCGCCGGAACCTGGAAGCAATACTCGAAAAAAGCGATACCCCAGCTCACGAGGATCACTTTCCAGAGAGCAGAACTGCGGTACTTCAGGTGGCCATACCAGGCGAAAGTCATGAAAATGTTTGAAATGGTAAGCAGGACGATAGTTCGCACGGGCGGAATCTCCTTCATCGTACGGCATTAGTAGAATAAAACGTGTTGGATCAAAATAGGGGTGCGCTCAGCTAGCGGATGTGTGCATGCCCGGAGCAAAAGGTGGTGAAAATGCAGCGTCGCCTCGACCCGCAGGGGATAAATATGCGGGAAGTATTCCAGCGCGTGGAGTCGCCATTGGATTCGTCCATCATCATTTGAAAACCACGATCGCCCGCAATGTGGTCCAGACGGTCGTCCATGTCGGCGTAGAGCTGAATGGCTTCATGAACACCAGGCTGCGATTCCCGTGCGGTAAGAAGCTAGCTCCTCGAGCAACTTGTTGGTGCGCTTGTCGAGTACAAACTGTCGCGCATTTCGATTCTCCTGGGCTCCCATAACTGGCCGGTCCATAAGAGTAAACACCATTCATGAGCAGCCTGTATCAGAGCCGACGGCCGCAGGTTTGCGTCATTACAGCGATCCCAACAAAGTAATCAGGCAACCGAGTTTCTAATGCCGCATTCTGCACACCTGTACCACGAAACAGTTCAGCGGATAGGGGGGCTTCCGATAGAGTCAATGTCGAAGGTAGGTTTCGCTTCCCTCTTTCGGTCATCGCAGTGGGCCCGTCTAAAAGTGTGGAGGATCTCGTGGGGCGGATGGTTAGAGACGTTTGCGCGCTGTTTTTGACCCTGGCGGTCCTGTTGCCGATTGCGACGGATGGGCAGGGGGCCACCGTGCTGGTGGTCACGGGCTCGAGCATGCCGGAGCCGCTGTATCTACGGTGGAACGACGAATATCACAAACAGCACCCCGCCGTGCAGGTCCGCTATCTGCCGGAAGGCAGCGGTGCGGGCGCGAGTCGCGTCTTATCGGAGGCCGGAGATTTCGCTGGCGGCGACGCCCCAATTCCGGAGAAAGACTTAAAAGCAGCCACGACCAAGGTAGTCGAACTTCCGACCGTGCTGATTGGAATCGTTGTGGTCTATAACTTGCGGGGTACGACTGGCGAACTGCGGCTTACTGGCCCTGTTTTGGCAAACATCTATCTGGGCAAAATCACCGCCTGGAACGATCCGGCGCTCGTCAAACTGAATCCGGACACAAGCCTTCCCGCGCTTGCGATCCAGGTGTTCCATCGGTCGGCGGGGAAGGGTTCGAGCTACATCCTTTCCGATTATTTGTCGAAAGCGAGTCCGGAATTTCTCGCGCGTGTGGGGCGCAGCGAATCGCCGAACTGGCCGGTGGGCACGACCGCGGGTAGATCGCAGGATATGACCGAGAAAGTAACGGCGACTTCGGGTGCGATCGGCTACACGGAATTGAATATGGCGGAGAAAGCTTCTCTGCGGATGGCGAGTATCCGAAACGCGGAAGGCGAGTTCGTGAGACCATCAGCGCGCTCAATTGCAGCCGCAGCCAAAGCATTGGCGAGCAAAACAAACGGCGATTTCCGTATTTCTTTGACCAACGCATCGGGAAAAGATACTTATCCGATCAGCAGCTTTACCTGGTTTTATGTGCCGGCCGTCGCCAAGGACTCAGAACGCGGCCGCGCGGTCGCGGAATACTTGAAATGGGTGTACACCACCGGCGAGAAGATAGCGCAGGAAGAGGGTTACCCACCGCTGCCCGACGAATTGCTCGTTAAAGTGATGGCCAAAGCGGAGACGATCCGTTGAGTGGTCCCGGGACAACGGACGGTGCAAACGTTTAATGAACGAGATTGAGGTTCGCCGCCGGCTAAAGCAACGCGACGAATTCATCAGCGATAGCCGTCATTGCCGCGATAGCGGATGACCTGTCAGACGGAAAATGCCTCGCGCGTATTTTTCACGCGGCTCATACATTTAAGGTGAGAGATACAAGATCGGACCGCGGCGTTGGTGCGATCGGCGGCATCTTGGAACGGTCGACGGGGCGATAGAGCGTGTCGCGTTCTACGGGGATGCGCCCGGCGGCGCGGATGAGGCGCTCGAGTTCGGCGCGCGGTGTGAACTCGGAAGTTTTCGCGCCAGCGTCGTGGTAAATCTTTTCTTCGACAACCGTGCCGTCCAGATCGTTCGCGCCGAAGCGCAGAGCGATCTGCGCGATGCTCGGCGAAAGCATGATCCAATATGCCTTGATGTGATCGAAATTATCGAGAAGCAGGCGCGCGACGGCAATATTACGAAGATCGGCATAGCCCGTAGGCTTCGGAATGTGCGAGAGCGCGGTGTTATCCGGATGAAACGCCAGCGGAATGAAGGCCACAAAGCCGTGCGTTTCATCTTGTAACTCGCGCAGTTTGACGAGATGATCGACGCGCTCCTCTTCCGTCTCGACGTGGCCGTAAAGCATGGTGGCATTCGAGCGCAGGCCAGCCTCGTGCGCTTTTTTCGCGGTACTCAACCACATTTGCCCGCTCGTTTTGTGGTCGCAGATAATTTTTCTTACGCGCGGATGAAAGATTTCTGCGCCTCCGCCAGGGCAGGAATCGACCCCCGCCTCCTTCATTTTGTGCAGGACTTGCTCGATGGAAAGTTTGGCGATGCGCGCAAAGTAGTGAACTTCCACCATCGTGAAGGCTTTGATATGCACGGCCGGGCAGCGTTGTTTGAGGCCGCGAACCAGGTCCAGGTAATGATTGAAAGTCAGGTCTGGATGCAGGCCACCGACGATGTGAAATTCAGTGGCGCCCTCGCGAACGCCCTGTTCCGCGCGTTGATAGATTTCTTCGAGCGCAAACGTATACGCGCCAGGGGCGTTGGGGTCGCGGCCGAACGCGCAAAGTCTGCAGTGTGCGACGCAGACGTTCGTAGGATTGATGTGGCGGTTCACGTTGTAATACGTAATGTTGCCGTGGCGCTTCTCGCGAACGTAATTCGCGAGCCAGCCGACCGCCAGAAGATCCGGCGAACGGTAAAGCGCGATGCCATCGTCCATGCTCAGGCGCTCGCCAGCGAGAACTTTCTCCGCGCTAGGCTTCAACCGCTGATCCGTGATTGTCAGTTCGCTCATTTTGAATCCGCTGAAAATTTCAAACGCGCCAGACTGCAGCGGCAGCGCCCCAGAACAACAGGAACAACAAACTAATATAACCGTTCACGGCGAAAAACGCAGCGTCCAGCTTGCTGAGATCACCGGGCTTGACAAGGGAATGTTCATAAGCGAGCAGCGCGGCGACGACCACGATGCCTGCCCATGCCGGCCAGGGCAGCGCAAAGCTATAGGCAAGCCAGGAGAGCAGTGCAATGACGCCGACATGCATGACGCGCGCGATTAGCAGTGCCTTGGCAATGCCGAACCGTTTGGGAACAGAATAGAGTCCAGCGTGGCGGTCGTAGTCGACGTCCTGGCACGCATACAACACGTCAAACCCGCCGACCCACATTGTGACGGCCGCGCACAGGATCAGCATGCGCCAGTCGAGGCCGCCGGTGATGGCAATCCATGCGGCCGCTGGCGATATGCCCAGCGCGAAGCCTAGAAAGAGATGGGACCAGTTTGTGAAGCGCTTGGTGAAAGAATAGAAAAAAAGAATGGCGATGGCGAACGGAGCAAGTTTGAGCGCGAGCGGATTGAGTTGCCAAGCCGCGACGAAAAATAGGGCTGCGGCGGCGAGCGTGAAAAGCCAGGCGAATCGCAGGGAAAGTGCGCCGGTGGCGAGCGCGCGTTGCTTGGTACGGGGATTCTCGCGGTCGTAGCGAATATCGGCGATGCGGTTCATGGTCATCGCCGCGGAGCGCGCTGCGACCATGGCGACGACGATCCAGATTAACTGGCGCAAAGTGGGCCAGCCCTTTGGCGGTTGATGCGTGGCGCGCGCGGCGAGAAGCGCGCCCGTCAGCGCAAATGGAAGCGCAAAAACGGAGTGCTCGAACTTGATCATTTCCAGCACCGTGCGAATCCGACTAGCCATGGGAAACTAGGCCTCCGCCTTCTTCACACTGGCCTGACCCGTCCAGCGATACATGTTTTCCTGCGGAAGATTAATCTGCGCGAGAACGCGGCATACATACTGTGTAACTAGATCGTCGATCGTCTGCGGGTGATGATAGAACGCCGGGATCGCCGGCATAATCACCGCACCCGCTTGTTGCGCGCGCAGCATATTTTCTAGATGGATGCGGTTGAAGGGCGTGTCGCGCACGCAAAGAACAAGTTTGCGCCCCTCCTTCAACGTGACGTCCGCAGCGCGGGAGACGAGATCGTCGCTGACGCCGCTGGCAATCGCGGCAAGAGTACCCATCGAACAAGGCACTACGATCATCGAATCCACGGGGTAGCTACCCGAAGCAATCGCAGCGCCGATGTCTTTGTTTGGAATAGCTTCAATTTTTGCCGCCGAGCGATTCAGAAGCCGAGCGGGGAGCTGCTTCAAGTCGCCGGAAGTAATTCCCAATTCTTCGGAGAAGAGCCGCTGGCCTGCTTCGGTGACCACGAGATGGATGCGCGCCACACGCGCCTCCTGCTCCAGCATTGACAAGGTTTTCTGCGCGAGAACGGCGCCGCTGGCCCCGGTCACACCCACAGTGACGACTTGTTTTTGCGTGTCAGGCATGCTTTCCGTGCGGATACATTCAGTCTCGCAGCCGTTCCAGCGCAAGTCAAGACATGGCGCCTCCGGCCGCCTCTTGTGCTTATAATTGGGCTCCGGCCAAAAGGAGAGGCCCGATGGGCAACACGAAAGCTCTCGACGTCGTAATGGAATTCATCAAACGCATCAATGCCGGCGACCCCGGCGCACTGAGTGCGGTGATGACGGACGACCATGTGTTTCAAGATGCCTCAGGAAAACGGTTCGTGGGCCGCGAGAAAATGACCGAAGGGTGGAGGCAGTATTTCAAGCTCGTCGCCGGCTATCGCATCCGGGCCGATGAATTCTTTCAAACCGGTCAAGCGTTTGCCGTTTTTGGCAGCGCCAGCGGCATGTGCACCCGTAATGGAAGCGCGGGTAAGGAAAATTTCTGGGAGGTCCCAGCGGCCTGGCGCGCGGTCGTACGGGGCGATTTGGTTGCGGAGTGGCGAGTTTACGCGGACAATCAGCCGCTGCGAAAATTGATGGGCGAGAGCATGCCTTAGGCGCGAAACGGCGTCTGCAAAATCTATGACAGAAAAGCATCTTCGCGAACTGCTCGAAGCTGTGCGCTCAGGCGAGCTCTCCTCTCAGCAGGCTCTCGAGCGGCTGAAGCATTTGCCGTTTGAAGACCTCGGCTTTGCCAAGGTCGATCATCACCGCGCGCTGCGGCAGGGTTACGCGGAAGTGGTCTTCGGGAAGGGCAAGACGCCGGCGCAGGTGGCCGAAATAGTTCGTGCCATGCTGCGGCAGAAAGTTTCGCGCCAGAACATCTTGATTACGCGAGCCGACGCGAAAATTTTTGCGGCGGTGAAGCGCGTGAGCCGTGGGGCGAAGTTTCGCGCATCCTCAGGAGTGATCACGATCGAGCGAACTCGGGAAATAACTGGGAAAGGAACAATCCTCGTCGTTTCCGCGGGGACGAGTGACATTCCCGTGGCCGAAGAGGCGTTGCTTACTGCGCAAATGATGGGCAACCGCGCCGAACACTTGTACGACGTGGGCGTGGCGGGCATTCACAGGCTGTTGGAGCATCGAGAGAAGCTAACGCAAGTACGCGTGATTATATGCGTAGCAGGAATGGAAGGCGCGCTGCCGAGCGTAGTCGGTGGATTGGTGGCCGCGCCGGTGATTGCGGTTCCAACAAGCGTCGGCTACGGAGCGAGCTTCGGCGGCGTTGCGGCGTTACTCGGCATGCTCAACAGTTGCGCGTCAAATGTGACGGTCGTGAATATCGACAACGGTTTTGGCGCCGCCTGTGTCGCGTCTTGCATCAACCGTCTGTAGGCTTACCGAGTTCTCAGGATTTCAGCAAAACTTTCATCACATCTGGCTTTTGCGCGAAACGAATCGCTGTAGCCGCTTCCCTAATAGAAAGCGTGCTCGTAATGAGCGGCTTCGGATCGAGTCTCCCGGAACGCAGAAGACCGATCGCTTTGGCGAACGGGCCGCAGCGCGAGCCCACCACTGTGAGTTCCTTGACGACCATGGGCCAGGTTTCGATCGGAACGGCGGCGTGAAACGTGGACTTTAGAACGAGTGTGCCGCGCGGCTCCGTCATGTGCTGAGCTAGCGCAAAGCCGGTGGGCGAGCCAGTCGCTTCGACCAACAAACCATAACTATCCTTCAAGCGTTTTAGATCAGAAGCATCGCCGCGCACTTTTTTCGTCTTAATTTCCGCGCGGCGCGCGAGAGCGAGTTTCTTTTCGTGCTTGCCGTACATGACCACACGAGGCATGACCGTCCGCAGAACGAGCACGATTAGTTGCGCCAGTTTGCCATCGCCGAGCACCGCCGCTTCGCGGTATTGTTTGGTGTTCACTTGTTCGAGAATCTCGCACGCTGCGGCGAGAGGCTCGACGAAGACAGCTTGCTCGTCGCTGACGGAATCAGGGACGACATGTAGATTTTCGAGCGGCAGAGCCAGATACTCCGCGAACGCGCCGTCATGGTTCACGATGCCCAACACCGACCGGCGCGCGCAGTGCGTCTTCAATCCGCGCCGGCAAAAAGCACAAACGGGACGATAGCCGTAGGCCGAGCACGAGACGTTGATTTCACCAACGACGCGCCGCCTCAGCCATTTTTTCCTCAGCGAACAGGACACTCCGTGAACATCGGCGACTTCGCCGACGAATTCGTGCCCTGGCGTCCCCCGAAAAGCGTGGTAACCGCGCAAAATCTCGACGTCGGTATTGCAAATGCCCGCCAAGTGGACACGAATCAGCGCCCATCCAGGCCGCGGTTTGGGTAAGAGCTTGTCTGACGGTTTGAGCTCTTTATCGGCAACGTGAAAGGCGAGCACAGACGCCCATGTTGCCGTACTTCGGCTATTCGAGTCTAGTTCCGCAGTAAGCGGAAGGACGACGCCGAAACGCGTAGCTTTAGTGTGTATAGCTCACGTTGATGAAGTCATCGATGTCCTTGTGCAGCTTGTGATGCTCTTTTTCATCGACGTACATCATGTGGCCGCCTTCGTAGTACGCGAAGCTGACGTTTTTGCGGATCGGCGGCTCGAGATTCATGTGCGCGAACGTGTTTTCAATCCCGTTGAACGGCGTCGCCACATCGTAATAGCCGCACAGGACCAAAACCTTCAAGTACGTTTGCTGCGTCATCGCCGCGCGCAAAACTTCCGCGACTTCGGTATTTCCAGTTTGGTCCCACGGACGCACGTTGGCGCTGACAGTGTAGTATGCGTCGCTGTCCCACTTCAGTTCCCGCCGGGTGTAGTCGTGGAACGTGGCAACAAACGCGCCTTCGTAGGAGGCCTCGCTCGGGTCGTACTCGTTGCGCTCGCCGGCAGCATCGACGTCTATGCCCTCAAAGCGAGAATCGAGCCGGCCAATGGTGCGGCGCTTATCGCGTTCGAGTTCCTTAAACCAGCGAAATGGGCTAACCCGCAGATTCGCTTCCTCGACGAATCTGGTTGAAAGTCCGGTGAAACGCGCGAGGTCTGCGACCACCCTTTGACGCTCCGCACTGGAAAGCTGGTCGCCCTTTTCCAAAGCCTGCGCATATTCTCCGTGCGTGAATTCACGCGCCTTCTGCGCTACTTGGTCAATGGGCAGGCTCTGTAAATCGGGGGGCAACAGGTGGTGATACCAAGCCGTCGTCGTGTACGTTGGCAGAAAGAAAATCGTTCGATTGTCGGCGCCCCAATTCGAAAAAGCCACCGAGGAAAGCAGCGCAATCCCGCTCAGGTAAATCTGGTGGCGCTCCTGAATCACTCCCGCAAGCTCGGCGGACCGCGTCGTGCCATAGCTTTCGCCAATCAGGAACTTCGGCGAAGCCCAGCGCTCATTGCGCGTGATGTACTGGTAGATGAAGTCGGCAAACCAGTTGGCATCCGCAATGATGCCGTGAAATTGCGCCGGGGTTTCGCCCGGAGCGGGGCGGCTGTACCCGGTGGAAATTGCGTCGATGAATACAAGGTCGGTTGCATCGAGAAAAGAATCCTCGTTGTCAACGATGGTGTATGGTGCCGGCATTCCGTGGCCGTCCGCAGTGAGGACCACGCGCTTCGGTCCCATGCCCATGTGCGTGAAAAGGGAGGCGGAACCCGGTCCGCCGTTGTAAACGAAACTCACAGGACGCTTGGCGGGATCAGCAATGCCCTCCTTCACGTAAGCAACGTAAAACATCGTCGCTTTCACGGTCCCGTCATCCGCCTTGATGTTGTAGGTAGCGGCCGTCGCGGTGTAGTTGATCGCCTGCCCGCCAACGCGTGCGGAGTGATGGGTAACCGCCGACTTTTCTTCAGGAACCGCAGGACGTTCCTTTTTTCCCGGAGTGCCCTCGCTCGCAGGCGCCGCCTGTTCCGCAGGCGGGCGCGCGCGCTCACGCTGTTGCTGCGGCGGCTGCTGACCCGGCGGAATAGTCGGCTGCTGGACCGCCTCCGTCGCCAAACCAAAGAACAGAGCAATTCCTGCGAGGACGCACCAATCTCTCCTCATTTCGCATTTCTCCTTTTTCTTACAAAACACTTATTGGGCAACCAGCTGCGCAGCAACACTCCGGGAGAACCCCTCCACTCGCCCGGAACATTCCTTAGGACGCGCAAAGCGCCGTTCCAGTTTCACCGACAAAGGTATTGATCGCGGGGTCTTTGCAAGCTTCAGCAGCGGGTGAAACGAATAGAAAGAAGACCGCCCGAGAATTCGGCGGCGGATGGAATCAGTGAAGCGCCGCGGCGAGCGTTTTAACGAGCTGCGGTTCCTGTTCGGGAAAGACCGTCCTAAGATCAAGAATCAGCCGGTCATTCTCGACACGCGCAATCACCGAAATACCCGCCGGCGCGCGGCGAAGCCGCTGTTCGAGCTGCGCTGCGGAATAGCGCGCACTTGCCATGCGAATAACCCTGGTGGGCAGCGCCTGCGTTGGCGTCGAGCCGCCACCCGCCAGAGATGTGCCGTCCACAACCTCCATCTCCACTTCGTCGAGCGGAAGCTCCGGCCGCAGCTCGCGCAGAAAGTTCTCGGAGCGGCGCTTGAGCTCCGCAGCGCTCGTTCGAATCATGCGCAACGCTGGAATTTCATCCCAAGCCGCGCGCAGATACGCACCGAGAGTCACTTCCAGCGCCGCCGTCGTCAGCTTGTCCACGCGCAAAGCGCGGAAGAGGGGATGTCTTCGCACGCGCGTCACAAGTTCTTTTTTCCCGGCGATGATGCCCGCCTGCGGTCCCCCCAAGAGTTTGTCGCCGCTGAACATCACGATCGATACGCCTTCGTCGACGCTATGCCGGACAAGGGGTTCGGAGATTCCGCTCGCGGAAAGATCGACCAGACATCCCGAGCCGAGATCTTCAACCAAAGGAAGTCCGCTTCGCTGGCTGAGAGCAGCCAATTCTTCAAGCCCAGGTTTTTCTGCAAACCCGGTGATCCGGAAATTGGAAGGATGCACGCGCAAGAGCAGCCGCGTCTTATCAGTGATAGCGTTTTCGTAGTCAGCGAGCCGCGTTCGGTTCGTAGTTCCAACCTCCCGGAGCACCGCCCCGCTCTCCGCCATAATCTCCGGGATGCGAAAACCGTCGCCAATCTCAATCAACTCGCCGCGAGAAACAACTACCTCCCCGCCTTTCGCCAAAGCAGTGAGAACAAGAAGCACTGCGGCGGCACAATTGTTCACCACAACCGCGGCTTCTGCGCCGGTGAGCCGCTCCAACAACGACGACGTATGCACGTCGCGCTTTCCGCGCGCTCCCGCTTCCAAATCATATTCAAGATTCGAATACTGAGTAGCGGTTCGCCGAAACTCTTCGACCACCGCTACCGGAAGCGGAGCGCGGCCCAGATTGGTGTGGAGAATTACGCCCGTGGCGTTGATGACCGGCTGCAGCGAACGCGCCAGGATGCGCTCCACAAGGGAACTGATATGTTCCTCAAGTGTCGCCGAATCGGCGGCAAGAAGTGTGAGTTCACTTAGCACCGCAGATGTAGCTTGATCCGTGATCCGCGAACGCAACTCGGCGAGCACCGTGCGGGTCACTTCCACGAGCAGCGTGCGGTCGACACGCGTCGCTAGCGCAGCGAGCCGAGGTTGTGCCAGCAATTCATCGACCGAAGGAATCTGCCTCAGCAACTCCGCCTGCCCAGCCGAAACCGTCTGTTTTGCCCGCGTTTCCATGCCCTCATTTCAGCACACCGCACTCCCCTGGGCAATCAAGCTTTCTATACGCCGGCGCCCGGTGTTAGGTCCATACGGATAATTCGTGGGATACACAATGCGCAGCGCACCCCACTCCTTCGGTTGACGCCTTCGCCTTGTCCTCCTAGCATGATAGTTCAGGGGCTTCCCCACCCATGGCGACCATCGACGAAGAGCTGGCCCAGCTGGAACGGGACATCCGTCAGCTCAAGATTGAATACGACCAGTACTTTGGCGGCGGCCGAAAACGCCCTCCCACGGAAATCGAGTGGCGCATCGAGCTGTTAATAAAACGATATGCCGAGCGTGGCGGCGACCTGAAATACGGCCAGCGATTCCGTTTGAACAACCTCACGCAGACCTACGCCAAATACAAGGACATCTTCCGCAAGAAAACGCAGCAGAAAGAAGAAGGAAAAGTTCAACGCCACTTTGGCGCGGCCGCTAAAGCAATCGAAGCCGAACGCGCGCACAAAAACCCCGGAAAGCCGGTAGAAACGCAGGTGGGAACTCCCGCGACGCCGCAGGTGAATGCGCCGGCCACGGCTCCCGGCGCATTCCGAGTGACTTGCTCCGAACCGGAGCGCGAACCGGACAAGGTCGACCAACTCTACCAGGCATTTCTGCAAGCCAAACAGCAAGCGGGGGAACAGACCGGAAAGCTTTCACGCTCCAGCTTCAATGAGTTTGTCCTCAAGAAAACGAAGGACCTGCAGAAGCAAAAGAATTGCCGCGAGGTCGAGTACGTCGTTGAAGTCGTCGGCGGCCAGGTGAAGCTCAAAGCCCTCGTCAAGGCGTGAGCCCGGCGATCGCAGCGTTTCCATTTCGACCAGTGAATTTTTGACGCTCGCCGCCTTGCCACTTTCCGAATTTCCTCCAGGCGCATACACTGTTGTGCTTTTCTTTTTCGGGAGGAACTCATGCACGTGCAGCGGGCGCTCATCAGCGTGTTTGACAAAACGGGAATCGTCGACTTTGCCACGCGCCTCGCCGCCCTGCGCATCGAGATTCTTTCGACCGGCGGCACGTCAAAATTACTGCGCGAAGCAGGCGTTTCCGTGCGCGACGTCGCCGACTTCACGGGATGGCCGGAAATGCTCGGCGGCCGCGTAAAGACGCTGCACCCGAAGATCCACGGAGGCCTGCTGTATCGACGCAAACACGGGGAAGATCAGAAGCAGGCCGCAGAACACGGCATTGCGCCGATCGATCTAGTCATTGTGAATCTGTATCCGTTCGAGGCAACCGCAGCGAAGCAAGGCTTAACGCCGGAAGAGCTAGTCGAGAACATCGACATCGGCGGACCCACCATGCTGCGCTCAGCGGCCAAGAATTTCGAAAGCGTTACGGTCGTAAGCAATCCCGGCGATTACGCTCGAGTCGCTGATGAACTCGAGGCGGCGCGCGAAACTTCACTTACGACTCGGCTCGAGCTGGCTCGCAAAGCATTCGCGACCACGTCGCGCTACGACGGTTTGATCACCACGGAACTGGAGCGCCTGTCGGCCTTGGCGACCCACTTGGAATTGGGGGAAAAGGCGGTGCTGCCGGAACGGTTGCATATCGCGCTGC
>Ga0207103_10283_pt1 | contig 13392 bp, 9 predicted proteins | sample Alteio_BWMinHeat_81_FD_153546 | JGI IMG/M metagenome (GOLD analysis project Ga0207103, IMG submission 153546) | Enriched cells from forest soil in Barre Woods Harvard Forest LTER site, Petersham, Massachusetts, United States -... | ecosystem: Environmental > Terrestrial > Soil > Temperate forest >...
GTGCCTTTGCGGCCTCGCTGATTTTCGTGGCCTGCCACGCCACCGCCTGCCATCGCCCGTTGCGGCGAAGAAACGTTCCAGTGTTCCTGTAGTGTGCGGTCTCCACTTTTCCGTCGCCGTGTTCCGTACGGCCCTCCAACCTGAACGCCACAATTACCGTGTCACCGTACTGGTGAACCACAATATCTTCGGCCGAATAGGTGCTCTTCCCTTCTGACGCCGGCGTGGCCTTCCCGAGGCTTTCCATAATGGAGGCTTTTGTGATGACCACTCCTGACGCTCTCGTATAAATCACATCGTCAGCAAAAAACTTTTCAAATATCGCACGGTCGCCACTACCGGCGCCGGCCATGAACTCACGCAGGAGCGCCGTGATCTCCTGCGCCGCGCCTGCTTGCGCCCGAATAGTCGCAGCGCCTACTGAACACAGCGCCACGACTGTAAGAACTACTCTTAGGAATTTCATTGCGTCCCTCCCTCCGCTACTGCTCCCGTCTGGATTTTCACCGGGTGGATTCTTCCTGTTAGGATAGAACGATTCAGGAGTTCTGAAGAATCTAAATGGAAACCGCTTATATTTGCGACGCCATTCGAACGCCCATCGGCCGATATGCCGGAACGCTCGCCTCCGTTCGCACGGACGATCTGGCAGCAATTCCCATCAAAGCCCTAATCGAGCGCAATGCCCAAGTGGATTGGAATGCCCTGGATGACGTCGTCTACGGTTGCGCGAATCAGGCCGGTGAGGACAATCGCAACATCGGCCGGATGGCTTTGCTGCTCGCCGGACTTCCGAAAGAAGTCCCTGGGGCGACTGTAAATCGCCTTTGCGGCTCCAGTATGGACGCCGTGGCTACCGCCGCCCGCGTGATTAAGAGCGGTGAGGGCGAACTCATTATCGCGGGCGGTGTCGAGAGCATGTCTCGCGCTCCCTTCGTGATGGGCAAAGCGGACGCGGCATTTTCGCGCGGGGCGAAAATCGAAGACACTACCATCGGTTGGCGCTTCATCAATCCGCTCATGAAAGCGAAATATGGCGTCGACTCGATGCCCGAAACCGCGGAGATTGTTGCGGAAGAATTCCACGTCTCGCGGGAGGATCAAGATGCGTTTGCCCTGAGAAGCCAGCAACGCGCCGCAGCAGCAATGCGCGGAGGGATTCTCGCACAGGAAATTGTACCGGTCCCGGTCCCGCAAAAAAAAGGGAACCCCATTGTATTCAGCGCCGACGAACACCCCAGGGCAGACACTTCCCTGGCTGGACTTTCAAAATTGCCAGGCATCGTAAAACCGGACGGCACGGTCACCGCCGGAAACGCATCCGGCGTAAACGACGGCGCGTGCGCCATTCTTCTGGCATCGGAATCGGCCGCCAAGCGCCATGGATTATCCCCTAGGGCGCGCGTCGTTGCCGCCGCGGCGGCGGGAGTTGCTCCGCGCATCATGGGTATGGGGCCCGCTCCTGCCTCGCGCAGAGTCTTTGCGAAAACCAACCTCACAGTTGGTCAGATGGATGTCATCGAACTGAATGAAGCCTTTGCTTCGCAAGCCCTCGCGGTGCTCCGCGAACTCGGTATCGCCGATGACGCCGCCCACGTGAACCCCAGCGGGGGCGCGATTGCTCTCGGCCATCCTTTGGGCGCCAGCGGTGCGCGTCTTATCACTACCGCGATGTACCAATTGCAGCGAACGGGCGGGAAATACGCGCTTTGCACCATGTGCATCGGCGTAGGTCAAGGCATCGCTCTCATCCTCGAACGTGTTTAATTGACGTCGTCGGCTGGGCGGCGGCTCTCGACCGACTTGTTCGGGGCGGTCGTTTACCCCCGTTGCAAGCCACGCAGGAAACCGTTTTGTTTCCCTGCCAGGAGTGATTACACTCACCGCATGAACTTGCTCGATCCCTTATTTCGCTCGCAAGCCGTCGAAAAGGTTTTCTCCAATCGCGCCACGCTGCAAGGGATGCTGGATTTTGAAGCGGCCCTGGCACGTGCCGAGGCACGCGCCGGTTTCATCCCCGCTTCTGCGGCTCCGGCTATTGAAGCGAAATGCCGCGCTGAGCTCTACGATATGACGGTGCTCGCCCGTGCCGCTGCCAGCGCAGGTAATCTCGCGATTCCTCTGGTCAAACAGCTCACTCTGCTCGTCGCGCAAAAAGAAAAAGACGCCGCCCGCTATGTTCATTGGGGCGCAACCAGCCAGGACGCCATTGACACAGGCCGCGTGCTTCAGCTTCGCCAAGCGCTCACCCTGATCTCCAGCGAACTGGATCTCTTCGCCGCCGCCCTCGGTGAACTGGCGCATAAAAATCGAACAACTCTGATCGCTGCCCGAACCTGGATGCAACAAGCACTTCCCACGACCTTCGGTCTGAAAGTGGCAGGCTGGCTCGATGCCATCGATCGTCACCGCGCACGCTTGTCCGAAACGCAAGAGCGTTGCCTGGTGCTGCAATTTGGCGGTGCAGTTGGCACGATGGCGGCTCTCGGCGCTCGCGGCCTGGACGTCGCCGCGAATCTTGCCAAAGAATTGCAGCTTCCCTTACCGGACCTTCCGTGGCATAGCCATCGCGATCGCATGGTGGAAGTCGCCACAACCCTTGGCCTTTGCTGCGGAACACTCGGCAAACTTGCGCGCGACATTTCTTTACACACGCAGACCGAAGTCGCCGAGGTTTTCGAACCGTCCGCAGGCAGCCGCGGTGGTTCTTCCACCATGCCCCACAAACGCAATCCCGTCACCTGTGCCGTCGTTTTGTCCGCGGCGGCGCGTATTCCTCCTCTTGTCAGCACCATGCTTGCCGCCATGGTCCAGGAGCAAGAGCGGGGCCTGGGAGGCTGGCACGCCGAGTGGGAGACTCTGCCCGACATTGTCCGATTGACGGCGGGCGCATTGCATCACCTGACCACCACGGTTTCCGAGTTGGAAATCGAACCCGAACGAATGCGCAAGAACCTCGATGTTACGCATGGTTTGATTTTCGCGGAAGCGGTCGCCATGGCCCTCTCTGAAAAAATGCCGCGCTCAGACGCGCACGAGCTTGTCCAACAAGCTTCTAAGCGCGCCCAGGATGAACGCCGCGAACTGCGCTCGATACTGGCCCAAGACGCCATCATCAAGGCGAATTTCTCGGAACCCGAACTTGATCGACTCTTCACTCCGGCCAACTACTTAGGGGTTGCCGATCAGTTTATTGACCGTGTACTAGCCCGAAGTGCTGCAAATCGCGATCAGAAAAAAACCCGGAAAAAGTGAGTTCCATGCCCTTTGCTCAATTCGAAGATGTTCGCATCCACTACGAACTGGCTGGTCTTTCCGACGCCCCAGTCCTAGTCTTTTCGAATTCTCTCGGCGCTACTTTCTCGATGTGGGATCCGCAGATGACCGCGCTACGGAATCAATTCCGAATCTTGCGCTATGACACGCGGGGCCACGGCCAGTCTTCCGTAACGCCAGGTCCGTACAACCTCGAACAGTTGGCCCGTGACGTTCTCGGCCTTCTTGACCAGTTGAAGCTCGATCGCGTTCATTTTTGCGGCTTGTCCATGGGTGGCCAAACTGGCATCTGGCTGGCGTTGCATGCCCCAGGCCGGCTTCATAAACTGGTTCTCTGCAATACGGCCGCCAAAATTGGCAGCGCCGAAACGTGGAATTCACGTATCGAAGCCATTCAGAAAGGCGGAATGAAGGCAGTCTCCGCGGCTGTAATGGAGCGATGGTTTTCGCCAAAATACCGTACGACTTTTCCGGAGGTCGTCGCTTCGACTAAGTTGATGTTCGAAAGCGCGAACTCCGACGGCTATATCGCAAATTGCGTGGCCATTCGCGAATTTGACGCGCGTGAGGCCATCGCCGCGATTCACGTCCCGACTCTTGTGATTGCGGGGACCTCTGACGCCGCGACCACTCCCGCCGAAGGACGCTATCTTGCGGACCGCATTGCGGGCGCGCGTTATGTGGAGCTCAACGCCGCACACCTTTCCAATATCGAAGATCGCGAACACTTCACGATCGAGGTCAAAACATTCCTAATCTCCGAATAAGACTGAGCAGGCTGGGACCCCCCACGTCTATATGTTTTTTGGTATTCGACGCATATTCCCAGAACTAAATTCCACGTAACCTTTATGTGTTTCATGCGTCCAACGCAATAAAGCGGTAGCAACGCCTATTGGCATTCTGGCCTCGAAGAATTGGTGTAGCCGGAGCGAGTCAATCGCGACAGGAGGGCGCGCGGTTCCGGCCGAGAAACAATGTCAGGGCAGTGAAGGGGGACTCCAAGTATGGGTGCTTTCGGCAGAAGCTGCCTTCAGGACCGCACCTCCGAGCCCGTCCCAAGCGAAGTACTCGGCGTCACAGAAAATCTTCGCCTTAGTCTGATCTCTGATCAACCCGGATTGGTTGAATTCCTTGGCTCGCCGAGGGTTGTGATTTCCCTCCACGTTGGGCCCTCGGTTTTTGTTGACTGCCGCCGTGGCGGTGAACGGCACCGCGGAACCACCATTCACGGCGATCTTGAAATTATCCCCCCGAATCTTGGCGGCTTCTGGGAACTCAAATCGCGTGATACAGCTTTGGTAATCGCTCTCAAGTTCGGCGTACTCGAACGCATTGTCAGAGAGTCCGGCGGAGATCCAGGGAAACTCCGAGTCTCCAACCGTTTCCAGGCCCGCGATCCACAAATCGAGCACATTGGCTGGGCTCTGAAGGCGGAGATGGAGTCCGGTTATCCTTCCGGGCGCACTTATATGGATGCCCTGGCAACAGGACTTGCCACGAGGATCGTGCGCCATCACAGTTCGTTGGCGCGCAACAGCCGCGCGACTAGAGCCGCGATGCCGGCTCGCAAATTGAAAGCTGTGCTGGGTTATATCGAAGACAATCTCGGGCGCGATCTAGGGCTTGGCGAAATCGCCTACGCAGCAGGTTTGAGTGTTTCACATTTTAAAACGCTGTTTCGGAAATCGTTGGGCATGCCCCCGCACCAGTATTTGATTCGCCGCCGCGTGGAGCGCGCAGCAACCCAGCTGCGCCACGGGAAAATGCCAATAGGCCAAATCGCCTTGGAGAATGGCTTTTGCCACCAGAGCCACCTAGCGCTCCACACGCGTCGCGTTCTGGGATTAACGCCGCAGGAACTTAGGGACAATTAAGAAGCTCTGGCTAGCGAAAAATGATGAATTCCTCAGAAATAGTTCCGACACACGCTTTTTGCGCGCCTGCGGTTCGCCTATCGAATGTGGCCGCCCGTAGATATTCATACGATTGTGCTCGCCTTCGCCCAATTTTGGGCGACAACTCTATTTGCGAGTCACATGATTTCATGCGAGTGCACAATCACAATTCGCTGAGGAACGAATTGTTTTTGTGCGGGGAATCTAAAATGTTCTTCCATTGGGGAGACCTATGAAGGATTTACCTGGAGCCAGACGGGCTGGAATGCGCTTTGAAGAAATCACTGAGGAGCCCGTGAATACGCCTCTTCGTGCCTCCGTCCATTCAGTAGCGCTCGAAAGAGGGCAGACCATTGCGGAATTCCGCGCTCGATCGGAGGCGCTACCCGTGAAGCCGATCAAGATCGCCATCAAGACTAAGGGCAAAATTCTCCTTATCCATCCCGGCGACATTCTTTCCGTCGAAGCGGAGGGAAACTACGTCCTTTTACGCCGTCTCGCGGACTCCTATTTGCTGCGTGAGTCAATTTCAACGATGGCAGACAAACTTCAAGCGTATGGCTTCATTCGCATCCACCGCTCCGTCCTGGTCAACGCCTCCGCTGTGGAAGAGATTCATCCAGGGACCACCGGAGAATACATACTGCGCATCGCTGGTGGCAGAGAATACATGGTCTCTCGAACATATAAGAGTAATCTGAGATCCCTTGCGCACTCCTGGATCGGCACCGACTCTTTCATGCACGACTGACGACTCGAGGAGTTTTCGGGAGGATCCTAACTTCTCCTCGCAAAGTGCATCCTCGGAGGCAATTTCGCTTCGCTTGTCGGGTGTTCGTCCGCTCTCGTGTGTTGGAACTTCGTGCGAAATGCCATCGGAATTCCTGGTGTTTAGAATAGTTTTAGTCTGGCATAGAATCATTTTAGATGTTTCCCTGGAATAAATCGTCATTACATCGCGTTCAGGTATACGGTGTTCTCCCGATTCTGGAATAAATCGGGAGTCCCTCTAATCTGGGACGCCTCCCCGCCGCCCCGACACGGACTGCTCGAGAAGCGGTACGAGCGACGGAATACCAGCCTCTAAACGATTTCGCTCATCTTCGCGAATTCATATTCTCTCTGTACATCTTCTCTCGAAGTCATTGAAAACAAATTAACTCCGAGAAATTTATGATTGGTATGACGCTTGCACTCCACGCAGCGACTTTAGAACTGCAGCAAGTATTCGCGCATTTCAGGTTCCGACCTTTATTTTTATTCGCTTGAGATGCACTCGACTTGGAGGCTGCAAAATGTCTGACAAACGAACTTTCTTCGCAATCGCCGTTCTACTTTGCCTGTCCGCTCTACTTCCCTCTGCTCTCTTTTCGCAGAGCGCGTCAACCGGTACCGTCGCAGGAACCGTAACGGATCCCTCAGGAGCCGCTGTCGTGGGTGCGACTGTCACTCTGACGGATAAGGCGACGAATACTCCGCGCACAGCGTTAACGAACGAAAACGGCCGATATACCCTCGTCGATATTCCCGCGGGAACGTACGACGTGACGGTGAGTCAGCAGGGATTCCGTATTTCGAGGCTCAGCGGTCAAACAGTAAACGTCGGAACCGCTCTCACTCTAAACGTCACTCTCGAAATTGGCTCCGTCGCGGAAAGCGTCGAGGTAACTGCCTCCAACGCCGAACTGCAGACTCTCAACGCCACCGTGGGTAATACCATCTCCGGCACCGCCTTGGAATCACTCCCCAGCATCAGCCGCGACGCGTCCACCTTCTTTACTCTGCAGCCGGGTGTTTCTCCCGATGGTAGCGTCGCTGGCGCGGCCATGGATCAAAATTCCTTCCAACTCGATGGCGGGCAGAACACCAACGACATGGACGGCAGCATGAACATCTATACCCCCAGCTTTGCTGGCGATGTGACCGGTGGATTGATCTCAAAAGAAGTCACCGGAAATCCTGGCGGCGGCCCCACCGGTGTCATGCCCACGCCTATTGATAGTATTGAAGAATTTAAAGTAAGTACCACCAACCAGACTGCGGACTTCAACAGCTCGGCCGGCTCGCAAGTTTCTATGGTCACAAAGCGCGGCACCAACGCCTGGCACGGTACGGGCTACGAGTATTATCTGGACAACAATTGGTCTGGGAACACCTTCGACAACAATTCTGCAAATCCGCAAATCCCGGTACCCAGCTTTCACTACAGCCGTTTCGGCGGAGCCGTTGGCGGACCGATCATTCCCAAAGAAATTCTCGGTGGCAAAACCTACTTCTTTGCCAACTTTGAGGGCTTCCGATGGCCGAATTCGGAGACCATCAGCCGAGCTGTGCCGACTGCTTCCATGCGTTTGGGCTTACTGGAGTTCGGTGGAACCTTTTACAACTTGAACCCGACCGCCGTGGCCTTCAACGGCGTGACCTATCCCGGATCGAATCTCGATCCCCGCGGCATTGGCATAAACTCCCTCGTACAACAGATGTGGTCCAAGATGCCCTTGCCGAATACCACCGGCTGCAACGGCCTTTCGCTCTGCGACAATTCCGCCGCGGGCGGCAACATCGGCGCTTTCACCGGCAACATGTCCATTCCACAATCCAGCAACTTCGGCGTCGCTCGGTTGGATCATGACTTCAGCGCAAAGTGGCACTTCACCACCAGCTACCGCTACTACAAACTGAACCGCACAACGGATAGCCAGTACACTATTGCCGGCGGCAATCCCCAGTCCTTGTCCGCTCGTCCCCAGGTTCCCTGGTTTCTGCCGCCGGTTTGACCACCAATATTTCTACGAACACCACCAACGACTTTCACTACAGTTATCTGCGAAATTTCTGGCAGTGGGGTTCCGGGGGTGATACTCCGCAGCTTGCAGGCTTGGGAGGCGCTCTCGAACCCCTGGGCGAGCAGGCCGCTGCCGCGGGATTTGCTCTCACGCCTTACAACGTGAACACGCAAAACACCCGCACCCGTTTCTGGGACGGCCAGGACAACATGGTTCGCGACGACGTAAGCGTGCTTCACGGAAACCATCTCTTCCAGTTTGGTGGAACTTATCAGCGAAACTGGGACTTTCATGAGCGCAGTGACAACGGCGGCGGCATCAACTTCCAGCCCGTTTATCAGCTCGGCACCAGCGTCGGTGCAGGCATCAACGTCGCCGGTGTTTTCCCCTCCACTCTCAACGCGGCCGACCAAACAAACTTCGGAAACGATTATGTCGCGGCGCTGGGCATCGTTTCCATTGCGCAGACTGCTTTCACGCGTGCTGGAGCGCAGCTCAACTTGAATCCCCCGCTAACGCCCGCTCAGGACAAGAGCACTATCCCCTACTACAACGTGTATTTCAGCGATTCCTGGCGCGTGAAGCCATCGATCACCCTCACCTATGGTCTGGGTTGGACTCTCGAGATGCCCCCGGTTGAAGCTCTTGGCCGGCAAGTCGAACTTGTGGATCAAGCTGGTCAGCAAATCGACACCGAAGCGTACCTCAAAGCTCGCGAGGCCGCTGCCTTGCAGGGCCAAGTTTACAACCCGGAACTTGGTTTTGCTCTGGTCGGGAATACAGGTGGGGGGCAAAAATATCCTTACAACCCGTTCTATGGAGCGTTCAGTCCGCGCATCGCCGTGGCATGGAACCCCAACTATATCGACGGCCTCCTCGGTCACGTTTTCGGGCAGGGCAAGACTGTCATCCGTGGAGGCTACAGCCGCATCTTTGGACGGCTCAACGGCGTAGACCTTGTGCTGGTGCCTCTACTCGGCACCGGTCTCATCCAGCCTGTCCAGTGCGTCGGCGCGCAAAGCCCGACGGTGGGCATCCCTGGCACGACTTGCGCCGGGCCCAATGCTGCTACGCCGGCGAACGCCTTCCGCGTCGGTACAGATGGACTGACAGCTCCTATTCCAACCCCAAGTGCTACCTTGCCCCAGCCGGACTTTCCAGGTATCAATGCAATCGCCGCAGGCGCGGGCGAGGCCCTGGATCGGAATTTCCGGCCCAACGAATCGGATCAGTTCGACCTAACCATCCAGCGGCAGCTAAATAGCAAGACCATGATTGAAGTGGGTTACATTGGTCGCCGCATAACCGACGAGTATCAGCCCATCAACATTAACGCTGTACCTTTCATGATGACTCTCGGCGGTCAGCAGTTCGCCAAGGCTTACGCCGCTGTCGAGAAGTCTCTAGGGTGCGTCACCTCCGTCGCCGCTTGCGGCGCGAACGTCCCGGCCGCGAAACTCTCTAATGGCAGCGCAAACCCGGCCTACACTGCCTATTTCAATGCCCTTCCGACGCAAGCGTTCTTTGAAGCAGCACTTGCAGGCACCGGATACTGCAACGGCTCTTATGCTGGAGTGGCCTTCGCAAGCTGTACGGCCGCCGCCGCGCTCAACGAAGCCGGCAATTTCGAACAGCAAAACGTCTGGAACTTGTGGAGCGATCTGGATCAAGGCGGTGCTACCTGCAGCGCAACCCAGGCGTGCGGCTTCAACTTTGCTCGGACCATGCTGAATAGCCCCATCCCAGGTTCCCCCTTCGGCGCCAACGGACAGTTGACCTCCGGCGTCGGCGAAAATGCCAGCGTCGGCTATGGCAACTACAACGCCGGCTTCGTAACCCTCAAAATGGCGGATTGGCACGGCCTGACCCTCCAACAGAACTTCACTTACAGCAAGGCTCTCGGCACCGTCTCCGTCGTTCAGGCTACCAGCGGGTTCACCACCCCGAATCCCTACGACGTTGGCGCCGGCTACGGCCTGCAGCCGTTTGATCGAAAATTCGTCTACAACCTCTTCACCGTTTACGAGCCACCCTTCTTCAAGGGCCAACATGGTTGGCAGGGTCGGCTCCTCGGCGGTTGGTCGTTCGCGCCCATTTTCACGGCTGCCAGCGGCCTACCCCTGGAGCTCAACACTTCTAACGGCGACGCCCAGGCTTTTGGCGAAGCCGACGGCGTTAATTTCGCCGCTGACGAAAACGCTGTTCTTACTTGCCCTAACACCTTCGGCAGTTCGCGCCATAACAACGTCACCGGATCGGGCGGCATCGGCACCGCAGGGCGTTTGGAACTGCATGCGTAACCCGATTCTGGGTCTGGACGGCGGAGCCGGCGGCGGCGGCGTTCTTCGCGGCATGCCCTTCTGGAACGTTGATTTCCAGGTAAAAAAGAACATTCACATCAACGAGCGCTTCAGCGCCGAAGTCCAATCCATCTTCACCAACATCTTTAACCACGACCAGCTTGCCGATCCCGTTCTCAATCTTCAGCAGCCGTCGAATTTTGGCGTGTTGAGCTCGCAAGTGAATTCTCCACGCTCGATCGAACTGGGCATTCGCTTGCGCTTCTAAACTACAACCGCCCGATTTGTCACTCTCGCCGCGAAAAAAAAAGGAAGGCCGGATCGGCCTTCCTTTTTTGTTTCGATCTCAAGCGTCGAGCGATTTCCTCTCGCTATGGCAGATCCTTGCTCAATCGATCTACTACCGCCTTCGATTCTGTCACCGGCGGATTGTTCAGGTACTTTCCAAAAAAAACCAGATACCTCTGCCACCGGTCCTGAATATGCCGCGGCTCGACGAATCCATGGTTTTCCCGCGGATACGTCACGTACTCCACCGGCACCTTCCGTTCGTACAGCGCCCGATAAAACTCCTCGGCCTGCGGAATTGGCACGCGCGTATCCGCTTGGCCATGCAGAATCATCGTCGGAGTCTTCACGTTCGCAATGTACTTCATCGGCGAATGATCCCAATACTCCTGGTAATTGTCCCACGGAGCCTTCGAGTTATAAAAAACCGTGAGATACCGGTGAATGTCCGTCTGCGAATACATGGAATAAAGATCGGGCAGACCCGCGCCCGGTGAAATTGCCTTGAACCGGTCCGTTTGGGTATCGATCCACATGGTCATGTATCCACCATACGACCATCCGAACGCCCCCAGCCTGTCCGGATCGGCCCATCCTTTATCGACCATCGCTTGCACGCCGCTCATGTCGTCTTTGTAGTCGCCAATTCCCCAATCGTTCTGATTCGCTGCTGCAAACTTTTCTCCACGTCCCGTCGACCCGCGAAAGTTCGGCTGCAGGACCATGTACCCATTCGCGGCCATGATCTGCTCTGTGGAATTGAACGAAAGCAACGAAGCTCCAGTCGGCCCTCCGTGCGGATTCAGAAGAAATGGAACCTTGTGCGAGCCGTCAAAGTCCACCGGCTTCGTCACGATGCCGTCAATTTCCATTCCGTCCTTACTGCTCTTCCAGCGAACTACTTCGCTCGTTGCCAGCGCGTAGTCCTCCAGCCATGAATTCTGATTCGTGATTCGCTCCAGCGATCCAAAACTCAAATCACTCCGGAACACCTCGTCCGGATGCGTTGCATCGCCCGACGTTCCAACCGCCGTCTGCCCGTTCGCGCTGATTTCCGCCAGATTGACCACTGTCGCCGCGTCCGTAAGCGGCCGAACGGTTCCCGCCGCCACGTCCACCGCGAAAATTTTCATCGCTTCGTGATCATCCGAGCTGAAAAGGATCGTCTTGCCATCCCGCGACCAAACTGGATCGCCCGCATTCAGCTCAAAAGCTCCGCTCAATTTCCGCGGCGAACCGCCGTTCCCATCCACGACAAATAGATTCACTTTGTAAACCACGAGTCCGGCGCTACTCAGATAGGCGATCGACTTGCCGTCCGGCGACCATCTTGCCGTCTGCGTCGGATCAACCGTTTCCGCCACTTTTCGCTGCTTTCCGCCGGCCACCTCCAACACCCACGCCGTAGCCAGGCTGGTATCGTCGGTCCGCGGCGTGGGGTTCGTCGTGAATGCGACGCGCGCTCCATCGGGAGACCAATGTGCATCGCTAACCGTAAAATCCCCCTTGGTCACCTGCTTTTCCTCATTCGTCGCAATATTCCAAGTCCAAAGCTGCGCCATTTTGAAATCATGATCCACGACGACGGCATCGTCCTTTTGCTTCGTGCGCTTCTCGTCTTCCTCTCCAAGCGGAACCGTCGCCGTGAGCAGCAACTCTTTTCCATCGGGAGAAAAATGAAATCCTCGCACGCCCGGTTTGTGTTTCGTCACCTGCCAGGGCTCTCCGCCGTCCGCATACATGAACCACACTTGCGGTTTTGCATCCTTCTCGTCGCCCGCGTCCATCGTGAACGCCAGCAATTTCCCATCTGGCGACCATTCCAGATTCGAAACGCTCTTCTCGCCACGCGTAAATTGCCGTGCAGCGGTCGCCGGCCCCGTCGTCGGCACTACCCACAGATGCGTAACACTCTTCCACGGCGTATCCTTCTCTTTCTCCATTTGGTTCTCGGCAACTAGATAAGCCACGCGTGCGCCGTCAGGCGAAATCCGTGGAGAGCTAACGCGCGTTACGCGCAATGCCTCCGCGGTGCCGAACAGTTTCTTGCCATCTTTGTTCTTCGCAGGCGGTTTCTCCTGATTCGAAGAGTTTTCTCGAGCTGCAACCGCTAGCGGCGCCACAAAAATGACCGCGATTAACATCCCGCGCAGCAAATTCCTCATCGCAATCCCCTCCAAGAAATCCGTCTTGCACCTGAAACACCCGTTTCATCTCGCTACAACGCCGCGAAGTATATTGGCAACCCCCCGATCACGCAAGGCAAACGCGTCAACACACACACGCGGACTGGTCACGGCTGGCGCCGCTTCTTTCTAAGTAGCGGACCTCGCAAACGCACGCAGGCACGCACGCAAGGCGTGGCAAGACGTGTCTTGACTGGATATTGTTGCGTCCGTGTATGGCGTTAGTGGTTGACCCACCGCATTGCGTGCCGAGCCCTGGTGCTGCTTTAATCCTGCCGCAATGCGATCACCGGGTCCACGCGGCTCGCGCGCCGCGCCGGCAGAAAACTAGCAAATAGGGCCGCAAGGGCCAGCACCGGAATCGTGAGCGCAAACGTCGACGCCTCGGTCGGCTGCATTCCTTCCACCAATCGGTGCAAGACGCGCCCTGCCGCCAAGGCCACCGCCGTTCCCAGTGCAAGGCCAACGACAATCATTCCAAGGCTCTGTCGCAGCACCAGCCATATGACACTGCTCGGCCTGGCCCCCAGCGCCATGCGTATCCCAATTTCCGGCACGCGCTGTCCCGTCAGATACGCCAGCACTCCATAGATCCCGATGCATGCCAGGACCAATGCCAAGCCGGCAAATATGCCGAACAACAACAAAAGAAATCGCT
>Ga0207103_10285_pt1 | contig 13280 bp, 14 predicted proteins | sample Alteio_BWMinHeat_81_FD_153546 | JGI IMG/M metagenome (GOLD analysis project Ga0207103, IMG submission 153546) | Enriched cells from forest soil in Barre Woods Harvard Forest LTER site, Petersham, Massachusetts, United States -... | ecosystem: Environmental > Terrestrial > Soil > Temperate forest >...
AAACTGAGCGGCTTGAGGGAGATGACCGTTCGGCCGATTAGCGCCGTCCGGGGTTACAGCCGGCTGGATCAAGACCCTATCCAGGCCGGCCGGGAACAAGGAGTGGATGCTGTGCTCGACGGATCCATTCAGAAGTCCGGTGACAAGATAAGAGTGACAGTGCGGTTCCTGAACGTTCACGACGGAACGCAGCTCTGGTCATACAAATGCGAGCAGCAATGCGCGGACATCTTCTCGATGCAGGACTCGATCTCGGAAAAGGTGGCGGCAACACTGGCGCACAAGCTTACAGGAGATGAACAGAAGCTACTCACGAAACGATACACCGACAGCCTGGAAGCTTATCAGCTCTACCTGAAAGGCCGCTATTTTTGGGAAATGAGGACGGAAGAATCGATGAAGCGGTCCGTCGATTACTTTGAACAGGCGATTCAAATAGACCCAAATTATGCGGTGGCCTATGCGGGCATTGGCCATTCCTACACTGCGCTCAGAGCTCGGGGATATGTTTCCGCGGCGGAGGGCGCGCAAAAAATGAAGGAAGCGGTCACCAGGGCTCTGCAGATCGACGATAACCTCGCCGAAGCCCATACAGCGATGGGCACTTACAAGATCACCGAGTTCGATTGGCCCGGGGCCGAGCGAGAGTTCAAGCGGGCCATTGAGCTGGACCCGAACTACCCGACTGCTCACTTATGGTATGGCTTCTTGTTACAGGGGCTCGGTAGGCAAGATGAAAATCTCGCGGAGAGAACCCGCGCTCTTGAGCTGGATCCGTTGAATCTCGAAATAAACGGAGGTGTGGGTGATGCATACTTCCATGCGGGCCAATATGACAAGGCTATCGAGCAAGAGACCAAAGCACTTGAGTTGAACCCGAACTTTCAGTCCGCCCATCAGTGGCTGGGCCAGGTTTATTTGGCGAAAGGGATGTATGACAAAGCCATTTCAGAGTTTCAACAGGGATGGAATAAAGGCTATCTCGGGTGGGCCTATGGAGTTGCGGGACAAAGGGCCGAAGCGCAGAAGACACTTGCAGCCTTACTTGAAGCTTCAAAGCAGCGCTATGCCTCGCCGCTAGACATTGCCATGATATACATCGGGCTTAATGACAGGGAACGGGCATTCGCCTGGCTGGAAAAGGCCTTTGACGAACACGCGACCTATCTGCTTTTCCTGAAGGTCGAGCCGGTGTATTCCGGCCTTCTATCAGACCCGAGGTTCCAGGATTTACTCCGTCGCACCAACCTGCAATCTCCGAGCTCTTCCTGAGTAATCTCAAGCCGTTAGAAGGTTGGATACGCGGAGTTCGCCGAGAATGCCTGGCGGACGTCCTCTAGTGAATCTACGGGCTGTCGGTGGGACTCAAGCTTTCGTTGTCTCTCCGGCAGTGCCGTACTTGGCGGGTTTGAGGGCGTACAGGGTTGCTCTCGCCTTGCCTTCCCGGATAATCCATCCCGCTTCGGTCAATTGTCTCAATCGGACCTTCAGGGTGTTCCTGTTGCCACCGGTCAACCTCTCTAGCTCAGAAGCCGTCAGCCGCTCGTGTTCGCGGAGCAATTCAATGACCGCGACCGACAACTTGGGCAGCGATTCTGAGATCAAGCGTTCACGCCCTAACTTTGTTGCCAGATGATCCGTCTGTATTCTGAGGCACCGTAAGAAAAAGACGGCCAGGTTTCCAGATCAGGTTGATCTGAGCCGAGCGTGGCCTGGGTTTTTCGCAACGCCTGGTAATACAGGTTCTTGTTCTCTTCAATGACGCTCTCGAGGGATGCGTAGGGAACATAATCATACCCGGACCGCAGTAGCATCAGCGTAGTCAGGATTCTCCCACTACCTCTTGTTCGTCCCGCTGCTTGAAGCTCTGCCTACTGAGATTAGACAGCAACGTCTCGATCTGGCGGTCGTTCAGCCGGGCGCCTTCAATCCTGGTCGAGGACCCGATGCTCTCAATAGTGGCGACTTCGCGCAGAGCGCGTAGCCGCTCTGGTGATAGGGCTCTGAGCGCTTGCCACCTACCTTTGAATTCATCAACTGCGGCAATAAGTTGGACGACGCTCTGCGAGACGTGCTGTTCCAGATCGCCCCAGTTTGACGGGTCCATACCCGCAAATATACCCGATTATACCCGATTCTTTAAATCGGGAGGGAAGGTGTCCCAGGGGAGCATCGGTCGGTTAGCAAAAAATGAATGCGGATCGGGATGAGTTGTTTCGCAGGCAAGGATGCCTGCGGTCCCAGGGAGCGACGTAACAATGTTCCCTGGCGGGAAGCGAGTGGGTTCGGGATGAGGGCTTAGCACGCAGGGATGCGTGCGGCCCCAGGGTTCTGTCATGCAGGACTTGTCTTACTTTTGGCAGCAGAAATAAATCGGCGCCGTGCTGTTGGTTCCAATGGACCGGTCGGTAAGTTGGCGATTTCAATAGATCGATATGTTGGTCCGATTCTTGCCGAGTCTGATCGAGACTCATCAGAAAATCCAGGCAGCGAGTGAAAGGGAGGAATCAATGAAACGGATGTCATGCGTGTTCGTAGCGATAGCGATACTGGCCTGTTCGACTCAAGTCGTAGGCCAAAAAGGAACTGCTGTTCGAAGCCCCGGCTACGAATTGAAAGCGCGGGTCGCTGAAGCCTTCACCAAGTCCAAACGAATAAGGATTAGAGTGAAAGATGCCAAGGATCTGAGGGGAACCCAGACCAGGGACGGATCGGTGAGCGGACTCGTCAAGTCAGTGACTGACACCTGCTTCATGCTTCAGTACAACGATGGATCGAATCATCTCCAGAGCGATTGCATTCCTTATGGCGATGCAATCCTTGTTACGTGGCAGGCGAAAACATTGCACATCTTGAAGGTGGTAGGGGAGTACTCGGCTCTAACAGTGTTCGGGGTGACTGTGATGCCTATAGTCGTATTGGTGCTTGTAGCGGCGGCGGTAGTTGGTCATCCGATCGGCGGCTCTTGAGAGAGGCGGTGTCTCGGAGAAGGTGCGAAAACTCAAAAAACCCGCCGCCGAGACGCCGAGGTTGCGCTGAGAGGATCAGATTTTTACTGCTTCGCGGTGCGCTGGACGAGGGCAGTCACAATTCGAGCGAGGCCCTGTACCATAGATAGCCCCATCTTGTCCTCGCGGTGAAACACGGCTGAGCGAATCTCGTCCCCGGAATGGTACTTCACGGAAATCATATAATCGTGATTCTTTATGTCGGGTCGCTTCTTTCCATGGACGAGAAGCGCGAACGGGCCTAGCAGCAGCCACCACCACCAGGCACGGCGCTCACGCCCTCCTTCGCTCGTGGTGCTCGCATCGACGACTCGCGCTTCGATGATCGAATAGGCCGAAATCCTGGTTGCCTTGCTACCCGTGACCAGGGTTTTCACTTCCAAGCCGGTGGAGTTTATTACCAGTCTCACGGTTGTGGGGTCGTCCAGGCCATCGATGCCTCCCAGATATTCTATTTCAACTCGGGTGGGTTCGAACTTCTGCGTAGAACCTCGCTTGAGCGGCACATCGCACCATATGCAGCGCTTAGCGGAGGCGCCGTTTGCGCGGCCGCATTTCTGGCAGTGGGTTGGCGCGGCAAGCTCGCTCATATTTGCTTCCATGACTTTAACATATCTTGAACCAGACATCCTCTTTGCAATTACGTCAGGCGATTCTGGCTTCATTTCTTTAACCTATATATAGTTCAGTTTGTTCACCACCGCCTGAGACTCATAAGAAAAACGTAAAAAGCGGCTTGCAATGGACCGCCATCGTGGTATTATTGCGCCGACCGATTAGTACTCCAGGTTTGTCGAGTTTTAACGCTCCCAGGTTGCGCGATCCCGGGTTCTCCGAGTGCCAGCGCTGATATAGAACAGAAGAGAGAAAACAAAGATGCAGGCGATACAATGCAAGAACCATCCGGGTGTTCCAGCCACTGATCGTTGTGGCGGGTGCGCCGAGACCTTTTGCCCGAACTGCCTCGTTGATATTCGAGGGCAGAAGTACTGCGGCTCCTGCAAGGTCATGGCCCTTCAGGGCCAGCCTATGGTCGAACAGGCGACTTACGAAAATGCTACCGCCGGCGAAGCGCTTAAGTACGCTCTGATCGGTATAGTCTGCTTTGGCATCGTCCTCGAGCCGATGGCCATCGTAAAAGCCATTCGCGCCAAGCGGGAGATTGCTGCTGATCCGCTGCAAACCGGCGAAGGCAAAGCTACGGCAGCGCTGATTATCGCCTGCATCAGCCTGGGGGTCTGGGTACTGGCCTTGTTGGCCAGGCTCGCGACCCTGAAGTGAACGCAGGGCTAAGCTTTTAGCAACCAGGCTCGCCGGGGCAAGAACGAGCGTTGCCGTCCGCCTTTTTGTTCCGTCACCAAAAAAGAAGGGAGGTGCGACTTGCCGGCCCAATGCCCATCTTGCGGACTTTCGGTCACACCCGAGAGCAGCTTCTGCTACGCCTGCGGCGCCAACCTGCAACCCGGACCAGCGCCCGCGTCGTGGTCCCCTGGAGTGCCACCTTCTGGCGAGTCCAAGCAACCCGGCGCCGGAGATCTGCTGCCGGCTCTTGTTTCGGACCAGCCCTACGAATCTACACCGCCCGCTGTCTTGGCGGTGACCGAGTCGCCCCAACCACTTTTGCCGCCGCCCCAGCCGGCTGCCGCTCAGCCTTTCGAGCAGGCTCTGGCTCAGCCTTCAGCGGGAATGTGTCTCCAGCACGCTGCTGTTCCAGCCGTCATTAGATGCGCATTGTGTGGGAATGGAGTGTGCGCGACCTGCGACTGCGTGGCACCGGCGCCTGGGAACTCCAATAGCATGCTGCAGCTTGGCCAGAACATGCATCTCTGTCCGAGCTGTGCGAGTTCCCGCGGCCGCGGCGCGTTCGGCTACACCGCGCCGGGCAGACCAGCGCCGCAACAGACGGTGGTGCCTCTTGGGGCCGGGATCGTCTGCTCCCGTCACCCGGAGATTGCAGCCGTCCGCTATTGTCGCCTCTGCTCGACGCCGATGTGCCAGACCTGTGATTTCGAGCTGCCCGGCTACTTCCATATCTGCCCCGGCTGCGCAACTAACCCGAAACGCGAAATGGGATCCGGCCGGAAGCGCAATTTGATTATTGGTTACGCCCTGGTGGTCTGGACTACAGTGGCAATGGCCGCGATCTTCGCGGGTGCTCTGGCGGGGACGGTAAAAACGAAGGAAGATCAGGAGATGGTCGGAATCGCGATGGCGTTGCTGGTTTTTTTTCCTGCCCTGGCGGGAGCGGCTTTGAGTGTCAGCACGATCGATCGCAAGCTGGGCACGCCGCCTGTGGTGTGGGGCGCAGTGATATGGAACTCGGTTATCGTCGGCGTCTGGCTGATTTTGATCGTTATCGGAAATCTGAAATGACCCGGCGATCGCCCAGGAGTGGGCGCAGACGCTAAGACTGCTCGGGGCCGGACGGGCGCAAGCTGGCAGCTTGCGCTACATCAGGCGGTGAAGAGTACTGATGGAGGAGCTTTAATGGGAGCGGTAACGGTCCGCGTGCTCGACGTCACCGGCAGCCGCAGTTGCGAAGTCGAAGCGCCCGACGATATCCAGATCAATCGGTTGCTTGTGTTGCTGATCGAGCGCATGAATCTGCCGCTCAACAGTCCAGACGGCCAGATCATGAGCTATAAGCTCCACCTGCGGCGCACCGGCACGCAACTGCTCGATGCCCAGACTCTTTCTGAAGGCGGCGTCTGCAATGGGGACGAGTTACGGCTGCAACCCGAAATCACCGCGGGAGGCGAACGCCCAACCAGCCGGCCGCTCTCCTCCACGGTACTCTCATGATCGGTGACGGCCCGCGAAAACTGGCCCTCGAAGAAGGCCGTTTCGCGCGGCTGGAGTCGATCGAATGGTGGAACCAATCCCTGCTCGCGCAGGCCCGCATCCTGGTCGTCGGCGCGGGCGCACTCGGCAATGAGATCATCAAGAACCTCGCCCTGCTCGGCGCCGGCAACCTGGTCATCGTGGACATGGACCGCGTCGAGTTGAGCAACCTGAGTCGGTCCGTCCTCTTTCGCGCCGACGATGGGGGTAAGCCCAAAGCCATCGCGGCCGCGGCGGCAGCCTCGAGTATTTATCCGGGCATGCGCGTTCAGCCGATTGTAGGCAACGTGCTGGCCGATGTCGGACTCGGCTATTTCCGTTGGGCCCAGGTCGTCGTCGGAGCACTGGACAATCGCGAAGCCCGAGTTTTCGTCAACAGCGCCTGCGCACGCGTTGGCCGGCCCTGGTTTGACGGCGGCATCGAGGTCTTGCAGGGCGTCGTCCGCGGATTCGCTCCGCCTGCTACAGCCTGCTACGAATGCACGATGAGCCAGGTGGATTGGGACCTTTTGAACAAGCGGCGTTCATGCTCCTTGCTGGCCCGCCGGGCACTGGCCGAAAGAGGCACTCCTACTACACCGACGATTGCTTCGATCATTGGCGGCATTCAGACGCAGGAAATCGTCAAGCAGCTTCATGGCCTGCCGGCGCTCGTCGGACGCGGATTCGTCTTCGAGGGGAACACTCACAATTCCTATGCGGTCAGCTATCAGGTCTCGCCTGATTGTACCTGGCACGATCCGCCCTGTGAGGTCGAAGCCGCGAACGGCATCGATTCCAACACGCGGCTCGAAACGGTCTGGCAGTTGGCAGCCGCCAGTCTGGGAGGGGTTGACGCGATCGATCTGAGCCGCGATATGGTCGAGCATTTGGAATGCGGGGTTTGCGGGCGGCGCGAACGGGTGCTAGTAGGCCTGGAAAAGGTTACGGAACAGCAGGCGCTCTGCTCCGGGTGCGGCTCGGAACGAACGCCGCGATTCTTTCATTCGCTATCGGCGGATAGCGATCTATTGGCGAAAACGATCGGCGAAATCGGCCTGCCTCGCTGGGATATTCTGTGGGCCCGGCGCGGCGAACAAGCCATCGGAATCGAGGTCGCGGGCGATAGAGCCGTTCCAGGTTAGGAGGCAGGACATGTCGCACGGTAAGAGAGGAGCTAAGCCACCAGCGAACGGACCGGGGCGCCAGCCCGGCGCCGATCCAACCGCCGACCCGCCCGCAGATCCGGGGCCCGATGATTTGTCGGTTGGTGAATGGACGGGACGCAAACGGCCCGTGTATCGCAAATTCCCCGGCCCTCGGATGGCAGACGTGGCGCTGCGGATTGCGATGGAGCGCGAGCCGTTTGCCCAAATCACTGCCCACGCAAAAGAGTCGCTCGACCGCGAAGTCTGCGGCGTCCTGGCCGGCGACGTCTGCGAGGATGACGAGGGACCCTTCCTGCATATCAAAGCCATCATTCGCGGGTTGGCCGCCCGGCAGGCCAGCACTCACGTCACCTACACTCAGGAGACCTGGAATCAGATTCACGAGACAATGGAAAACCGGTATCCGAAGATGCAGATTGTCGGATGGTATCACTCCCACCCAGGTTACGGGGTGGAGTTTTCTGAAATGGATGTCTTCATCCAAAAAAACTTTTTTTCGGCCGAGACTCAGGTAGGGTTGGTGACAGATCCGCTTGGCGGCCAACTGGGAGTGTGCGTGAACGCTGATGACAAGATCAAGTACATTGGGCAGATATGGGTCGACGGGCGTGAGCAAAAATGTCTGACCCCGGCTAAAACACCGGCCGCGGATTCGCCGGCAGCCGCGGCGGCGTTGTCCGATGAACGCCTGGCAGCCATTGAGCAGCGCCTCAGCCAAACATTACGCGCGCTCGACGATTTGCGCACGACAGTCTACCGAGTCTGCTTGACCCTGGGAATGATCATCGGAGTTGCCGTCATCGTGTGGATCGGCTATTCAATGTACAGCAGCTTTACGAGTAGCATGCGGCCGCCCGAATTGCTCAACTACGTGCCAGTGCCTGTGCAGATCGGCGACAAGGTCGTGTTGCTGGGGGTGGGCGTCGTGAAATGGGAAGTGCCGCCCTCGCTCATACCTAAACTGCAGCAGGACAGGAAGCCGGATAGTAACGAGCAGAACCCCGCGGGGGCTGCTACATCACCGGCCGGGTCCGAAAACCAGAATCGACCCGCGGAGGCGTCGAGCCCTGTCCAGCAGGTGAGTCCGGCCCAACAGGCGAGTCCCGGGGTACAGCCGAACCCGGCCCAGCCCGGGCAGAGCGCCGCGGCTGGCGCTGCTAACACCAAGGCGTCGCCCGCGGAGGGGAACAGTGACGTGTCGTCGCCGGCGACTCGCAAATAGGCCGCTGCCCGGCGACGAGTCAAAGTAAGGGAGACTGCTTATGGAGCCGTCCGAACAGGGACCCCGCGGGGATCGCATTCGCATAACTCGGGACGAAGCGATGAGCGCGCACGTTGATGACTTGATCAGGCGGCAGAGGAGCCTCCGGGGTGAAGGAGGTGTAACGCGGGACCGCGGGCGGCGCTGGTATTATCAGAACTGGTTCATCTTCATGATTGCCGGATGCCTGGCCGCGATCGCGGCCTGGGGAGTCATCGAGCCGCTCTTTGACGACTTGCCCTATGTCCAGGGGCAAATCGAGCAGATCAATCACGAGAGGCTGCCAGATGAACAGGGGCCTGGTGAACGGACGATTGCCTTCAGGCCGGTAGCGCGCGCCTCGATCACGATCCGCGGGCAAAAGATCTGGTTGCTCGACGTGACCCGCGCGATAAAGCCTGACGGCTCAAAGGAACCGCTCGATCCCGCGAGCTTGCGGGTGGGCCAATCCGTAGGAGTCTATGCCGAGTACACCGTGGTAGATGGCCAGGAGATGGCGCTCGCGTTCTACGTTGTCACATCGCCGGAAGAACCGCCGCCCGCTAAGGCGTTGCTGACCTTCCGGCAATTGGCGGCGCGGTCGAGGGCTGCGGGGCTGTTGCTTTTCGGAATTGTAGGGGGTTTTATCGGCCTGGCAATTGGCGCCACCGATGGCATTGTTTGCCGGCTCCCTCGCCGCGCTCTGATCGCGGGGGCAGTGGGGCTGGTGGTCGGGTTTCTGGGCGGCTTCGTCTCGGGCATCATCGCCAATATCGTCTATGCGCCGCTTTCCAAGCTGGCAATGCAACAAACCACCGGCGCGATGGAGTCCCTTTCGACCTTCGGGTTCCTTCTTCAACTGTTCGGCCGCTCGCTGGCCTGGGCGCTGGCCGGGATTACTATGGGCCTGGGACAGGGCATCGCGCTCAGATCAAAGCGACTGCTAATCTACGGATTGATCGGCGGGGTGGCGGGCGGCCTCTTCGGCGGGTTGCTCTTCGATCCTATTGACATGTTGATTCTAGGCGGTGACAAGCCGAGCGCGCATTGGAGCCGGCTGATCGGTCTGGCGGTTATTGGCGCCGCGGTCGGCGCAATGATTGGCATCGTCGAGCTGCTCTCTCGAGACGCCTGGCTGCGTATGATGCAGGGTCCGCTGGCCGGCAAAGAATTCCTGATATTTAAGGACTTAATGAAGATCGGGTCGTCGCCGAAGTCCGACATTTACCTCTTCAATGACGGTGAGGTCGCGGGCCATCATGCCACTTTGAGGGCTGTCGGCGATGCCTGCGAGATCGAATGCGACGACAGCGTCGCGATGACACTGGTCAACAGCCGGCCGATCAGGCGTTCCCGGTTGCGCCATGGCGACGAAATTACAATTGGCCGTACCGTCTTTCTGTTTCAAAAACGCCAGGGGTGAGCGATGCATCCGAGTCCCTTGCAAACCGATTCGGCGCTTTGCGCCATCTGCCAGTCGTCCTTGTCGCACGGGGAAGAGCAGACCGAATGCCCCGAATGCCGCAGCGCCTACCATGAGGAATGCTGGCTAGAGAACGGGGGCTGCGCCGTATATGGTTGCGCTAAGGTTCCGCCAACCGAAGGGCGCGCCGCGCTCGAGATCCCAGCCGCCTATTGGGGGCGGGAAAACAAGCCCTGTCCTCAGTGCGGCAAGGAGATTCTGGCTGCGGCCGTTCGCTGCCGCCACTGCGGGGCGACGTTTTCTTCCAGCAGGCCGGAGGACTCGGCCGAATTCCACGAGAAGGAAGAGACCATCGCGCGCTTGCCGGCCCTCAAGCGTAACGCGGTGCTTGTCTTTGTCTTTTGCGCGCTTCCGTGCTCGGCATTGCCCGCCAGTATCGCTGGCCTCATATGGTATATAGTCAACCGCGACGCGCTCGGATCGGCGCCGACGCTTTATTCCGGCCTCGCTAAGGTTGGGCTTGGTGTCGGCTTTGCGCAGAGCGTGCTGGTCTTGCTGGTGGCATTATTCTATTCGGCGTTCCATCAGGCTTAGCTCAACGGGAGGTGATTCGTGCAGGCAAGATTGCGGCGCTTGACCGCCGATTATCAACGGGTCGCTGAGCGGTTCGCCGAGCATCCCTATATTCGCCTTATAAACGTTGAGGGCAACCCGCCGGACCGGTACGCATTCGAGTTTCACCTATCCAGCATGGTGCCGGGCGCCGGCGACGAGATCGGCGTCGGCTCGGTTCACCGGGCCGAAGTATTTCTGCCGCTGGATTATCCCCGGCGTCCGCCGTTCTGTCGGATGACCAGCCCTGTCTTTCACCCGAACATAGATCCGCAGAAGATCTGCATCGGCGATCACTGGAGTGCCGGCCAATCTCTCGCACACCTGATCGTGCGGATCGCGGAGATGCTTTGTTATCAGAGTTATAATGTTAAGAGCCCGCTCAACGCCAAAGCGGCGGCCTGGGCCGAGTTGAATGTGGCGAGGCTCCCGCTGCAGAAGGTCGACCTTTCGACGGGGCTGTGAATTGGGAATTACGAATTAGGAATTAGGCCGATCCTCAATGCAGCGGATGCTTATCAGTAGACTGCGCCAGCTACCAGCCCAACATTGTGCTACTAAAAATACTGGTCCCAAGAAGGCTTTGCAGTCTATGAGGATAGGATAGCATTGATTTTCGCGCGCTGTACTGACAGTGACTAGATGATGGGGAGGGACAACTCAAGACAGCGGGGTAGTCCTAAGAAGAGCGGAGAGCAGATGCAGGGGAACGGACAGCACGAGGCCGGTCGGCACGAGAATCAGCGCGAGGCTGACCGGCCGGGTGTCGAAGAAGAGGGAGGGGGAGGACACCTGCTCAGGCGGCTTGGGCTAATCCAGTCGACGGCCCTGAATATGTCAAACATGATCGGGATCGGTCCCTTTATCACGATCCCGCTCCTGATGTCGGCGATGGGCGGGCCACAGGCGATGCTCGGCTGGCTCATCGCCGTTTTGATTGTGATACCCGATGGCATGATCTGGAGCGAGCTTGGAGCCGCAATGCCCGCCTCGGGCGGCTCGTACGTTTACCTCAAGGAAGGATTCGGCCGCGAAGCCTTTGGGAGAATGGTCGCCTTCCTTTTCATCTGGCAATTTATACTGAGCGGCCCTCTCGAGATCGCATCAGGCTATATCGGGTTCGCCCGCTACGCTGGCTATATATGGAACGGGATGACCCATCTCGATGTCATCGTGGTCTCGGCAGCGATCGGGATCATCAACATCATCCTGCTGTACCGGCGGATCGGCTCGATCGGCAAGATTACGGTTAGCCTGTGGGTCGGAACGCTGCTGACGACCGCCGCGGTGATTGTTACCGGGGCGTTTCATTTCAACTCAAAGCTTGCCTTCGATTTTCCGCCCTGGGCCTTCAGGTTCTCATTCGGGTTCTTTCTCGGCCTGGGAACGGCCACGCGAATCGGGGTCTATGATTATCTGGGATATTACGATGTTTGCTATATAGCGGAAGAGGTCAAGTCGCCCGGGCGCGTGATACCTCGGTCGATAATAATCAGCGTTATCGCGGTCGCGGTGATCTACCTGGCAATCAACCTTTCGATCATCGGCGTCATTCCGTGGCGAGAATTCGTGCCGGCCAGCTCCCGGCCAGGCTCGGACTTCGTCGTATCGATTTTCATGGAGAGGATCTATGGCGCCAGGATCGCCCGCATATTCACTGCGATGGTCTTGTGGACGGCGTTCGGTTCGGTATTCGCGCTGCTGCTTGGCTACTCTCGCATTCCGTTTGCGGCTGCCGTGGACGGGAATTTCTTTCGCATATTCGCCAGGCTTCATCCGACGAAAAACTTTCCGCACGTCTCGCTTCTGGTGATAGGCGTGCTCTCGATCATCGGCAGCTTGTTTTCTTTGGGGACAGTGATCGATGCGCTTGTTACCACTCGGATTCTGGTCCAGTTCATGGGTCAGATTCTCGCGGTGTCGCTACTGCGCCAGCGAGCGCCTGGAATGGCGCGGCCTTACAGGATCTGGCTATATCCGATTCCGAACCTCATCGCGCTGATCGGCTGGATCTTTGTCTTCGCGACTACCGACCTGAGCATAATCCTATTTGGAACCGGGAGCCTCGCGCTGGGCGCGACGGTCTTTCTGGTGTGGAGTCGGCTCTCGCGCCGTTGGCCCTTTGAGAGATCTGCGGCGGTGGATTGACGACCCCTGCGCGGAGGCCCCTTGCGCGCGAACGGGGGGAACGGGTATCTCAGGGGTTCGGGTAGTGACTTGGCTGGGCGCCTTCAAAGCAACATTTGAGTTATGGCGGTCGTACTTGACTTTACCGGGGGGTAGAGCCAGGTCGGGTTGGTCACACTGAATCGCGAGCACTGGGGGGCGGCAGAGCCGCTGGAAATCGTCGGCTTGAACGGATCGAGGAGAGACGATGTCGGCGAGTGACAGCGCTGTTCGAAAGGATCCTTGGAGAGAATATGTCTGCGGAAGATAGGGCAGCGTCGAGGGTGACGTTCGGCCAGGTGCTCAAGAACAGGGAGTTTCTGCTTCTCTGGCTGGCCCAGCTCATCAGCAACTTTGGAGACTGGCTGGCCATACTGGCGCTATTCAGCCTCATCGGCTTCCGGTATCACGGTACGCCATACCAGGTCGCCGGGATCATGATCGCGTTCGTGATTCCCATGGCGTTTCTGGGTCCGCTCGCGGGAGTGTTCGTAGATCGCTGGGACACCAAGAAGACGATGATCTCCAGCGACCTGATAAGGGCCTTGATAGTCGGGCTGTTGATTATGGCATCGGCCCTGACCCACATATACCTGCTGATATTCGCGCTGAGCGCGGTATCTTCGTTCTTCATGCCGGCCCAGACCGTGGCCATACGCAAGCTGGTACGGAAAGAGGAACTGCTGGTTGCGAACTCAATCAATTCCCAGACGATTCAGTTCAATCGAGTCATCAGCCCGGCCATCGCCGGATGGCTTGTAAGCATGTTCGGAGAGAAAGCGTGTTTTTGGATCGACTGCGGCAGCTTTATCGCCTCAGCGATCCTCGTGTCCGTCATTGTG
>Ga0207103_10217_pt1 | contig 13186 bp, 6 predicted proteins | sample Alteio_BWMinHeat_81_FD_153546 | JGI IMG/M metagenome (GOLD analysis project Ga0207103, IMG submission 153546) | Enriched cells from forest soil in Barre Woods Harvard Forest LTER site, Petersham, Massachusetts, United States -... | ecosystem: Environmental > Terrestrial > Soil > Temperate forest >...
CGAAGAATTGCAGAAGATCATTTTGAAAAATGAAAAGCCATATACCAACCGTCCGAATGAACATCTGCAGCCGATTGATTTTGATGAAGAGCTTAAAACATTCCAGAATAAATTCGGTAAAGAATATTCGTTCCTCGATTTTTTGAGTTATAAATTTTATCCGAAAGTATTTGAAGAATATGCTGCGCACCGCGAGCAATTCGGTGATGTGTTTTATCTTCCGACCACAACATTTTTTTACGGATTGGATGCGAGTGAAGAAACACTCATCGAACTTTCTCCGGGAAAAAGTATTCTCGTTCGCATGATGTATGTTACGGATCCTGATGAACACGGCATCCGTTCAGTGTTCTTCAAACTCAACGGACAAACACGTGCCATCGATGTGAAAGATAAAAATGTGAAAGAAGCAAAAGCTGCCAACAAAAAAGCAACAACCGATGATGAAGTCGGAACTCCTTTGCAGGGACGTCTTTCAAAAGTTTTAGTAAAACAAGGTGATGTTGTTGAAAAGAACACTCCGCTGTTTGCAATTGAAGCAATGAAGATGGAAAGCACAGTGCTTGCACCAAAAGCAGGTGTTGTCATAAAAATCATTTTAGCAGAAGGAAGTTTGGTGGAGCAGGATGATCTGGTGGTGGAGGTGAAATAAATGTTGAATGCAGAATGTTAAATTTTGAATGATACTTGAGGTATCTTTGAAATTGCTCTTTCCCTCAGGCAGATTCTTCGTGATGATCAGAATGATAACCACTGTCATGCTAAGGAACGAAGCATCTGGCAATTGTGCCGGACTTAATGCTGCTTGATTTTTATGAATGGCTTTCAGTTTTCAATAGAGCAGAGAAGAATTTCTCAATTCAATTTATAAGATTCCTCTGTCCGTTCGGAATGACATTTTCTTTTTAGAGAATCGGGCGCGCGAAGCGCGCCTATATCACACGCGACTTGTCATTCCGATCACGCTTGGGCGTGAGAGGAATCTGTTTGTTAAATATGATTTGTCACATATTCAAATACTGACATTCATTTTTTTTAACTACATTGTTATTTTCTATCTTTGATCACATCTCTAATCTGATGAAAGCAATCCATATTTTCTTAATCATTATTTTACTTTTTATTCAGTGTAAAAATAATTCTGATACTTGTGATTCGACAGTTGTTTCAGGAATAACAAACGTTACAGGACCAAAAACAGGAAACATAAATCAGGAACTTTTATTTACTGTTTATTATGGCTGGAATAATGGCTGTGCAAAAAGCAGCGTACTGAACGAAAGTATCTCAGGCAACACGATAACACTGAGTGTAAATACAAAATACTCCGGATGTGCATGCACAATGGTGGCTTCATTACAATCAACTACCTATACATTCAAAGCAACACAGGCAGGAATATATTTTCTGAATTTTGTTCAAAGTACTAATCAATTTATTACCGATACGATTACGGTTAATTGAATACAATTTTAAATTGAAATACGTTTTAACTTTAAGGTGTGCCTTTCAATTTTTTTATTACATTTGGTATACTAAACCAACCCCCATGAAAAATAAAACGTTACTGCTTTCGCTTGCAGTGCTACTTGTGTATGCTGCAAAAGCTCAGGTAAACTTTACCGATAATTTTGATCAGGATTCAGCGGGACAATATCTCGCCAAAAATGATGCTGCATGGACCACGTGGAGCAAATCTCCAGGTGGTGCCGATGATATTTTAGTATCATCTGACAAATCACACAGTGCACCGAATGCACTTTTTTTCGCATCAGCGGCAGGCGGGCCAAGTGATCTTGTCCTTCCGTTTACAAATGCTCCTTACAATACAGGAAATTTTTCATTCAGTATGTGGATGTTTGTTAACACTGCTAAAAAAGGTTATTTCAATTTACAGGAACAAACCACTGTTGGTAAAGGATGGAGCATTGAAGTCAATTTTGATTCATTAAGTAATCTCACCATTTTAAATACAAATTCGGGAACATTGCTTACAACAACCTATACGCAGAATGTTTGGTTTAAAGTAGAAGTGAAGGTTAACCTGAATACAAACCTCTGGGAAATATTTATTGACAATACGTCAAAAGGAACTTTTTCAAATTCATACCGTGCTGTTGCATCGGTTGATATTTATGATATGGCAGGAAGCTCGTTCTATGTTGACGATGTTTCGTATTCGTACACACCTTATGTAAAACCAGCATTGAATGCTGCTTTAACCTATATTAATAAAGTATCGGGATATCTGGCAACACAAGTTGTTACACCGCAAATAGAATTCAGAAACCTTGGCACGCAAACCATCACATCGGCAACAATAAAAATAAATTATAATGGAAATACACAAACCAAAAATATCACAGGAATAAACATTGCATCACTGGGCTACGATACTGTTGTAATGGATCCATTAACATTAGCAGCAGGGTCTAAAACATTTACTGCAACTGTTTCGCTTGTTAACGGACAAACGGATAATGACACAACAGATAATTCAAAAAGTATTCTTTTAAATCCTGTTGTGCCTGCAATTGGTAAATTAGTTGTTGCAGAAGAATCAACAGGAACATGGTGCGGCTGGTGTGTTCGCGGAGTTGTTGCCCTAAAAAATCTCGATGAAAAATATCACGGATTGATCGCATCAATTGCTGTGCATAATGCCGACCCTATGGCTAATTCAAACTACGATGGAGGAATGGCCTGCTCATCTTTTCCAAATACAAAAGTCGACAGAGGAAGTTGGTTCGACCCGTCAGCAATGGAAACAGATTTTTTAAACAGGTTGATGATCGCACCGCATGCAATGATCACGAATGCCGCACAATATGATGCAACAACCCGTACATTGAAAGTAAGCTTATCTACAAAGTTTATTCAGACAACATCAGGTAATTATAAAATCGCTTGCGTACTTACTGAAGACAGTGTTCACGGAACGGGTAAAGGATGGGATCAGCATAATTATTATGCCGGTGGCGGCAATGGTGTAATGGGAGGATTTGAAAACAAACCGAATGATATTCCTGCAACACAAATGGTTTATGATCATGTAGGAAGAGTAATTTGTCCCAACTTCAACGGATTATCGAATGCATTTAAAGCGTCAATGAATGCAGGAGATTCATTTGTTCATAATTTTACTTTTGTACTCGACTCCGGTTGGAATATTGGCAGAATGCATATCATCGGAATGGTGATAGATCCGGGCGGAAGAATTGATAACGGATCCGCAACAACATTTTCTGAAGCATCAGCGAATAGCTATTTATCAGGAACAGCTGTACTTGGTGTTCAGCGGTTGAACGAAGTTCAGCCTTCAGTAAATCTATTTCCGAATCCTGCAAAAAACAGTTTTCATATTTCTTTAGATAATAAATCATCTTCTACTGTCAGCATATTTGATATGAGCGGAAAAATGGTTAAAGAAATAACTAATTTTAATGGAAATGAACTGGATATTGATTCACAAAACTGGAATTCCGGAATTTATGTTGTCCGAATAAATACAGGCGAAAGAACGATAAACGCTAAGTTAGTTATCGAATAAAATTATTTCATTTTCAGAAAGCCTCAACATGTGTTGGGGCTTTTTTTATTAATACACTCCCGTATAATTATGCGGGGTAATTTTCTTCAATTCAGTTTTCACCTTTGCGGAAACTTTCAGTTTATCGATAAAATTTTTGATCTGCTTCTCTCCTATTTTTGCATTCGTGCGGGTAAGATCTTTCAATGCTTCATAAGGTTTTGAATATCCTTCCCTGCGCAAAATCGTTTGAATGGCTTCAGCAACTACAGCCCAGTTTTCATCGAGATCTTTTTTCAGTTTATCTTCATTGAGAATAATTTTATTCAATCCTTTTAACAACGAACGGTAGGCGATGAGTGTATGTGCAAGCGGAACGCCCACATTTCGCAGAACAGTTGAATCCGTAAGATCGCGCTGCAGGCGTGACACCGGTAATTTTGCCGAGAGATGTTCGAACAGCGCATTGGCCATTCCGAGATTTCCTTCAGCATTTTCAAAATCGATCGGGTTCACTTTATGCGGCATTGCCGATGAACCGACTTCCCCTTTTTTGAGTTGTTGCTTAAAATATTCCATCGAAATATATTGCCAGAAATCACGGCTCAGATCAATGAGTATTGTATTCAACCGTTTGAATGCATCAAACATCGAAGCAAGATTATCGTAATGCTCCACCTGTGTAGTGTGCTGAGAACGGCTCAATCCAATGGATGCAAGAAATTCGTTGGAGAATTTTACCCAATCGATCTTTGGATATGCAATATGATGCGCATTGAAATTTCCTGTAGCACCGCCAAATTTTGCAGAGCACGGAATATATCGCAACTGTTCAAGTTGCTCTTCAAGACGCTCAATAAAAACAAGAATTTCTTTTCCAAGTTTTGTTGGCGAAGCAGGCTGCCCGTGCGTGTGCGCAAGCATCGGAATATTTCTCCATGCATGTGCTTTCTTTTTCAGATCTTCAATCAGTTCTTCGAGAACAGGCAACATCACATCTACGTTGGCATGCAGCAACGACAATGGAACAGCAGTATTATTAATATCCTGAGAGGTAAGTCCGAAATGAACAAACTCAACCAGGTCTCCGATCCCGAGTTCCGCAATTTTTTCTTTCAAAAAATACTCAACCGCTTTCACATCGTGGTTGGTGATCTTTTCTGTTTCCTTTATTTTTTCTGCATCACGAATAGAAAAGTCGAGGTATATGGCACGCAGTTCTTTTTTCAGTTCTGCATTTATTTTCCCTTTCAGTTGTGGCAGCGGGATCTCCGCAAGTGCAATAAAATATTCAACTTCCATCAGCACGCGGTAGCGCATCAATGCAAATTCGGAAAAGTACGCGGATAAAGAAGCAGTCTGATTGCGGTAACGACCGTCAACAGGAGATATGGCGGTAAGGGTATTTAATTCCATCTAACAATTATTAAATCAGGGGCAAAAATACATTTTTAAAAATAATAACCGCGATGAGGACATAAAGCCACAGATTACGCAGATTAATTAACTAAATGCAGAGGCACAGAGACACAAAGAAATAAAATGCCACAGATTATTTAGTTATAGCCACAGATTTCACAGATTACGCAGATAAATTCTTGCCTTTCGAGAAGTAAAGTTTAAAGGCAGGGTTGAAACAGAATACTGGTATTACTATAAACATAAATCAGTGTAATCTGTGAAATCTGTGGCTATTTAACACCCCTATTTTTTCCTTTCACCGATTAAATTTTATCTCCCGCAAAAAATATTGGGGAAATATCAAATCTGTTGCTGACATTTGCCACTCAACAAAAAAAATTCACAATGAAGCAATTCTTTAAATTTATGCTGGCTACGATCGTTGGCATTTTTATTTCTGCATTTCTTATTGTTCTGATCTTAGTCGGAATTGTTGCAGGCATTGCATCAAAGGCAAGCGATACGAAAGAAGTGACCGTTAAAGAAAAATCGGTTTTGAAATTGTCACTGGATTATTCTATTCCCGAACGCACCTCAAAAAATCCATTCGACAATTTTGACTTCTCCACTTTTGAAGGAAGCAAAAATGCAGGATTGAATGACATACTTAAAAGCATTCGATATGCGGCATCTGACGAAAAGATAAAAGGAATTTATCTCAACCTTTCTATGTCACCAAACAGTTATGGTACACTGGAAGAAATCCGTGATGCACTTATCGAATTTAAGAAGTCTAAAAAATTCATCATTGCATATGCCGAGATGATGGATGAGCACGGATATTATATTGCATCTGTTGCCGATAAAATTTATATCAATCCTGCAGGAGAACTTGTGCTTAATGGTTTCAGTCATCAGGAACCTTATCTTAAAAATATGTTTGAAAAGATCGGTGTGCAACCAATTCTTGTTCGTCACGGAAAATATAAATCTGCCGGAGAACCTTTGATCGCTGATAAAATGAGTGAGGAAAATAAAAAACAAATTGAAGTGTACATGGGAGGTTTGTTTAAACATTTCGTTACAAAAATTTCGGAGGCACGGAAAAAATCGTATGATGAAGTTTTCAATATTGTAAATAAACTACTCATTCAGAATCCTGATGATGCAGTTAAACAAGGGATGATCGATGGTGCGAAATATGAAGATGAAGTGATGAGTGAAATGAAGAAATCAACCGGAGTTGCTGAAAAAGATAAACTGAGTTTTATCAGTGCCGGTTCATATTCAAAAAATGCGAAAGACGGATCAACACTTACTTCAAAAAATAAAATTGCCATTGTATATTTTGACGGTGACATTGTGAGCGGAGAAAGTGATAAAGACAATGTCGGATCAATTACACTTGCTGAAAGCATCAGCAAAGCGAGAAAAGATTCTTCGGTGAAAGCGATCATTCTCCGCGTGAATTCTCCGGGTGGAAGTGCAATGGCTTCGGATGTGATCTGGAGAGAAATTGAGTTGGCAAAAAAATCAAAGCCCGTGATCGCATCGTTCGGTTCGGTGGCTGCTTCGGGTGGTTACTATCTTGCCGCTCCTGCCGATGTGATCGTTGCAGAGCCTAATACCATAACAGGTTCGATCGGTGTATTTGCAATTTTGATGAATGCCGAAAAATTACTAAATGATAAACTTGGGATAAAATTCCAGACGGTGAAGATCGGTGAATATGCCGACCTTGGTTCACCCGACAGAGCAATGACTCCAGCAGAGCTGACCATCATTCAGCATGGTGTTGACAGAATTTATGACGACTTCATTTCCAAAGTTGCATCAGGAAGAAAGCTGGACAAAGCAAAAATTGACAGCATCGCACAAGGTCGTGTCTGGACAGGTGAAGATGCCATCAGCATCGGTCTCGTGGATGAACTTGGCGGATTGGATAAAGCAGTTTCGATCGCTGTAAAAAAAGCAAAACTCACCGATTATAAATTCGTGAATTACCCTGAACAGAAAGATCCGTTCAATAATATTCTGAAAAGTTTTGGTGATGAAGCAAGCATTTATTTCACAAAAAAACAACTCGGTACCGATTATAAATATTATGAGATGATCCGCAAAGCTTCGATGAATACTGGCATTCAGGCAAGGATGATGTGGGACACGGAGATGAAATAAGAGTATTTTAAAAAATAAAAAAAGAGCTTCCGGATGTGGGGAGCTCTTTTTTTATAATAAATAGCTTCTACTTCATCACTACAAATCGTTTAATTTCATTTATCTGGTTTCCATCAAGTTTTACGAAATATGTTCCTGACGGAATACTCAAAGGTATGTTGAAATGAGTGTTCTTATCTGTTGCAAAGTATGAACCTGAATAAATTGTTTTTCCCAAAACATCAATGATAGTAATTGAAATAGCTGATTCTACTGAAAGATTTTTTATATCAATATTCAAATTATCCATTGCAGGGTTCGGATAAAAAGATACTTCAGTAACACCTGAAACTTCTTCCTCAATTTGTGAATTTGTTATATAAGGAATATCATTAGCTGATTTTTTTGCGTACAAAATTGTATCATAAATTCCACATTGTTTAACTGAATTCATGAATTCCTTTGTAGTTATTGTTCCATTTTGGAGTTTGATTTCTTTATCAAGATAACACTGCCATTTTTCAATGAATTGTATATCCGATGATTTCGCCAATTGATGCGCCTGATTGAGTAAGGTTAACGCCTGTGTTCTTCTGTTTGATAACCGGAATGCCATTGCTTTATCACGGATCAATCTATAACGTGTAGCCGTATCACTAAAGGCTGTTCTGTTCAATAACGTATCCTGAAGATTTATCAGTTTATTGATGTGCGAAGATGTTGATGTTTGCTGGATAAGACCATGTTTAACGCCCATACCAATTGTTTGCTGCATCCTTGCGTAAATAAGATCAGTTACAGGTTTTGCCCGGTTTTTGTAGCTTCCGAAATTATGTTTCAGAACTTGTTCGTGATAGTTTAATTGAGCCTCCATCCCTGCTTGAGTGGTATCAATATCATCTGAGAATACTGCCTTTAAAACGTGTTTCATTGATTGTCCGTTTTGATATGGAATACTGTCAGCCCTTTCAAAAATCTTCGAAGAGTACACATTTCCTGTTTTACGAAAACAGGTTGGACATGGATCAACATGCACCGGACAAAGTTCATCAATATTTGGAGGTGATGTTAAATAATTAGAAGAATTGAGCCAATGAAAGCTTTGAATGAAATCATAAAACTGACCGCTTGGATCGCTGAAATCAATAAAACTATTTTGTTTTGACGGACCGGAAATATCATATGTCCAGAAATTACTTTCAGCGTCAAGTTGTAATAAGACTGAAGTAATATTACCGTTTAATGATGCCTGATCGGAATACAAATTACTATTTGCGTTTTGTATGTAAATATTGTTTGCATTATTCGCATTTACAGCATACACATAACCGCTTAAATCCATTCTTCCTGCATCCGATAGCAATGATGGATCAAGTGTTAAACTTGCATTGTTGTTTAAGATGATCGAACTGTTATCGACCTTTGCATTCATGCCTTTAATTTTACCACACTTTGCCGACAGATCACTTCCTTCCATTATGATCCCTGCATCATACATATTATTTATTTTTACACGTTCGAGGTAAAGGCTTGCAAGAGAATTTCCGGAGAAAACAATTCCTTTCGAAATACCTGAAGACGGATACATTGAAGATCCCTGAACGGTACAAACCGCACAACTTGTATATGTTGTCATCGCATCTGATCTCCATGCCAGATAATTATCAGTGAATGTTAGTCCGGATAACTCTGTATTGCAATTATATAAATACAAACCCTCCAGGTTCGAATTAAAAGAGGTATTTAAAATGGTTACTCTATTGGGTGATAAAATATTATACGCGTGAATATTTCCTCTGTTTGCAATTACCGAAGATTCAATAGTAACATTACCCCAGCAAAAGAACGGAGATTTAATTGTAGAAATTGATGCAATAAAACTATTTGCACAATAATTTGAGCTTGTTGATCCGGCATCATTAAAAATAACATTGTTTAATGTCAGCGGTGCATTGAAGTTAATTGCACATGAACTTTGGATGATACCGTTACTAAGTGTGATATTTTGAATCCCGCCTAATGAAATAGATGTTGATGGTGTTACAGCATATCCTATTGTAATATTATTTCCTGCTGATGAGGATACCAATTCCAGAATTTTATTCGAAGAAGATGAGCCAATAATATTTATTGATCCTTGTCCGGTAATGATACTGCTCAATCCTGCACTTCCATAAAGTCTTACAAAACCGTTTCCTGTAACTTTAAAAATTGCTCCTGTACCAATATTCAAAATACCTCCATCCTGAATTTCTATGACAGCATTATTTCCCAATGCAATTGTCGGAGTTCCGCTTATGTTTAGTGTTGCACCACTTTCAATAATCAGTTTTGAATTATCGTAAATTGTAAGTGTTGCACCATCGTTCAAATTTAATGTGGATGTGGACTGGATGTCTAAGATGCCTTTGTTGTTTAGAGAATTATTTTCTCCTAAAATTAGAGATGCTCCATTATTAATTGATATTGTAGAATTTCTACATGAAGGCATGATAACAATTACTGTGTTTCCTGGGTCAGGTGCAACGTCATTAACTGTGCCCCAATGGGTTTTATAATTCCCGTTAACCTGCAAAGTTCCGCCACTGCTCACCGTAACATTACCAAGTCTTCTTTGGTTCCGGTCGAAATTATAGATATTCCCATTTGACGATGGTATTGAAGATGTCAGATCATACGAATTCATTTTCATTTGATTCAAAAGCCAATCGGTATTTCCTTTATAACCGGAAAGTGTTGTGATGCCATTTGTAGGATTCTTGGCATACCAGTTATCATCTTTCAGGAAAACATGCCCTTCATTTGGAAACGGATATTCAGGTCCTTTGAAGGCTTCAAAATGTGAATGTGCAGGATCTGTATTATCAGAATTAAGATTCGCTTTTATATTGTAAAAATAATTTCCGTTATAGTTTGGAGGGGTTGTTAATGCGAGTGAACTTGTTGCCGGAATAAATGTACTGTATCCGTTACCACTCACAAAAGTTGGCTTTGGTGCATCCGAATGTTTGGATGCAACATCAGCAATTCCATCTGAAAATGCTGTAAGACCATCATGCTGCCCTCCCGGTGCTCCGTCAAGGTTTGCACAATTCCTTCCACCACAGTCAAAAGGATAATTCTTAGTATATCTAAATATATTCAATTGCAAACATCCTAATGCGCTTCCAAATTTAATTGCTATATTCCCTCCGGGAATTTCATCAACCCAAATACCCGGTAAAAGTGTAAAGCAAGGTGAAAAAGTTTGTTTCTCTTTTGTACAAACACCTGTGAACACCAAATTATCAGAACGTCCCTGAGCATATACATTTGTTTTACCTGCAAGAAATGTAAAGCTGCCGATATACAAGTCTGTCCAACTGTTGTATACCCAATCAACCAATTGGTCTCCATTTGAAATGCCATCACCGATACCTGAGATACTTCCATTTGATATTGCAATCTTTCTAAGATTCTCAGGCCAGCCTATATCTGTTAAAGCGTTATTCCAATTATTTCTGTAGCAAGGAGCATAAGATTCTACTTCATCTAAATTAATCATTGTCTTACTCATATGCCTCAACAACATCTGCTTTGCAGCAGGTAAATTCAGTCTTCGCACATACTCAGTAGCATCATCACTGTTGCCCGTTCCTGCTGAAAACAATAATCCGTATTGTAACCCAATGGGAATATTTGCTCCAAGATGAGGAGCATCAAAAGACACGTATAATCGTGTGCAATGTGGCAAATTGTGTTTTTCCATATACGCAAGTGCATACCTAACAACAAGGCCTCCCATGCTTGCCCCAATAATTACATTTTCTTCTGTACTTCCGCTTAAACTTTTCCTGTAATTTATATCCTCGATCGCTTTTACCAATGCGAAGGAATTTTTTTGTATATAATCCGCACCTCTTTCAAAATCAACCAATATTACATCGTATCCAAGCGAGATCAGTTGTGTAATGAGTCCGTTCGATCCTGAGAGTAAGTCCAAACCTTTACTATACGGTTTCCCTTTCTTATCAAAATCCGGAAAACCATTTGGATAGCCTCCACCTGATGAAAATACATCCCACCCAAATTCTCCGTATCTCCAGTTTCCTTGTGTAATATGATAATCTTTGTAATCAAAATCAATTCCCTCCACAAAAATAAACGGCTTATGTATCATGTGATCCTGATTTGCATATTTCACATAATATCTAAGACTACCATAAGAGTTATAATCTGATGAAGCTTCACAAATTTCTGTAAATGGCAGAGCCGGGGAATGTAATGATATTGATGCGCTGATATCAACATGCTCATCAGGTTGCACAATACTCCATGCCGTATTTACATAAAATTTAAATCCTGAGGCAAGCATAATTATATTTTCATTATCTATTTGTACAGATATCCTTAGTGATCCCCATTTCATACCGCTGCTTTCGTAACTGACTTCGATAGGTTGATTTTCAGATACCGTTATCCAATCGGTTCCTTCTGTTTTAAACTCCATCTTTGTTACGGGGTTGTGTAAATTGCTGATAAATAAAGAAGATGGAAAAATAAACTTTACATTTAGTCCTGAATACGAGCCGTACCAAGGTGCAGATGCAAAGACATTAAAACCGACAAACGGAGAATGAGTGATATCAGGACCTATTATAAGCTGGCTATCGGTACTATTATTATATTGCAAATAACCATTATCTATTGCATCATATCTGAGTTTATCGTATGCAAAATGTAAAACATTAACAGGTATCACTCCCTGAGACTGATAATAGTTATTTATTGAATCAAGCTTTTTATATAAGTCAGTATTATTCGGATCATTGATATATGCTGCCTGGTGTTGACGGATCAATGTCCGGAAATCATACGCATCCGGTCTTACTGTATCCACATCAAGTCCCGAATACAGATTTGGAGGAATACTTACAGGAGCCTGATCATAAAGATAACCGGTATATGCTTTTGTTTTATCAAGCAAAGATAGTTTTAAACGGAGTTGCCTTGCATAACTTACAGAATCGTTGTTTTGGGCATGTAGATTGGATATACCTCCAATAAAAATGAACATAAAAGTGCAGATCGCACCCGTGATTTTTGTTTGTTTCATAAGTAAAATTTAATGATTAAAAAAATGAGTAGATGGTAGGAATAGAAAAAATAGTCATGAAGGTGCATAATGCACGTGGCGCTTTATTTGTTTCATAGTTATAAATTTAATCGGGTCGGTGTTATACTAATTTATTTGAGTATTGCAATTTGTTTCATAAAAAAATCTATTAATAAAAAATATTTACAGTTATAATTTTATTCGCAATTGGTGTGCATATTACAGGCATTGCTGAATCAGATACAAAAGGATACTTTTTCATAAAAACTGGAATCAAAAAAGGTTTATACCCTGCTGCAAGAATACAACAAACAGTTGTGTCAACATTTTTCCCCTGCAACACAAGAGATCCAAATGGAGGTACAGTCGTTTCAGGGAAACCTTCAATAGTAATATAATCATCATTTGCAACAGGATTAACATTCTTGATATGAGTCTGAATATACGCGGGCATATCCAGCCAGAAGATATTTTTGCTCCTATCGCGGTTGGTTTGGGCATTACTAAAATTATATTGAAAATATCCGGATTTACTTACAACTACATTTGCCATATTGTATATGCTTCCGTTTGTCTCAAACTTGCCTGTTGAGTCGCTATATACTTTCTCCACAAGCTGCAAATTATTCATATCGGTGTACACGGCAACTTCAGCATTTGGAACAGGTTTATCCGTATAGTACTCTTTTACATAACCAATATTAGATGTATTTGTATTTGTGTTTGATGTGTTAGGATCTTTTTTACACTGATAAAAAAGAGGTAAAAAAGTGAGGAAGAGTAATTTTAATTTTTGTGTTTTCATTTGGCAGAAATGTTTATGCAAATGTATAAATAAATATTCGGTAAAATCAAAATGCTTTTTTCTGAATTCTCTGAAACCATTGCAGATAAAGGAACTCACCGATTATAAATTCGTGAATTACCCTGAACAGAAAGATCCGTTCAATAATATTCTGAAAAGTTTTGGTGATGAAGCAAGCATTTATTTCACAAAAAAACAA
>Ga0207103_10286_pt1 | contig 13183 bp, 19 predicted proteins | sample Alteio_BWMinHeat_81_FD_153546 | JGI IMG/M metagenome (GOLD analysis project Ga0207103, IMG submission 153546) | Enriched cells from forest soil in Barre Woods Harvard Forest LTER site, Petersham, Massachusetts, United States -... | ecosystem: Environmental > Terrestrial > Soil > Temperate forest >...
ATTAATTTTCCCAATACCATTTTGGCTTGAATCCATCATGTTTTGATGGATGTGCTGCCTTGAAGTGTCTCTCTAATCTTACAAGATCGTCAAATTGCATGCCGCATTCTTTACATTTAAAATCTTTTTTTCTATCAAACATTGTGTTCTTGAACACCTATAATATCAGCATCAGGTTGTCTAGATATGGTTTGTTCTTTTTTTAGATCATGTAAAAGTATGACTGATATTGTAACTACCATCATAATGATCTAATTGATTTTTTCATTGGCAATATTCTCTGTTGTAGATTTGTTTTTGTTCTCTACCATGACTGTATGATCGAATTTTATACTCATATCGCCAAATTCGAATGTTTTTTTCATGTCTGTTGATTATTTGTTTAAAATATAACAATTGATTAACCATGTTAGTTAACTTTGTTAAGTAACAAAAATACGCAATTGATTATAAGCAAAATTACATATAGGTTATATGAACACAAAAATGCAATATGATGCATTAGTTACACGTGTAAAAATGGTTTTACCTTCATTTTATGCAGACATATTTTCTGCAAGTGCACAAATGACAATAAAATCAGTTCTGCCAATTTTATTGATTAGCGTTGGAATCACATCATATGGTTTTGATTAATTCATGTTTTGACTACAAAATCATTTGAAGATGTTTATCGTAATTGATTTTTTTAATATATTATCTGAGGATGAATCTGTGCTTGAAACAATATTATATGTTCCTTCAATTATTTTACTACCGTCTAATTTTGTCTGGTTCCATACAAATGCCTTTTCTTCTTCCGGTTTCAGAACTGATATCACCGGAGCAGATATTGGAGAATAAAGTATAATTCCGTCAAGCTGTTTTATCTTCAAACCATATGATGCATCTGAAAATGTCAGTGGAACCGTACCGGAGTTCACTATTTTGATATGTATTGGCTCACCAAGGCGAAAGTTTGTTTTTTCCGTTATTACAGAAAGTGATGGTCCTAGAACATGGATAGGGATTAGAGGTTGATTAGCAATTTCTAAAAAGAAAATTCCCACTAGACAACTTCCAATTATTCCCAGTATAATACAAATGATGGCGCCTTTTGGTATCAACTCTAAAAAGAGAATTTGTTTCCTTTTTAATTGTTAATGACTGGTTTTGTTCGCCAGTTCTTTGGATATGTATTTGGCGCCATGATAATTCGTCTTAGCTGAAATGCAAATCCTTTTGTGTTCTCTACAATTTCAGATTCGGACAGGATTGCTTCTGCAAGAGCAACAACCTCTCCTTTTTGAGTATAGATTCCAACAAAATCTCCTTTTGTAATACCATGTGAAATTTCCAATATGCCAGGTATTGCAAGCTGCGCACCATGACATAATGCATCTACTGCAGAATCACGAATTACTACTGACTTTAGCTCACTTAGTACATATTCTATTGGCATCAGTATTCGACGTAGTTTTGAATCATCGCCTTTTTCTTTCCACATGGCATATGCATCTACAAGATCATGCATTTTTACAAGATTAGAGTCTTCGTTGAATTGACTCACACGAGTTCTTCTTAGCTCAATCATTGTAGCACCGGGACCAAGCACTTCACCAATGTCATAGAAAATTTTTCTTATATAGGTTCCAGCTTCACATAAAATTCTCATAAGAATTAGTCTTTCCTTTTGTTCAATTACATCAATTTCATAGACACTTCTGACTCTGGTCTGTCTTGAAACAGAAGAACGCTGTGGTGGCTTTTGGTAAATTTTTCCAGTGAATTGCTTTAGAACAGCTTGTAGTTTTTCATTTGAAGGAAGTGTGTGCAGTCTACCAAGTGCATGATACTCCTTTGGACCCAAAAGCAGAACAATCAATGCTTTTGTGGCTTCACCAAGACCAACTGGCAATATACCAGAGACCATCGGATCAAGTGTTCCACTGTGTCCTGCCTTTGGTATGTTTAGAATTTTTTTAATCCATGCAACTGTCTCGTGACTTGTTGGACCATTTGGTTTATCCAATAAAATAAAACCATAATCAAGAAGTTGCTGTACGGTTCTTTTTTCACAATATGTACCATAAGAATCGTTTGTTATGTCTTGATCTATTACTCTAAGATTTTGTAGTTGTTTTAGCACCATATCTTTCTTTTACCAATGAGCTTGCCACTGAAAGTACCTCGTCTGCACCCAAGTTATCCGTATTTATTATTATATCAAAAACAGTAAGATCCTCACCAAAATCAAACCCATAAAGTTTTTTGTAGATCATTTTGTTTTCCTCGTATCGTTTTTTTACAATCTCAAATGCTTCATCAAAAGAAATACTATCGCGTACAGTCATCCTTTTTGCACTATTTTCCTGGGAGCCAGCAAGCCAGATCTTAATTCCATCTTCTACAAGCCAAGGAAGTGTATAGCTAGTAATGATTTTACCTCCTTCCAAGAATAATTTCTTTAGTTTTTCATCTACTTTTTTGTCAAACTCTGGATTTGTCTTTCTCATGTTTAAAAATTTCATACCAAAGCTAGTGTCCCAAAAATCATCTCGTTCTGTCTTAAATCCTTGTTCTTCTCCAAGTTCCTTCAATACATCGCCACCACTAAGATATTTTAAATCAAATTCTTTTGCAAGTCCTTTTGATACTGTAGTCTTTCCAATGGCTGGAGGACCAGAAATTATTACTGACTTCAGCAATTCAGTCTAAATCCATTGTGGTTTTTGTGAGTCTCATTATTATTCCGCTAAAGGAAATAGAACAAAGGAAGTACCAAGCCCAAAAATACACTTCGTTTACATGATTACAAATGTGTGGATGGCCAGTAATTTGTGAGTCAGCTACTTTAGCTGCTGTGCACGTTAGCTGGAAAAAGTCCCCTGGAACAAAATTCAGAGACATTGGTGCTACTGCAACCGTATATGCAAACAAATGTGGTAGTACAAAGTAAAATATCAAAATCAGAGGAACAAATGTAATCATCATTGGTCTCATGTTTATCTGCATTAATTCCATGTTCATCTTGTTCATGTATGCTGATTTTTTATTGAGCTCATCAATTTTTTCTTGATCTTTTGCCCTAAAGGCTGCCATTCTTTCTTTTTGCCATGTTCTTGTTTCTCGCATCAATCTTTTGAGTTTACTTTGGTCAACCATCTTTCGTTTTATTATAGCATTAAACAAGTTTAATGCTATTGCAACTCCAACAATTCCAAATGCAGATGCTATCATCCCCTTTACCAGAGGATTTTCACTTCCAAGTGGACCTCTATTCAGACCAGGTATTTGTAAAAAGATTGAATTTAAAAAATCTAGGATTATACTATGTTCCATTATTGAATCCCATCGCACTTACAATTCCTTTAGCTACCTCATCAATCTTTCCTTCTGAATTTAGAATCATCTTAATTGGAGAGCCACACAAAATGGAACATGTAGAAAGCATGGCACTAGTAACGTCCAGTTCTTTTTTAATTGCCTCTATTGAGACAATGTCTCTATTTCGTGTGGTGTCTTTCATTCTTCTATTGTAGATCTCTTCAGGTCTTGCGCTAATCATAATGAAACTGTCCGGTGTTAAAATTTCCAAGACGTTGTGAGGTAGACCCGGATAATATCCCTCTTTTGTTGCAATAAATGCATGCGTATCCACAATTACAACATCATCTGTCATAGAGGCAATTTTTTTTGCTGCCATAGATTGGAGTTTTTTCTGCTCTGGCACTGAAAGTTTTCGCAGATCATCTCTGTCTTTAATTCCATTTTTTTTTGCCTCTTCAAACATGACAGTCCCAAAGATGGAGACATTTACGCTAATTTTTTTTGATCTTAATAATTCTACGACCTTTGATACCAGAGTAGTTTTTCCAACACCGGGAATTCCTACAATTATTACGCGTCTACTTTCTGCCAAGCAGGGCACCCAGTGATGGCATTACCTCTTCTACTTTTTCTCTTACAAGCAAGTTGTAATAATTGATCAAAATGTCTACTGTAAGCAACATTCCTGTTCCAGATCCAAAAGTTCCCAAGACATCTGATGTACCAGCTAGGAGACCAAGAATCATAGAACCAAGTATAGTAACAGATGGAATATATTTTTGAAGAAGAGCTTCAACTGGTTGGTTTGAACGCCTGAAGCCAGGAACTTGGACATCTGCATCAAGAAGGTTCTTTGCGGCACTCTTTGCAGATAATCCTCCAAGTTCTATCCACAACCTGCCAAACAAAACCACAATTCCTACCATGAACAAGATATACATTACTGCACGCATTGGGTCAAGTGCAACAATATCCAATCCACGTGGAGCTGTAACATAATACAATATACCTCCGGTCGGAGTAGATGGAGCTGTGGGATCAAACATTCCTAGAAAATTCATAAATGGATTGGCATTCCTTGGATTAAAGTTTGCCCAAAGCATCTGACCAATAAACACTGCGTTGGCAGTAAGTGCTGATGCCAAAATTACTGGAATGTTAGACACATACATCAATTTGATTGGGTAAACTGCAGAAAATCCTCTGTATTTTGTGGATACAATTGGAATCTCGATTTTGATTCCCTGCGTATAAACTAGAATTAGTAATACTCCAGCAGTGACAAAGAGGCCAAAGATACCAGGTAGCTGATTAGATCGGAAAAATAGATTTGAAAAGTTTCCAGTTATAAAGGAATGTGCAATGTTTACAAATACACCTACAGGTCCACCATCTCCTGCAGGTATTGGACTAAACAAGCTCCAGACTACTTGTTGTGCTACACCTGCAGCAATAAAAAGACTGATTCCACTTCCCAGTCCCCATCCCTTTTGAATTAATTCATCTAAAAGCATGATGATAATTGATGCGCCGATAAGCTGACCTACTAGAATGAAACCTGCCTCGTGACTTGGTAGTCTTGGACCATAGACTGCCATTCCATATAGTGATGACTCAGCAATGATTACGATATATGTTACAATCTTTGTTGCCGTTTGATATAGTTCTCTATCTTCTGGTTTCTTGAAATCAAGGTGAAAGATTTCAGAACCTTTTAAAAGCTGCATCAAAAGTCCTGCAGTAACTATAGGACCAATTCCAAGTTCAATTAGTGTTCCTTGTTGTGATGCAAAGATAACTCTTGCAAATGCAAGAAAGTCAAATGCTGGGACGGTTGCACCATAAAGCGGTGTTTGACCCATTATCATGTAGATGAAGAGTGCCAGTCCACACCACATGAGACGGACTTGTAATGGAATTTTCTTTTTTGGTTTTGGAACTTGCGGAATGTAGACTTCAGCTTTAGAAATTATTTTTCTCAGAATACCTGTTGGTGTTCCTTCTTCAATCATGCGATTGCAAGCACCTCGCCACCAGCTTGTTTTATTTTTTCTTCGGCAGAAGCAGAGAATCGCTCTACTTTGATAATGTAAGCATTCTTGGTTTGTCCTCCTCCTAACAGTTTGTCATAGCCAAGTTCTGCAAGATCGATTACTTTTTTTCCTTCTTCTTGTTTTCCAAATTTTGCAAAGAAATCGTCCAGATCTCTTACACTAATCCATTTTTTTACAAGGTATGGATGTGGCGGATGAGTAGAATCGTGACCAAAATGATCTGGATCATTTAGAATCATTTTGATAAAGTGGTGCTTGTGCATGCCAGATCTACCAAGACCTCCCTTATGGCCACTTGCTCTATGTTGACCAATCTGTCCCCACCCGTGGAATCGGCTTCCCCTAAACTTTCGTGTCTTTCTTAATCTGGTTGGCATTTTACATCATAATCCTCACTTGTGCAAGAAGTTCTTTGTGGTTACCCAAGATTCCTCCTTCACCATACATTTTTTTCGTTTTTCGTTTAAAACCTCCTCTTGGAGGGGACAGGGCAAACCATGGTTTTACCGTTTTTAATTTTGATAATGTAGCAGTACCTTCTGCCAATGACTGGGCCAGATCATCAGTATTTTTGAATCCTAATTTTGCAATATCTTCGGTAGTTAATTTCTTGTATCCTTCTTTTCGTGCTTTCTTTTCTAAGAGTTCTTTTGTTGTAGGAACATCAATTTCTTGCCAAGACACATAGTGTTTTATTTTATTCAACATGCCTTTGGTGTTATCTTTGGCTGGAATTATTGTCGCTCTAAATCTTTTGTCTAAATGCAGAAGATCAAGCGTAGTTCTTGCCCAGTAAGGCGTATTTACTGTTCCTTTCATTCTAACTACTAAGAAAGCTTTTGCCATAAACCATCAACCTTGACTAAATGTCTGCCTTAGACAGTTAAGAACTGCTTTTGATGTAGAAGTCATTGTATTAGTAGAACCCTTGCTTTTTGTCCAGACATCTTTTAGTCCTGCAAGTTTTAACAGATTTCTAATGTTTCCACCTGCAACCAATCCAAGTCCCCTTGGTCCTGGAATAATTTCAATTTCAACACTTCCGCCCCTACCTCTTACTTTAAACGGAACAGAGTGCGGATTATCACATCTGCATTCCCAACTACCACAACCAAGTTTTACTGGACTAACAGCAAGATAAGCAGCGTTTGTAGCTTTTTCAATTGCAATTCTCATTTGTTTTGATTTACCTTGACCAATTCCAAGCCAACCATTTTCATCTCCAGCTGCAACTAGAGCTTTAAATCTTGTATATTCACCGTTGGTTGTTTGTTTTTGTACAATTCCAACATCAATTACTTCAGTTTTAATTCCTGGTAAAAGTTTTTTGATAATTCCAGCTTCTTGTATTCTATAACCATTTTCATAAATTTCTTTCATTGATGTAATTTTTCCACTATCTACTAACTTTCCAAGAGTTGTTCGTGGAACCCATTGTTCTTCTGGTTCTCTTCTTTCTCTTGGTCGTTGTTCTTGTCTGCTCATTTAGTTTTAACCTCTCCATCAATTGCAGATTTCACTTTACTAATTTCATTTTGTACTTTAAGATGTTTTCCTGAAATTCTTTCTTCGTTTGGAAATGTTTCAGAATCAGCTGGCACTTCAAGACCTGCATCGATTACACCTTTCAATGCAGCTGCCATTCTTTGTGTGTATTTTCTTGTGCCGCTGTAAAGAACCGCAGCTTTTACTCCTTTACCAAGAGCTTTTTTTCCCGCAAGATATCCTGTCAGATAAGCTGCCGGAATATTTTTTCTAGAACCTTTCCAGCCTTTACCTAAAAGATATCTAGAGTGTGCTGATGCCAAGACCTTGTCACCTTGCATTTCTGGTTTATGAATTTGAACTAGAGTGTTTTCACTTGAAATTTGAACTGTGATATAGTCTCTCCTACCCATTAGAAGGTGTTTTCTTTTTCTATAGTTGGTCTTCTCTTCCCTTAATCTGCGTAATATTTGCGAATATACCATTCTACTAATTACCTCTTTTACAAAAAATTTCGGTAAAGCTCTTATAAACGTTAGACTTGGAGCAATGCAACCATCAGCGCCTTTTGGGCGTGTAATCTGTTTTCAGCTTCATCCCAAACAACTGATTGTCGTCCGTCAATTACAGAGCTTGTTACTTCTTGTCCACGTTTTGCTGGAAGACAATGTAAAAAGATTGCATGTGGATCAGCTTTTTTCATGAGATCGGTGTTTACCTGAAACTTTGGAAGAAAGTCCTTTGTTCTGTCAGTTGCCTGATGATGTATTGACACAAATGTATCAGTAACAACCACATCTGCATTTTTTACAGCTAATAATGGATCATTTAATAGTTTAATGTCAACCAACTCTTTTGATTCTTTGATAACTTTGGAATCTGGGGCATATCCTTTAGGGGTTGCAATATTAATATCAATTCCAGATTTAGCACATCCATAGATCATTGAATTACAAACGTTGTTACCATCTCCAACCCAAGCAAGCTTTAGACCTACAAGTTTTTTCTTCTTTTCTTTTATTGTCATAAGGTCTGCTAAGATTTGACAAGGATGGAAGGAGTCAGACAGTCCATTTATTACAGGAATGGTTGAATTTTTTGCAAGAATTTCTATTTCTTCATGCGAGTATACACGTGCCATCATGATGTCAACATAACGTGAAAGTGTCTTTGATGTATCTTCAATTGTTTCTCCTCTTGCAAGTTGTAATTCATCTGATGTTAGGCTCAGTGCATGACCACCTAGTTGGAACATCCCGGTTTCAAAGCTAACACGTGTACGTGTGGATGGTTTTTGAAAGATCATTGCAAGTGTTTTATTTTTCAAAAGTGGTTTGCAAATTCCTGCTTTGAGATCTTTTTTTAGTTTCATAGCATCGTCTAGAATTCCTGCTAGTTCATTTTTGCCAAGTTCATTTAATGTTAAGAGGTCTTTAGTTTTTAATTTCATTTCTTTCCCCATCCAAATAAGGAACGACTCTTTTTAGGTTTTACATCTTCTTGTTCCATTGTTTCTTCTTCTATTTCTTTATCTATTACTTGTTCTTTTGCTGATTCATCTGGTTTTGGTCTTCCCTGTGAGATCCATTTTTTGATTTTAGCTGCCAAGTCTTTTGCGTCCTTATCATTTTCAGGCTGTGGCACATCATATAGATTAGAATATTTTTCTATGTCTTTTGTAGTAATTCCAGCAAAAGGATCATCCTCATCTTTGACATGAATTTTTTCTTGTTTAATTTCGGATTTAGGTTTTGTTTCAGGTTGTGGTACTGATTTTGATTGTTCTTTTTCTACTGGTTTTGAAATTTCGTTTGGTTTAACTTGCGGTTCAATTTTTTCTCCAATTTTTTCTGGCTTTTCAGTATTCTCTTGTTGTACAGGTATAAGAGTTTGTGACATTTTGATTTCAGGTTGTGGAGTCGAAATTTCTTCTGCACCAAACAGTGATTCCAAAAAAAAATCCTTGTCAAAGGGTTTCAAGTCTTTGTACTCTTGTCCTACTCCAAGATACAAAATTGGAGTCGATGTAACCTTTACTATTGATATTGCTGCACCTCCCCGCGCATCAGCATCACTTTTTGTTAGTATAGAGCCTTCAAACTTTGTGTATTGGTAAAATTCTCGTGCTTGGTTTATTGTATCATTGCCAGCAAGGGAATCACCAACAAATATTTTCAAATCTGGATTTACCACTTTGTTGATTTTTGATATCTGATCCATGAGATTCTTGCTTGTCTGCATTCTTCCAGCAGTATCAATTAGGATACAGTCAATCTTGTGTGATTTGGCATAAAGTACCGCGTCGCGGCAAACTGCAGCGGGATCAGATCCGTAGTTTTGTGCTATGATTTTTAGATTAAGTCGCTTTGCATGTTCAGTTATCTGTTCTATTGCTCCTGCTCGATATGTATCAGCAGCTGCTATTACAACAGAAAATTTGTTTTCTCGCAAAAGATATGCAATCTTTGCCACTGTTGTTGTTTTTCCTGTTCCGTTAATTCCCATAAACGATATGATATATGGTTCGCCTATACTTTTTTTCTTTTCAATGTTGTATATGATGTCAACTTTTCCTGCAGAGTCAAACATGTTTGAGATGTGTGTTCGCAAGTTTTGTTTTACAATGTTTGCTATCTGTTCTTTTTCTACAGTAGCACCAATTAGTTTCTGTTTTAAATCACTTTTTAATGAATCAATTACTTCTGTTGCAACATCAGATTCTAGCAATGCAACTTCAAGCTCAAAAAGAACCGCATCAATATCTTTTTCCTTGAGTTCTTTCTGCCCAAAGCTCTTTGCCGCAGAAGAAAAAGCATTCCTTAGTTTTTCAAACATGATATTTTGCCTTACTGCTTACTTTGGCTTGCTTGTAATATACGATTCATTTGTTGCTGCCCCTGCTCAAGTCTTGCTGCAACTTCATGTTTTTGTGTAGATAATTGCTGTAGTACAATTTCCAATTCCTTTATCCTTTCTTCAACATAATTAATTGCAGAGTTTTTATCATGTTCAAGTGAAGCTCCTGCCCCAATACTTACAATCAATTTTTCATTTGGTTGTATTGTTGCTTTTACATACGCTCCCATTCCAACCGGTACAAGAGTTTCAAGTTGTGTATCACCTAATGCTTTCATAGAATCTATTGCGCCTACTGCTTCGTGTAGAAGTTTCATGACGGCGTCTTCTTTTTGCAACAGATCAGACATGTAAGCTTCAAGTGCCTGCATCTGTTGCATCAATGCTTGGGCTTGTTCTTCGCTCATTTGCAAAAATTTCTCTTTCCCGGCTATAAATGCATTCTCTGATTAAAACAAAAAAAGAGAAGAGATTATACTTTTGAAAGTCTATTTTCTACTTCGCCCCAGTTTACTACGTTCCACCATGCGGTGATATAGTCTGGACGTTTATTCTGATATTTCAGATAGTAGGCATGCTCCCATACATCTAGTCCTAACAAAGGAATCAATCCTTTTGTTCTAGGGCTAGTTTGATTTGGCATTGTTGTAAATTCAACTTTCTTGCTTTGCGGATTATAAGCTAGCCAGCCCCATCCACTGCCTTGAATTGCACCAGTGTCTTTGGAAAATTTTTCTTTGAATGCGTCAAAGCTCCCAAAAACTGAATTAATGGCATCAGATACCTTGCCACCAGGAATTCCTCCACCATTTGGTTTCATGTTATTCCAAAATAGTGAGTGGTTATCATATCCACCGCCATGAAAATTAACTGCACCCCTGACATTCTCCGGCACTTTATCTAAGCTTGAGAGCAATTTTGTTAGTTCCATGTTTTGCAACTCTGAGCTAAGACTTTCCAAAGCGGTGTTCAGACCGTTTGTGTATGCTTGATGATGTTTTGAATAGTGAATTTCCATCGTCTTTGCATCAATATGAGGTTCTAGTGCTTCGTACGCATAAGGCAATTTTGGAAGTTCATATTTTGCCATGTAAGAAGTGATGCGTGATGCAATTTATGGCTTTGGTTACAAATGCATTTTATCTAACTAAATTTGATGAAAATTGTTGAAACAGTACAAATTTGTATTTTTTTCACTTTCAGTAATTTTATGTGTCGTCTTTATTTTATCAGGTATAAAGGATCAACAAAAAATTGAATTTTATCTTGAAAAAAATACATCACTGATTGGCGTTGGGATTCCAAGGGAACAAGGATATGAAGGACAAGGAATCAAAATTGGTATAATAGATACAGGAATAGATTACGACCATCCAGATCTTCTGGGTTTTGGTCCTAGTGGTAAGGTTATCGGAGGATACAATTTTGTAGATAATGACAACAAACCAATCGATACTACTGGACACGGTACCGAAGTAGCTGGAATAATTGCTGCAGATGGAAATCTCAAGGGAGTGGCACCAAAAGCAAAGCTATTTTCATACAAAGTATCATCAAACGGGGAATCGGTATCATCAGATCTTATCGTAAAAGCAATTCATCGCGCAATTGAAGACAAGGTCAATGTAATCAACATCAGTTTAGGTGTAAACAAGACAAATGATGAGATTGATCAAGCTGTTAGTGAAGCTGTAAAAAATGGGATCGTGGTTGTTGTAGCAGCTGGAAATAACGGCCCAGATCATAGTACCATCGGCAGTCCAGGAAAAGATCCAGATGTGATAACAGTTGGTGCAACATACAATAACATAACACAAAGTATTGTCTCAACACTAGAAATTGGCAAAACCCAATACCAAGTACTTCCAATGCTTGGCACAAATCCATTATCAAAACCAATTACCGGAAAAATTGTCTTTGGAGGATATGGTAGGGTTAGAGATCTTGCTAATGTGGATGCCAAAAATTCCATCTTGCTTGAAGAAAGAGGTAGTGACATTAAAGGAGAGAAGATCTATTTTTCAGAAAAAGAACGTAATGCTGTACAAAGTGGTGCCCAAGCTCTCATAGTTTACAACAACGAACCTGGAATATTTTTTGGTGAACTTTTTCAATCCAATTCCACTTCCAGTAATAATCCAACAATACCAGTCATATCAATGTCAAAAAGTGACGGGCTTGCATTAAAAAAATCTCTTCAAAATGAAACAATAGCAAAGTTAGATGTATTCAGCCATCCAGATTTTATTGCACCATTTAGTTCTCGCGGTCCAGTTTCACCGTTTTATATCAAGCCTGATCTTGTAGCGCCTGGTGTGTTTGTAAATTCCACACATATAGGAGGAACATACAACCTAACAAGTGGAACTAGTATTGCAGCACCACATGTTACAGGAGCAGTGGCTCTTTTGTTACAAAAAGATCCAAATCTTAAGCCTGATGAGGTTGCCTCACTTCTTTCTACAACGGCAGATCCTGTTACAGATGCTTATGGAAATGATGAACCTGTTGATGTTACTGGGAGCGGAAGACTAAATCTTACAAGAGCATTTTCTGCTAATTTAATAATAATTCCACATAGTCTTGTCTTCAATCTCTCTTTAGAAAAACCGTATCAAACAAGAACACTACATTTGCAAACCATACAAGGAATATTACCAAATATTCAAACAAAATTTGTCTCTGATCAAAATGATTTAAAGTTAGAATCTAGCCTTGAGAGTAATTCTTTAAACATAAAAATTTCAAGCCAAAAAAATATGACTGGTAATTTTTATGGGATGATTACAATCAATGATGGTACAACAACATATCATACACCTGTTATGGTTCATGTAACTAAAGGCACAATCAACATAAGTGAAAGTGATGGGATCTTAACTTTTGGCCTTGATTATCCAAATAAATGGTCTTATGCAAAAATTTCTGTAATTAAAAAAGACACTAACCAAATTCAGAATACATCACTTGTTCCACAGCAAACCTCATCACTTTCAGTCTATGAATCAGGTGAGTATTGGATTGAAGCTCAAATAACCACACCTAATGGTATTGATAATACATATGACATTATCACTGTTGAAAAACCTACAGTGAAAACAGGAATTGAATTTCTAGAGTCTTTTGGAATTCCGATAAAAGAGATAATTATAATTTCTGGAGTAATTATTACTGCTGTAATTGTTGTACTAGTGGTAAGACGTAATTAGATCTGCGGACCTGCATCACGAATTTCTTTTGCAGTGTTTCCAAATTTCTTAAAGTTCTCAACAAACATATGCGCAAGTTTTCTTGCAGAATTATCATATCCTTCTTTTTCTGCCCACGTATTTCTTGGATTTAGTACTTCGGAAGGCACTTCAAGACATGTCTCTGGCACGTCCAAGTTGAACACCTCATCGTGCCTATATTTTACCATATCAAGTGTTCCAGTAAGAGCAGCTGTAACCATCATCCTTGTGTGTTTGATGTTCATTCTC
>Ga0207103_10287_pt1 | contig 13180 bp, 14 predicted proteins | sample Alteio_BWMinHeat_81_FD_153546 | JGI IMG/M metagenome (GOLD analysis project Ga0207103, IMG submission 153546) | Enriched cells from forest soil in Barre Woods Harvard Forest LTER site, Petersham, Massachusetts, United States -... | ecosystem: Environmental > Terrestrial > Soil > Temperate forest >...
TGATTGAGTTCCATATTGTTTTCGCAAAAATTCTATTGCCGATAAACGTTTTTCCGGTGGCTGAGTCAGCCAATATTCACAAGACTTTGGTTCTTTTCCAAGTTTGTAGACTTTAACAACAGTTTTATCTAATTTGAAAGAATTATTCATGATCAAATGTTGTGTAAATATACACTAAAAATGTTAATTGACGAAAGCTAAATCACTTTGCAAACACCGTCTGTTCTCTATCCGGACCAACAGAAATTACATTTACTTTCAAACCGATTTGAGAAGAAACATAATTCATGTATTCTTTAAATGTTTTCGGAAGTTTATCGTAGTCTTTTATCACCGACAGATCTTCTGTCCATCCTTTAAATGATTTGTAATGCGGAGTAATTTTAGCATCCGCAATATTGAACGGAATTTCATTGGTACGTTTTCCTTCAATTTCATATTCGTTGCACACCAGCACTTCATCAAATCCGCTGAGCACATCACTTTTTGTACAGATCAGATCGGTAACGCCATCCAGCATTATTGAGTATTTCAACGTAGGAATATCGAGCCAACCTGTTCTTCTTGGACGGCCTGTTGTGGCTCCGAATTCAAAACCAAGTTTGCGTAATTTTTCTCCGGTCTGATTTTCCTGTTCGGTTGGAAAAGGTCCGCTGCCAACACGTGTGCAATATGCTTTGAAAATGCCATACACTTTTCGGATATGTTTTGGTGCAACGCCAAGCCCTGTGCACACTCCACCGGTAATTGTGTTTGAGGAAGTAACAAATGGATACGAACCAAAATCAATATCAAGCAACGTCCCCTGTGCGCCTTCAGCTAATATTTTTTTGCCTTTTGAAATTAAGTCCTCAATAAAATATTCGGAGTTGATGATCTTAAATTGTTTGATGAATTCTATGGCTTCAAAAAATGCAGGTTCATGTTCGTTCAGGTCATATTTAAAATTAAACCGATCGAGTAATGTTTTATGATTGGCAACAGCGGTATCATATTTCGTCTTGAAATTCGATGTGAGAATATCTCCGACACGTAATCCGCTTCTTCCGATCTTATCCTGATAAGTCGGGCTGATTCCGCGAAGAGTGGAACCAATTTTATGTTCGCCTTTATTGGCTTCACTTGCAGCATCCACCAGTCTGTGAGTCGGAAGGATGAGATGTGCTTTTTGTGAGATGTATAAATTCTTTTTCGGCTCGGCTCCTGATGCAGAAATCTTTTCAATTTCTTTTTTCAATGTAACCGGATCAATGACCACACCGTTGCCGATGATATTGATACATTCCTGATGAAATATTCCGGAAGGAATTGTATTTAACACATGTTTCTGTCCGTTGAATTCGAGCGTATGCCCCGCATTCGGACCACCCTGAAATCGTGCTACAACATCGTATTGCGGAGTTAATACATCAACAATTTTTCCTTTTCCTTCATCTCCCCACTGGAGTCCCAAAACCACGTCTATCATTTTCTGATTATTTAATAGTTGTTAAAAGCTTCATTTTTTAATTGCATCCTCAATCAATTCTTTCATCTCTTTACTGCACCGCAAGCATTTTCCATCCTCATCCAGTTTTGGTTCACCGTATAAATGTAAGGAATGATCGGTTATTTCGAATTGTAAAAGTTCGCCCATCATGTCTTTTATCTGCTGGATACGCGGATCACAAAATTCGAATATTTTTTTACACTTGTTACAGATCATGTGATCGTGTTGTTTATGTCCGAATGCTCCTTCATAAACAGCAATATTTTTTCCAAACTGGTGTCGTGTTACCAGACCGCATTCAACAAGTAATTCAAGCGTATTGTAAACTGTTGCACGGCTAACCCGATATCCTTTATTCACCATAGAAATGAACAACGATTCAGCATCAAGATGTTCTGTTCCCGAATAGATCTCATCAAGTATGGCAAAGCGTTCGGGAGTTTTTCGCTGTTGCTTTTTCTCCAGAAATGCGATAAACATATTCCGTACTTCTTCTTTATTATTTTGGATTATCTGCGGATGCATTGTGAGGGCAAAGTAAACTACAAAAAATTATTTCACAAACGGGAAATGATACACATTTAAAACATGAACGTACTGTATTTGTTTTTCATCAGCCGTTTACAATGGCATCTTCACGGCTGACTTTTATCAGTGGACTTGATTCTTTTATCTTATTAATCAGCTCTTCGAGATGTTCGGTATCTGAAACTTCGAGTTCGATAGAACCTTCAAACATTCCTTCTTTTGAATTCACAATGATCGAATGCATATTTATCTGGAGTTGTTTTGAAATGATATTCGTTATGGAACTTACAATTCCCATGCTGTCGATCCCTGAAACTTTTATTGTTGTAACAAACGCATGATCTTTATCAATATGTTCATTCGCCCATTTTGTTTTTATGATACGGTAGCCATAATTACTCATCAGCCCTAACGCATTTGAACAATTCGTGCGATGAATTTTAACACCTTCCCCAACAGTTACAAAACCGAATATTTCATCTCCGGGAATGGGATTGCAGCATTTCGCAAATGAATACGGAAGGTCGATATCATCACCTATAAGTACAGCATCCTTGGCAAAGTTTCCGTTAATCTTCTTTTCCTTTTGAACAGATTTTAACTGCTGATCTTCCAGTTTTTTTGCTTTTATGTATTCATAAATTTCTGAAATATTCAATCGTGTCCGGTCAATTTTTTCAGATGCGATCTGATAGTATAATTCACTTACTGTAGGAAGTTTAAAATAGTTTAATAATGGAAGAAGATTTTCGCTGTTAAATGTAATTTTTTCCTGTTTGAATTTCCGTTCCAGAATTTCTTTTCCCATTGATGACACACGCATTTTCTCATGCTTCAGATAATCCCTGATCTTCGATTTTGCTTTTGCGGTTATTGCAAAATGAAGCCAGTCTTCTTTAGGAATTTGTTTTGTTGAAGTGATTATTTCTACCTGATCACCATTTGAAAGCGGATGATTTATCGGGACAAGCTTATTGTTTACTTTTCCTCCGATACATTTCGAACCAAGTTCGGTATGAATGTCAAATGCAAAATCAAGAATGGTTGCATTGGTTGGAAGCTTACGTAATTCACCTTTTGGGGTGAACACAAAAATTTCGTCAGTAAAAAAATTGAGTTTAAAATCATCAAGAAAATCAAGTGCATTTGATTCGGGATTTTCCAAAATCTCTCTTACCTTAGAAAGCCAGCCTTCAAGCGAACTTTGAGTTGGCTGGGCATCCTTATCTTTATATTTCCAGTGCGCAGCATATCCCTTTTCAGCAATTTCATCCATTCTCAATGTGCGTATCTGAACTTCCACCCATTTTCCTTTTGGTCCCATAACCGTTGTGTGCAACGATTCATAACCGTTACCTTTTGGTGAAGATATCCAATCTCTAAGCCTGTCGGGATTTGGTTTGTAAATATCTGTTACCACCGAATACACTTTCCAGCAATCTGATTTTTCATTATCGTATTCCGAATCAATAATGATGCGGACAGCAAAAAGGTCGTACACTTCTTCGAAGGAGATATCCTGTTTCTTCATCTTCTGAAGAATCGAGTGAATGGATTTCGGCCGGCCTTTGATCTCAAACTTCAATCCCTGTTCTTCCAGCGTGGACTGAATAGGTTCAATAAACTGTTTGATATATCTGTTTCGCTGGATCTTTGTTTCCTGTAATTTATCTTTAACAAAATTGTAATTATCAGCTTCGAGATATTTTGTTGCAAGGTCTTCGAGCTCAGTTTTTATAGCGTACAAGCCCAGCCGATGTGCAAGAGGCGCATATACGTAAAGCGTTTCCCCGGCAATTTTCAGTTGTGATTTTACCGACATCGAATCCAGTGTGCGCATATTATGCAACCGGTCAGCAAGCTTGATCAGGATCACACGAACATCATCACTCAAAGTGAGCAACATTTTCTTGAAATTTTCGGCCTGCATGCTTTTATCCTGCTGGTCGAAAATGCCGCTGATCTTGGTTAGTCCGTCAATGATACGCGCCACTTTTTCTCCGAAATTCAGCCTTACAATATCAAGCGTCATATTCGTGTCTTCAACGGTATCGTGTAATAGTGCGCAAATAACGGATGTTGTACCTAATCCGATCTCATCTGCGCATATCTGTGCAACAGCAATAGGGTGGAGGATATACGGCTCACCCGATTTTCTGCGCATGTTCTTATGTGCCTCAAGAGATAAATTGAATGCTTCACGAAGTAATTTTTTATCTCCCTTTTCAAGTGTGCGGCTGCAAGCTTTTAAAAGATTGCGGTATGCCTTTACAATTTGCTGGTTGTCTATTTCTATATCTTTCTGCTCTTGCATGAATGGTAATATCAAAACAAATTTACCGTATTGTTTATCTTTTTGGAAATATAAAAAAATAAATACCTTTGCCGTCCTTTTAAAAGAGGAAAACACCAGCGGATGTGGCGTAATTGGTAGCCGTGCCAGACTTAGGATCTGGTGCCGAAAGGCGTGGGGGTTCGAGTCCCTTCATCCGCACAAAATGCATTGCGTATTGTTATTTGATTTTTGAATCAAATGACATACTGTTTCAACTAATTAATACTACAACATGAACGTTACGATTGAAAAGAAAGATGACCTGAATGCGACCATATCGGTTGATATTGCAAGTTCAGATTATTTACCTGAAGTAGAAAAGCAGTTAAAAGAATACCAGCATAAAGCGAATATCCCGGGATTCCGCCCGGGAAAAGCGCCCAAGTCAATGATCGAAAAAATGTACGGAAATACGATGCTTCTTGAAGCCATCAATTCTGCTGCGTCAAAAGGACTCTTCGATTTTATTGATGGTAATAAACTCAATATTCTTGGTCAGCCGGTTCTTAATGACGAAAGCAAAATTGACGAACTTGCAAAAGATAAAAATTATGTTTTCAAATTTGATATCGGACTTTCTCCGGATGTAAAACTGGATATTTCAGCTGATGATAAATTTGTAAAATACAGTGTTCTTATAGATGATAAAATGGTAGACGATGAGATCGACCGCCTGAAGAAACGTTTCGGAACTCTGACAGATGTGGAAACTGCTTCAGATAATGATATGGTGTATTGCAGTTTTGACGAACTTGATGGAAGTGGAAATGTACTGGAAGGTGGTGCACATGCTGATTCGGCACCTGTTCTTACTTCAACTTTAAAAAATGATGCGATCAAAAAAATGTTTATTGGAATTGCAAAAGATGCAGAACTGACAGTAAATATCTTTGAATTATTTGATAATGATGAAAATGAAATCTCACACGTTTTAGGTGTTCAAAAAGTTGGTGTAAAAGATCTCGGACCTGATTTTAAACTTCATGTAAAAGAGATCAAGCGAAATGACGAAGCCGAATTGAATCAGGAATTATTTGATAAAGTGTATGGTCCCGGAACGGTAAATAATATTGACGAACTGAAAGTAAAGATCAAAGAAGAACTATCAGGATATTTCCAGACACAGGCCGAACATTTATTTGAGCACGGGCTCATCGACACATTGGTTGCAAAGCAGCATATTCCGCTGCCCGATTCATTTCTGAAAAAATGGCTGATCGACCGGCATGCCGATAAATTCAATCCCGAAAATGTAGATCATAATTACGAACACGAAGCTGAGTATTTGCGTAATCATCTTTTTGAGGAAAAAATATTGGCGGATAACGGAGTGAAGATCGAGGAAAACGATATTCGTGAAGCTGCCATAAATTATACCAAGAGTATGTTTGGCGCTTACGGTACTTCCGGATTAAATGATGAATTGCTTAACAGCATCATCGAGCCAAGTCTGAAAAAAGAAGATTATCGTTCAAAGATGATCAATTTGGCAGTTTCAAATAAGGTTAGGAATATTGCCAAATCGCTTGTTTCGGTTGAGATGAAAGAACTTACTGCCGATGAATTTACAGCAATCATAAGCGAACACAATTCGAAACATCACCATAACCACTAATTTTCAGAATGTATAATTCTGTTCATTAAGCGGTATATCCCGAAGAAACTTCTTCCTGTTTTTGTTCCTTATTTTTTATTGTACAGGAGCGATTCATTTTTTTATGTTAAAATTGCATTGTGAGCGATCAGAAAGAATGGTTCAGTGAATGGTTTGACTCTCCGTATTATCACATTTTATATCAAAACCGTGATGATAAAGAGGCGGAGTTTTTTTTGTCAAACCTCATCACATTTTTCAAAGCAAAACGCGAGTGGAAAATTATTGATCTTGCATGTGGTAAAGGCAGGCACGCAATTTTTTTAAATTCACTTGGATATGATGTAACCGGAATTGATCTCTCTTCAAAAAGTATTGCCATCGCAAAAAAGTCTGAAAATGAAAACCTGCATTTTGAAGTTCAGGATTTGCGTCATCTTAAATTCAAAGAGAAATTTGATATCGCATTGAATCTGTTTACAAGCTTCGGATATTTCAGATCGAAAGAAGAAGACGCAATAGTCATAAAAAATATTCACCATATTTTGAAACCGAAAGGCTTTGTACTCATTGATTTTATGAATACCGGAGTTGTGCTGCGTAATCTGGTTGCCAAGGAAAATAAGTTGGTTTGCGGAATACATTTTCAGATATCAAAAAAAAAGGAAAACGGTTTTATCGTAAAGAATATTCATTTCTGCGATAAGAATAAAGAGTATGAATATTCGGAAAAAGTGCAAACGCTCAGCTCTTCTGATTTTGAAAAATTACTTACTGATCATGGTTTTAGTATTCTTAATCTTTTCGGGAATTATAAACTTGATGAATTCAGATCAGAATCTTCAGAACGATTGATAATACTGGCTCAGAAGAATGCTTGAAACGCTTAAACATATTGATCAGGAAATCTTTTTTGCGGTGAACAACGGCATGCAGAATTCTTTTTTTGATACGATATGTCCGATCATCCGCGATCAGCGAACATGGTATCTTTTATACGTTGTTATCATTTTCTTTTTTTACAGAGCATTTGGAAAAAAGACAATTGCAATTCTTATCGGAGCCATTGTTCTCATTTTGATCAGTGACCAGTTGAGTGCGAATCTGATTAAAAATCTCGTTGAACGCTTTCGGCCATGCTCAGATCCTGAAATACGTAATAAGGTTCATTTACTTGTAAATTGTGGTAACGGTTTCAGTTTTGTATCAGCTCATGCAACGAATCATTTTGCAATTGCTCTTTATGTTTCCGGATTTTTCCGTTCGCATAAATGGGTATTGCCAACGGCAATAATATGGGCATCTCTAATTTCTTTCTCGCAGGTTTATGTTGGAGTGCATTATCCTTTTGATGTGATCTGTGGCGCTTTGCTTGGAATACTTTTAGGTTATGGTATTCAGAGATTGGTATACACTAAGATATTGAAATTGAATTGAACTTCTGGTTATACATATTGTTATTCGCGGCTCCTTTTACAGGAGGATTTATCGCATTAAACTCAGGATACAAAAATGAGAAACTTCTGAAATCACTGATCGCTTTTGCAGGTGGGTATATTTTTTCCATCACTATTCTGAGAGTTATTCCTGAAGTGTTTGAAGTGCATAATGCATATACTCCTTTGCTTATTCTCGCAGGATTTTTTTTTCAGGTTCTTATCGGGAAATTTTCTGAAGGAACCGAACATGGACATCTTCATGTTCACACACACAATCATAATATGGCATTGCCCATTGTGTTGTATTTAAGTTTATGTATTCATTCATTTACAGAAGGATTGCCGATAGGAATTATGCCGAATATAAACAGCATGATGTGTGTTGGTATTGCATTGCATGAACTTCCTGCTGCGTTTGCATTAATGAGTATCTTACAAACTGAACATATACGGAAAAATTATATCGTGACGCTTCTGTTAGCATATTCACTGATGTCTCCGTTGGGTGCTTTAGCCGGTGACAGTATGAAATTTCATTTTTCAGAATTGCTGTTTCATGAAATTCTTGCTTTTGTTTCAGGAATATTTTTGTATATCTCAACAACAATTTTATTTGAGAACAGCGAGAATCATCATTTCAGCACACGCAAATTGCTGGCTGTATTATCCGGTGTAATGGCGGCTATCGGAATCAGTTATATTTTCTGAGATTTATTGTTTGTACCAGGTCTGAAGATATGGGAAAACTATTTTTAAAACACCAAGCTTATGGTTGTAATAAATGGCATTGGAGGCATCACCTGTATCTGCAGCGATCCGGATGCAATTATAAATTGTTCCTCTCACTGAAACGGTGTCGGTATATCCGGAATCATTCAGCATCGTATTGAAATCTGTGGTATAACTTTCTGTTCCGTTAACGATCCACGAACCATTGCTTCCGTAATAATTAGGAGATTGAACTCTTAATACATTAAAATCGAGTTCTGTAAAAGGTGTATCATTGCTATAGTATTTACGGCTCTGATAGCCATAACTAATAGTTGGTTTCGGACAACCTGTAGGTGCGGCACCGTTTATAATAATGGTCTGATATGAATCCAGTTTTCCGGTTCCGTACAAATGAAGAATATTTCCGGTACTGCTTATAAAATTAAATGTGTCGTTTCCTGTGAAAGGTACTTTTACCTTATCACTATCTGCCAAAGCATATGATGTATTTTTTACAGGAATACATCCGCTGTTGGTTTGCTGGCAAGCATTCAAAGCAATCAAGCAAAAGAAAAAAAACAGTATGCTCCAATTATGTCTCAGGATTTTATACATATTCAAATATATGTTTTTGAAAAATAAAAAAGCCCCGCATTTCAGGGCTTTTTTAAAGCAGTGAAAAATTATTTTTTAGCAACAAGGATAACATCAACAGTAGCATCCACAGTGTCGGAAACTTTTGCTCCGATAAGACTTGGGATAGTGATATTATGGTCGCTGCATTTCATTGCAAATTTTGAGAATAACTGGATCTGTCCGTTTTTTACAGTTATTGTTCCGGTTATGGTTCTTTCTTTTTCCACTCCATGTAATTTCATTTTGCCTGCAACATTTACGGTATATACACCGTCCTTATTCAGATCAATGTTTTCAATTATTTTTCCGGTAAATACTGCCATCGGATATTTTTCACTCTCCACATACTTTTCGTTGTAATGTTCTTCCATCAATTTGTTCTGGAATTTGAAATCCATATTTTGAGTGATCACCGCAATTGTATTATTTGCAAGGTTAATTAATACATTTGGAGTTGGATTATGAGCATCAATATCCTCCATTGATGTTTTAGAGAAGAAACTCACACTTCCAGAACTGTATTTATAAACCTGCGCATTTGCATAAGATATGCATCCAAATAATGCTATTGTAAAAAGGATACTAAATTTTTTCATGATTGTTATTTATAATATAAAAAGAGTAAAACAAAAGGTGTTCCAACTACCTACCAGGCTTTCTTTTTTGCACTGTTGTCAAACGAAAATGTTCGTGAAAGATTGAAACCTAAACGAAGCGTGTTCAACTGATATTTATTAAGGACAAGAGGTGAAGTATTTTCGGTAATGAATTGTTGCTCGATCAACCCTTGTGCATTGGTAAGATGTAACTGAAAAACGTGACCACCTGTTTCGATATCAAATCCAATTGCAAACTCATCATAAGCAATTGTACCCAAAGCATCAAGTGGAGCATTTCGCGCACCGCCAAAATTAAACCGGGGAATATATTCGACATTGAAACGTGTGCTTCTTGTGATCTTGAATGATGCTCCGATGCCTAAAGCATAAATATCATTCGGTGTTGATGAAAATGCTACAAGGTTATGGTGTACCATTGATGGTGCCAGTTCGAATGATATCCATTCATTGAATTTACGTGAAATAATTAACTGGTTAACGAAAGCAAGACGTGATGTAAAGAAATTGTCCCTGCTTGGGTCGGTGAATGTTTTGGTATCAATTCCCATGGCTCCAAAATAATCAACACTTATTGGCGATGATCCTTTACCTTTTGTTTTTTGCTGAAGTATTTTAAATTTTAAGTTGAAATCATACTGACCATAAGTTCTTCCAGCCCCAACCATTAAACGATCGGTAATTCCATAATCAAAACTCAGGCGCATCTTGGCAAGATCCATCCCAAAAAGATCATATAACCCATAAACATTATCCTTTGTCATATTAACACTTCCAAAACGATGCTGGATACGAAAGTCAAGATGTTTGGCTTTCATCGTTTCGTTGCTCTGTAAATTTATTACCCGTGTTGATTTAAATGTAGCATACACCACTGAAGGTTTTGTCGGAGATTCCTGTTCCATCATTTTCAAAAGATCATCTTGTGCTAACAATGAGAAACAGAGAAACAGAGATATTGTAATTGAGAATATTTTTTTCATTTTTATTTTAATTATTTGCTGCTCCGTTGGTGATCCATGTTTGTAGTTTTTGTATGTCGCAGGAAGATAATGCACCTCCTTTAGGCATAGTTTTATCTATGCATGCACGAACATTTATCCTGTCTTTGCTGCTATAAATATTTGTGTATGTACTAAGGTCGGGTGCTTGTCCGGGAGTAACATGGCAACCCGAAATTGCGCAATTAGCAGATATGATTTTGGAAACATCATTTGAGAATGTCACATTGGAAACATCGCAGTTAGCATTAAAACTGTTTGGATAAAGGTCTTGTTCTTTATCATAATAACATCCTGTAGTAATACTTATTAGTGCTGTTATAGTTAATAAAATAAAGGTATTTCTCATTTATATTCCGGTTGAATTAATTGCTGAAAGTTAATTTGGGTTGGTTAGTGCCATCAAAATTATGACCATGGCAGCTATTGCAACTTGTGTTCGACAAGCAGGGTTTGATCATTATCGTATCCTTTCCTGAATTGGAAACCAGGCGGCTGTAAAATCCGCCTTCAAAATTTATTATTTTCGATGTGTAGAAATTTCCGCTACGGTCTATTTCTACTGAATAAAGCCGGTTACCTGTTGCCAGTGAAATAGAATCAAGATGACCTGTGGCAATGGCATTTGCAGATATTTTTGTCCAGAGTTCAATTCTTCCTCCTGATGCTGCAGGGCTATAGTTGCTATTGTAAGCTGTTCCTGAAAAATACCACCAGTTACTGGATGCTCCGTTTGAGTTATCATTATGGCATCCTCCGCAATCTTCTCCTGGATTGTGGCTTCTCTCCAGTGCACTGCTTTCTCTGCCACTGGCTTTAATTTCATCATAATGATTGCATGCTATAACAGATACAATTGAAGTTACGAATAAAACTATTCTTACTATTTTTACTTTCATTTTTCTTACTTGCATGTAACATGAGAGCTACGAAATAGTTTCCCATGTTGTATTGAAATATTGGTAAACATTAACATTATATACTATTTATTATTCTGTGTATTGTTTTTTTTAACCGGATTTTATTGTGTATTTTAATTCGAAAGAATAAATATTTTGTATTGTTCAGGTTTAACATCTCTTAAATATTTTTCGAATATATTCAATCTGTTTTACTCTTTAAATAATACATATTTTAAATACGAAAAGTCATTATCTTTAGATCTTTATACATTCGGAATCAATTATTTATTTTTATACCTGGTTTTAAAAAAACACATTTCTTTTGGGATATTGACAGCTTACAAATGTGATTAATAGTACATCGTTAGTTGTTTGGTGATCCTGCATCAATCCATATTTTTACAGCTCTTATTTTGCAATCACTTAGTTTAACGCCACCCTGAGGCATATTCTGGCAACTTCCTGCCCACGATATCGCACAGTATAATTTTCCGTTATCTGCAACTGTTTTAACCTGAGAGTAGTTTGTAAGCAAAGTAGTGCTGCTTAAGTGACAACCGAGACAGTTTGATTGAATAAGAGGCCACACATGCGTACTGAATTTTACATTTGTAGTATCACAGTTATTGCATATCGAATTAACAGCACCCTGGTTTATCCATTTCAATAGCTTGTTAAGTGAAGTGGTGTCTGTTATTTTCGTAAGTGTTTGTGATGAAGGATAAGAAATATGCATTTGCGATGCTCCGTATTTGGCATAGGAATAAAGTGCACTGTTATTGGCATTTCCTGCCCATACAAGTTGCATGATTCCTGAATAGGTTGTCAGATTATAACCTTCTTTGCGATATGTTGCATCATGACAGCCCGGCTTTGCACATGTTGAAATAATTAACGGAAGTATATCGGAGCTGAAGCATATCGTATCTTTTTGCGGAGCAACAGGATTGTTTCTGCTTGTATTAACAGGCAATACTTCTTCAGTTGGCAAATGTTTACACATCGCAAGCAAGAAGATCATTGCCGATAATAAAATTAAAAAGAAAAATAATCTGCTATTATTCACTGACTGATTTTCGACAAATATATTTATTATTCATTTTTATAAAAGTGATGCGCATCACACTCGCGGATTTAAAATTCAGATGCTTTTAAAAAGTGAAGCAGTTCTTTATTTCCTGAATTACGGATATCTGCTTTTGCTCCTTCCCACCATTTTTTGCCTTCATAAATGAAAATAATATTATCGCCCATTTCAAAGAGACTTTTCATGTCGTGAGTATTGATGATGGTCGTAATATTGTATTCCAAAGTGATCTCTTTAATGAGTTCATCGATCAGGCGTGAAGTGATCGGGTCCAAACCCGAATTCGGTTCATCACAGAATAAATATTTTGGATTCAATGCCATTGCCCGTGCAATTCCCACACGTTTTTTCATGCCACCGCTTATTGATGACGGGAATAATTTATTTACATTCGGAAGGTTCACACGGTTGAGACAAAAATTAACTCTTTCGATCACTTCCTGAGGATTCATATGTGTGAACATCCGCAACGGGAAAGCAATATTGTCTTCCACATTCAGCGAATCAAAAAGAGCTGTTCCCTGAAATAACATCCCGATCTCTTTCCGTATTTCTTTTTTGCTTTCGTAATCAAGGCTCACAAAATCTTTATCGCCATATTTGATCTCCCCAACCGTTACGTGTCTTGTACTTGCAGGAAAAGTAGGTTCCAGTATTGCTTCCGAGATCGGAACTATGAAAGTGACCGAACAGGTTGATGCACTTGAGATCATGGGGATTAATTCGGTGAACTATCTGGTATTACCTAAAATTGTTGGCGGTGTCATCACTATTCCGCTTCTTGTTGTTTATGCAATGACACTTTCACTGCTGGGCGGAGCGATCTCAGGAGTAATGTCGG
>Ga0207103_10288_pt1 | contig 13096 bp, 12 predicted proteins | sample Alteio_BWMinHeat_81_FD_153546 | JGI IMG/M metagenome (GOLD analysis project Ga0207103, IMG submission 153546) | Enriched cells from forest soil in Barre Woods Harvard Forest LTER site, Petersham, Massachusetts, United States -... | ecosystem: Environmental > Terrestrial > Soil > Temperate forest >...
CGCCAAGCTCGATGGCCGCGCGCTCGATCGCCTGGGCGGCCCGCATATGACCAGCGCCGGACGAGGCTGATAATAAGAGCACTCTATCGAACACCGAAATTAATCATTGTCACATTCGAGGGCGAGTTTGAGTTGAGTCAGCGCTCGGTTCACCGCCTCGAGGGCCTCAACGCGGTGACCGCAGTAATCGTGCACGGCGCTATTGAGATCGCGCCTTGCGGACTGCAATGCACTTATTGCCTGGTGGATCAGAGGGTGCTTTTCAGTGACCAGACCCGTGGAAAGGAGCATGTCCGTCGTGCCCTGCTTCTTGGCGGGCGGCTCGTCGGATCTATCCCTGCGTTTATCGCAAATGATGGCCAGTCCCAACTGGTTTAATGCCAAATTGGATTCGCTGAGGATCGCGTCCCGGTGACCACAGAAATCGTGAGGCGCGGCCTCGATATCCGCCTTGGCCGCCTCGAGCGCCCTTATGGCCCGGTGGATAGTCGGGTGCTGCTCTCCCGCCTCGTAGACCACGGAGGGTGTGGTTAGTGTGCTCTGCCCTTGAGAATTGGTGGCCTGGGATTGAAAGCAGAATACGGCAAAGACTGCCGCGGCCATCGACCTCCTCGAAACCAGGATCATCGCGTTCTCCCAACAAGGGCTAGCACAACAGGGGCCTATGTCCGATTATTCAGTATAACAGAGCCTCGGCTTTTGCCCAAAACCTGCGCAGGGACCGGCAGATGAGAGATTGGTGCTCGGCATTTGTGTTAGGCCCGGTTTGTGAAATGCAGCGCTAATAGCAGAGCTGTGCACCACATTAAGTCTGCCACAGCGGTTAAACCCGGGTATGGGTTGTTAAGCGAGTTCTTCGAGACAAGGCAGGAAAACCAAGTACCGTTTTATCTTCGCTCGGATTCGGATGATCCCGTACCGCTGCCTATGAGGCCGCGTTTGAATCCACGAATCGCATGTCCGAGAGAACTGCCGAGCTCGGAAAGGTCCTTGCGTCCGACGAGCCGCAATACGATACCCACTACGAGGAGCACTTTAGGCAAGCTTAGGTCTTCGAGAAAGAACAGGGCGGTCAAACCCCCTGATGATCTACTCTGTTGGCACGCGCCGGTCAATGAGATGACCAGGCAATGCCCCTTTCTCTAATAATAATAGGAAAGGGCCAAAAGAGGTCTCCCCTCCTCCTTCGGCCCCTTCGATTATTGCAGGGGCCTTCCCCCCTGCATTGATTAAGACTGAGCGAATTATCAAATGGTCGGAAAATCTTTACGGTAGCTGCGATCCCGGCCCCGGTTCCTGTTAGTGTACCTATTAGAATCAAGTGCTTACGAGGGAAACGACGGACAGCGATGGGGATCAAGGAGAGGTGGAAATGAAGGGCTAGGACGCCACCGGCGTAAGGTGACAGATTGCGCCACAACCTGACCCTGGGCTTCGACGATGGGCGGCAGGGTAAGGAAGAAAAGGAGCGAGTCGCAGAAAAGCACTCGCTCCTTTGAATTCGAGACATCTCGAACGCAAGAAAAGCGGCGACGAATCGCCGCATTGCTCAGAGGGCTAAAAGTCGCCCATTCCGCCGCCGGGAGGCATGGGCGGGCCACCTTTCTCCCTCTCCGGGATCTCAGAAACCATCGCTTCCGTAGTGAGCAGGAGGCCGGCGATCGATGCGGCGTTTTGCAGCGCCGACCTGGTTACCTTGGTCGGATCTACCACGCCCATCTTAAGCAGGTCGCCATACTCTTCGGTCTCGGCATTGAACCCGAAATTGGCGTTCTTATCTTGCCGTACCTTGTCGACTACCACCGCTCCTTCAAACCCGGCATTCTGGGCTATCTGGCGCAGCGGCTCTTCCAGCGCTCTCTTTACGATCCCGATCCCGATATTCTCGTCGTCGTTCTCGAGGTGGAATCCCTCCAGCGCTTTCTGGGCTCGGATGAACGCTACGCCGCCGCCAGGCACTATCCCTTCCTCGACAGCAGCCTTAGTTGCATGCATGGCGTCCTCTACCCGCGCCTTCTTCTCCTTGAGCTCGGTTTCGGTTGCCGCGCCTACTCTGATCACCGCGACCCCGCCCACCAGCTTGGCCAGCCGCTCTTGCAGCTTCTCCCGGTCATAGTCCGAGGTCGTCTCTTCTATCTGGGCCCTGATCTGTTTAACGCGGCCCTCGATGTCGGCTCGCTTGCCGGCTCCCTCGACTATCGTGGTATTGTCCTTGTCCACCACTGTCTTTTTGGCCCGGCCGAGGTCCTGCAGTTGAATGCTCTCGATCTTGATTCCCAGGTCCTCGGTTATCGCCTTGCCGCCGGTCAATGTCGCTATATCCTGCAGCATTGCCTTGCGGCGATCGCCAAATCCCGGAGCCTTGACCGCGCATACTTGCAAGGTGCCTCGCAGCTTGTTGACCACCAGAGTCGCCAGCGCCTCGCCTTCGACGTCCTCGGCTATGACGATCAGCGGCTTGCCCTGGCGGGCCACCTGCTCCAGCAGCGGCAGCAGATCTTTCATCGACGAGATCTTCTTCTCGTGGATCAGGATCATCGCGTCTTCCAGCACGCACTCCATCCGCTCGGGGTCGGTCACGAAATAAGGCGACAGATAGCCTCGATCGAACTGCATCCCCTCTACTACCTCGAGCGATGTCTCCAGTGTCCTGGACTCCTCAACCGTTATTACGCCGTCCTTGCCTACCTTCTCCATCGCCTCGGCGATCAGCTTGCCGATAGTGGCATCGCCGTTAGCCGATATCGTGCCGACCTGGGCGATTGCCTCTCCCTTGATCGGTTTGGACAGCTTCTGGATCTCTTCAACTACCTTCGCGACTGCTTTTTCGATCCCGCGCTTGAGCGCCATCGGCCCTGCACCGGCCGCGACGGTCTTGACGCCTTCCTTGAATATCGACTGGGCCAGCACCGTAGCGGTGGTGGTCCCGTCGCCGGCTACATCAGAGGTCTTGCTGGCTACTTCTCTGACCATCTGGGCGCCGGTATTCTCGAGCTTGTCTTCAAGCTCTATCTCTTTGGCGACGGTGACTCCGTCCTTGGTTATGGTCGGCGAGCCAAATTTTTTCTCGATTACGACGTTCCGGCCTTTAGGGCCGAGCGTTACCTTCACTGCATCAGCAAGGCGGTTGATGCCAGCCAGTATACTCCGCCTGGAATCCTCGCCGTATACAATCTGTTTAGCCATGTCAATCTCCTATTGGGACTTAACTCCTGTGGTGAATCGCGATCTCTTTTGGGTTTGGCGCCAAGGTAACAGCGACCGCCCGACTTAGCACTCTTAACTCAGGAGTGCTAATTATATTTCCCCGGCCCGCTTGTGTCAAACTTGTGATGAGAGCCTTAGCGAATGTACGTGGCCGACAGAGAATGGGGCGGGTACGGAGCCCGCCGGTGCAGGGTTTGTTGTAACCAATTCGTCAAAGGAGTCAGACGGCCGAACTGCGTTCTGCATAAAAGCCCTCACTCAAATAAAGTCAACCTCCAAGGCCGATGCGGCCCAAGAGATCAGTAAACCTCGAGTCCGACCTAACCAGACAGTTTAAGCGCCAGGGTGGCTGCGACCTTCTCAGAGATTGAATCCCGAAGGGCGAATATGTCCGAAACCTTTTCATCGAATTTCCGCCCATAGCGGCGTTCCGTCAGGCACGCGCACCAGCCCCACCGTCACCCGCATCCTATCGCCTGCCCTTTGCAGACTTCCTTCCAGCACTGCATCCACTCTTTGTTCTTAGTAGGTGTGGGGAGTAGCTTTTTCCATCCGGGTTGCCGGGCTCGGTCCCAAATCCTCGACGGCGCCACTCTGGGAGTCGATTTCGAGCCTCGTTCAGGATAAGGGGCAGAAACTGGGCGGAAAGACTGGTGATTTACTCGGTTGTGCTACGATCGGCCTCAGACGCCCATCAATACTGTCTACCTGAATTAAGTTGAGATTCTCTTGGAATTCACCAATCTTTCACTGTTTTTTCCCCGATCTTTCACTACTTGTCTCGAAGGTGAGTGCTACTTTCGCGTCGCTGTCGTTCGTCGGATTCAAAGCGGCCAGCGGCCAAAAAGCGCTGTCGAGCCGATGCGATTATAGGGGCAAGCGTTGCTCGAACGCAATGCAGCGGAGAAGTGAGGCTAACTTGAGAAAGACGCGAAGAATTGAGATCACGGCTTTCCGCCGGACTACAACCCTCTACGCTGGTGAGCCTGATGAGACCGCCGATGAGCCTGATGCGGGACTCACCGAGCGGCTACCAGAAACCCAAAACAGGGGGCCGAACTCCGCGGACGACTGCTCGGCGCAGGGGAAACAAATTGATCTGGCCCAGACCATACTTTCGGCTGCTGATAGTGTGTCCTCGCCTGAGCTGACGCGTTTGATTGCGGCTCTAGTCATACGCAAATGGAGACGGCCGGAAAAGGCTCTACTCCGGACTCCGGACCCTCATCTCTTCGATCAAGAACCTGATGACCGGCTGCGTGAGTCGGATTATAGGCGCCGTAAGTGGATTCAAGGGTCCACAGATTAATATGATGAAAAGGAGATTTATGAAAAGGCAAGTTTTGTCACTCGTTGAAATGCTGACGCTGATAACGGCCATTGACGGCACAAGGAGGATTGCTATGAGATGGCGAGCGAGTCTAATCGCGGTCACGTTGACCCTCGGGGTGTTGCTCACGACGCCCGTCTGGGCGGACACCTTTTTCTTCAGCACCGGAAACCCGGACAGCAAGATCGCGTCTCTGTCCCGGCAAGCCAGTACCGGGAAGCTCGAGACCGAGACGGCCGATGATTTCGTCTTGACACAGACCACAGCCATCAATCAGGCCAACATTACCGGGTTGGTCGTCCCTGGGGGAACGCCCTTGACCAGCATCAGTAACGTCGAGATCGAGTGGTACCACGTCTTCCCCCTGGACTCGGCTAATCCTCCTTCCGGGACTGTGCCCACACGGGTCAACTCGCCCGCGGATGTCGAAATCGCCGCCGCCACGCGCGATGGAAGCAAGGGAACGCTCAGTTTTGTCTCAAACGTGCTGGCCGCCTCCTACTCTGTCCCAAACAGCATGGTGAACGGCATCAATAAGGTTCCTAACCAAACTACAGGCGGCGAAGGGCCGGCTACGGGCGAAGAGGTCGAGATCACCATCACCTTCAACCCCCCGATCCTTCTGCCGGCAGGCCACTATTTCTTCCGCCCGGAGGTCCTGGTGACTGGCGGAGACTTCCTGTATCTGTCGGCGCCGAAGCCGATCGTGTCGCCGCCCGGGACGGTGTTCGCGGGGGACTTGCAAGCCTGGACCCGCAACGCGAACTTGAACCCGAATTGGCTGCGAATCGGCACGGACATCGTTGGCGGCGCCACACCGCCCACCTTCAATATGACGTTTTCTCTGACCGGCGAGACTATTCCCGACGCCGGACCCCCCGGGGACGCAAAGTGTTATCGGAGCACGGCCGATGCGCTGGCCGGGCAGTTTGGGGGCCTTCATGCCGCTTTCAAAGCCCTGGGATATTCCGACAAGCCAGCGCTCAAGGCTGCCCTTCGGCAGTATTGCGAGCCATAAGATGTGCAGCCGCCCTCAACAGCCTCGATAACCGCGCGCCTACTATCGGGCGCGCGGTTAGTTAGGGCCCGGATTCAGCGAGAGAGGCCCACCAGTTAGGCTCGTGCTAAAGCTCGGCACCCAAACCTCAATCTCGGGAACGCGACAATGCGCATTGCCAACTGCGTGGTGACGAAGAACGGCCTCGGCATCTTCGCATTGTCAAATGGTGGCGGAATAGCGTCCGTGATTGGGACGAGTCCGGGAAACCGGTTCTATCTCGGGCAATAGTATCGACGGGTTCCGCGACGGGGTCCCCGCCAGCGGGGTGGCCCTGAAATAGCATTTGGACTGAAGAGCCCGATGGAGTCGGGCATTTGGCGTTACCTGACTCCAAGAGCGCTTCTTTTTGCACGGCTGGGAAACGCCGGCGCCTGGCGTATCACGCGGGATTATCGAGCGACTGGGCCTGGACAGCGGTTATGGCGACCGCGTCGCGGATATCCTGGGCTTTGCAGCCGCGGGATAGATCGTTAGCGGGACGAGCCAGGCCCTGCAGTATTGGGCCAACGGCAGTGGCGCCGGCAAGCCGTTCAACCAATTTGTAACCAATATTGCCCGCGTTGAGGTCAGGAAAAACGAGCACGTTGGCGCGGCCCGCCACCGGACTTCCCGGCGACTTGCTGAGGGCTACGGCCGGGATCAGGGCGGCATCGGCTTGGAGCTCGCCGTCGATTGCAAGTTGAGGGGAGCGGGCGCGGACGGTGCGGGTAGCTTCGATGACCTTGTCCACCATAGGCCCGGCGGCGCTGCCTTTTGTCGAGAAGGACAACATGGCGACGCGCGGCTCGACCTCGAGCAATACGCGTGCGGACTGGCACGAAGCAATAGCTATATCAGCCAACTCTGATGCCGAAGGATTCGTTACGACGCCACAGTCCGCAAATATGAGAGCGCCGGCGGCGCCTAAGGTGGTGTCAGGTATTACCATGAGAAAAAAGCTCGATACTATCTTGATTCCCTTGCTGGTGCCAATGCAGCGAAGCGCTGCGCTGACCGCCTGAGCGGTGGTGTGGGCGGCGCCGGTCACACATCCATCGGCCCGACCATCGCGCACTATCATATCGCCGAAATAGAGCGGGTCGCGCATCTGCCGGCGCGCTTCGTCCACTGTAACTCCCTTGGCCCGGCGCGCCTCGTAATAGAGCGCCGCAAGGCGTTCGGCATAGGGTGACCGAGTGTTATCGAGAATCGAGACCCCGGTCAGCGACACTTTGTTGGCGGACGCCAGATCCCTTATGGCTTCTTCGCGCCCCAGCAGAGTGATGCGCGCAATGCGGTCAGCGGTGCACATTGCAGCCGCCTCTAGAGTGCGCAGCTCTTCGCCCTCGGGCAGGACAATGTGTTTTGGAACAGCGGCGGCGCGGGCTCGAATGCGTTCCAAAATATCCATTGGGGCTCCTGATAAATTGACGGACGGATGGATTGTACAGCATTTTGGAGGGTGTCGCGAGAGAAGGGAAACCCGGCGACCTCGGTAAACGAGAGGAGGTGCTGAAGCATCCGAAGGAACCCGTCGCCGAGAACGAAAAGATCACGCGGAGAAACCTAGAGTTTTTCATGCCTTCCGAGCCTCACCGCAGTAGCGGCTCGTCGCGGAAGGATCCCAAGTGCAGGCGAAGGGCCAGGCGCGCGCTACCGGCGAAGCCCAAATATACCTCAGCGCCCGAGTCAACCATCAGGCCGACTTACGGCGTGAACTCTCCCCAGATTCACGCATTCGCAACTCGACGGAAGGCCTTCCGCGGGCGCTGGGGTATACCGCCAAACGCTATTGTCCGCCCTCGGCATTATCGAGCGGGCGGCGCGAGCGCTCAGCGCCATTCGAGCTGAACAGGATATCCTGGTAATCCAGCCCGGCGCGGCGGTCGATATCGCGCTCAAGGGTCTTGATCTGGTCGCGCTGCTCCTGGACGCGCACGGCAAGTTTGGCGAAATCGTTTGTGTGGGTGTTCTTGAGAGCGGTCTCTAGTTTCACTAACTCCTGGCTCATTGTCTCCTTTTGAGACCGTTCGCTATCGAGAATCTGTTTGTTGACAAACACCTTGATTTCATCGCGACCCATTGTCTGCTCGTCTTGTTGAACATTACGAGGGGGCGGAGGGTTTACACTGCCGCCAGGTCCCAGCAAATGCGTTCCAAAATGGAATTCACCATGGCCTATGCTGATGTCCGTGCCCATGACGGCGAGGACGAGCATTGCGGCAGCCAGGCCGCTGAGAGCCTTGGCCCAAAGCGGGGCGACTCCGAACAGTTCCTTTAACACGGCGGTAGCGGACCGGCGCTGAGGAGGAAGGGCGACCCGCACGATGGGCATATCATTGAGTTCCCATTCCTGAAGGGCGCTGCGGACAAGCCGGAACGAGGCGATCTCTTCGTCACAACGCGAGCATGAAGCAAGATGTGCCTCTACTCGGCTACTCTGTTCGGCAGATGCTTCACCATAGAGATAAGAAACCAGGTCCTCGTGGTTACTGCATTCCGGATTCTTTTGATTGTCGCTCATGACTACTACCCGTCTTCGGCCCAGCCAAGCCTGCACGACGGCCGGCGGGTCGCCTTTCAAATTCCACTACGGACGTGCCCGAGCCGCTTCTTAAGCTCGGCAAGTCCGGTATACATCCTGGTTTTAACCGTGGAAACCGGTATCCCAAGGATGTCCGCGATCTCAGAAAACTTCAAGTCCTCGTATTCCTTCATGACTATGACCTGTCTCATATCGGGCGGGAGGCCCTGCAGCGCCCGGCGAACATGTCGAGCTACCTGATCTCTCTGGATACCCTCGGCCAGGTCCTCGCTGTCGGCAACAACTTCAAAGCCGATGTTTTCTTGCTGCTCCTCCAACGATACGACGTTCTTGGATCGCCCTCTGAGCTTCGTATTGCAGATATTGAGGGCGATTCGATAAATCCACGAGGAGAATTTTGCTTCTCCTCTGAACTTAGACAGATTCCGATAGGCGGAGAGAAACGTCTCTTGCGTTGCATCTTTCGCCTCATCGTCTCTTCCGAGCATCCTCAGCGCGAGCCCATAAATCTGCCTTTCCCATCGATGAACCAGCAGGTTGAAAGCTTCGGGCTCGCCGCACAGGGTCCGCTCTATGATTTGAGCATCTTCCAATTCCAAATTTGGCACTCGCGCCGCCTGTTCGGCAGACACCACCACCATCCGCTTCATAAGTATAGACTGGAACAGACCCCGAAAAGTCGGAAAATCTCATAACTACGAGGATAACCGATCATCGGAGTTCGGTTACAACTTTCGGTTGATAATGGCGGGGGCATTCGGATTTGTGTATAATTGACCGAAATCGAGCCCTCAGGCCGAATTCTGGAGCCTACCTGTGGATTTTGAATCGATCTTGAAGGATCTGGTAGTTGGGGTCGAGGGCGCCACCGGGGCGATCTTCCTGGATAATGGAGGGGAAGCCGTCCAGTGGTATGCGAGAGGAGATCTGGACCTTCTGAAGCTAAGGGCGGCCTATCTGGCCGTTCTCGTACAAACCTGTCGTGCTTGCTGTGCAAGGCTTAACCTGCTAAATATTTCTCAGACAATCCTGGAATATGAAGGGGCATGGCTAATAACCGAGGATGTCGACGGCAGCTATTTCGTGATGCTAGAGCTGGCGGACTCGGCCAATCTTGCTAAGGCCTTGGGTCGATTGAGAATGGCGACGGCCAGTCTCCGCCAGGAGATTGCAGCATAACCCCAAACAGGGCTGTAAATCAATATTTCGCGGTGGGTCGGCTCGGCTTGGTCAGGGCCGGGTGCTCAGGACCTCTTTGTAGCTGACTCGCACCCTCACGATGACGTTGTGGGCGTTTATGGGGACTCCATTTACGGTTGCTGGACGGAATTTGGAGTGCTGGAGCGATTCGAGGGCGGACTCGGTCATGAAATCAACGTTGTTCACTACCTGAATGTCCGTGATGGTGCCGTCGGCCATAAAAGTAGCTCTGAGTATGACATCACCCTCGACCTTGTTCTGCCTGGCTTCCGCGGTGACAAACGGCACGGGACGATGTATCCAGGATATCGGCACAAAGCCGGGTTTGGAGCGCACGAGAGCCCAGTCATAGTCGGTCATCACGCGAGATCCCGATCCGCTTGGAAGGCCAGCTTCACCTCCACCTTTGTTGCCGCCTGACCCCGGTCCCGTGCCGCCGCCGCTTCCGGATCCAGCGCCCTGGCCCTTACCCGTCCCGATATTTCCACCATCGCCCGGGCCGGGAGCGAAATCACCAGGATCGCCCTTGGGGAAACCAATAGGCCCAATTGGTGGCGGAGCCTCAGCAGAAGGGCCCACGATAGTGGCCAGAGTCGGTAGGGAGGGCGCCGGTATGTTGGAGGGATTTGGCCTGACGATAGGGGGATGAGGCGCGGACGTGGGTAAAGCGCCCTGGGAGACCGGGCGAGGCTCGTGTTGGCCGCTGCCGCCTCCGCCAAGCTCTCCCTTATTTGCATCCGGCTTCCCATCTCCTACCGGCTCTTCCGTTAAGCTCGCTCGGGGGGGCAGCCAAACGAATTGATCCGGGGAGGCCGAGTTGATTCGTAGAATTCTCTTCAGGCCCACGACAAGAACGAGAGTGAGGAGGGCCGCATAGATGACTACCCCGAGCGCAAATCCCGCGTATAGGATTTGCCGGCGGGCTTGATCGCGATTGTCGGTACTAAGGATGCCTTGGACAAACCCTCGAGGATTGCTGGCCAGATCGCTCGCAGCGCCGCGAAGCTGCCTGAGGAGCCTGAGCGGCAAGGGCTCGGATTGAATCTGGGTGAGCAGAAAGGACTCCTGATCCCGCAAGCCGCGGCCCCGGATTGTCGTTAGGGAAGCCATTGTCAAGCAGGCCTCAAAAGGCTAAGGATGGATTAGCCCCACGCATTTGGGGGCATGGGGCTAATCGATTCCAAAAGCGCTGCACCATAGCCGAGGACTAACGGAGGTTGAACTCGACGTCCAGCATCTGCCAGAAATTGACGGGCTGTCCGCTCTTAGTGGCAGGCCTGAAGCGCATCTGTTTGACGGCGGTTATAGCTTCTTCGTCCAGACCATCTGGCAGATGGCTTATGAGCCTAACGTCCTTTACGGATCCATCCATAGCTATGAGCGCCCTAACCCTGATAACGCCCTGTACCTTGTTCTTACGGGCATCCTCGGTGTAATTGGGCCTGGGCCGATTCATCGGAACCGGACGTGTGTCTACTTCGGTCGCTACGGCGTTACGGCTGCCGCCACCCAGTTGAGGGCCGCCACCGCCCATGTTGTAGCCGTGGCCGGGCCCGACACCGGTGCCATCACCGCTACCCATTCCGCCCCCGGAGCCGCTTCCCATACCGCTGCCCGAACCGGGTCCCGCCGAGGGTGGGCCCGGGACACCGGTGGGTAAGCCGGTCGGAGCCAAGGGGTCTCGCTTTGGCTCAAGTCGCGGGTCAACCTGAACGGTTTCCGGCAGAGCGATGGCCGGCGGTCGCAATTGAGGCTCCGGCCGCGGCGCTATGATCGGCGGAGTCAGGTCAAATTTGGGTAACTGGCCCTTGGAAGGAGGAGTAGGCGTATTGCGCCCACCGCCGCCGCCGCCACCGGCTTTCTTGTCGGCCTTGGGTTTATCGATATTCTGGGTTTTGAAGTCATCCGGGTTGACCACGTGGATGATGCTAGCCTCATCATCCAGTGTCTTGGCCTGAGCTCTATGCTGAAGTATCCACATCACGACCATGCCAGTCAGGAAAAACGCATAGAGCATGATTCCTGCCGCAAGTCCGAGGCGAAACAACATTGTACGCCGGCGACCGCCAAGATTATCGCCTTTCAATGCTGTCTTGAAATAGCTCCGCGGATCATTACGAATCTCGCGGCTGGCTTCTGTCACTTCTCCAAACAACCGGCTTACAAGAGACGGTTGCACCATGAACGCTTCAGAAAATAAAGCTTTGTCTTGCATATCCCCGCTCCGTGAGCCCGATTCCCGCATCGCGGTGGCAACGACCGGACCCAGAAGTAAACCACGAGGGCTGAGCCCCCTACCAACTGTCTTGGACTCAGAACACCGAACGTCAGCACCCCAAGTCTCGATCCTTCTATTCTCACCTTTATTCTAGACCACTGTCAAGTTCCCTGTTTTTGCTACAACTACCTAGTACCACTAGTCGAATTTACTGGCACCAACGGCGGGTCGAACAGTTCCCGCGATGTCGCTCCGAGAGTCCAGCATGCAGCACGTTACGTATTGTTACAACCGGCCTTCGGAGACAAGCCTTTCCAGTTACTAGGAACGTTTTTGGAGCGCCCACCTTGCAACCGGAAATTCGATACAGACGCCAAAGGTCAGTTCACCATGATTTAGAGGAATCTGTTAGAGGGATGGATGCCCTGCAAACCAAAAAACTTTCAAGAGCGGCGCTCAGCGATTGTGGCTAAATTTGTCAGAAACGACCGCCAGATACGCCAGAGATGCGGGAGGGCTTGGGGCAACGCGGCTCCAAAGTATATCTGGTCAGACTATACGTAGACTCTCAAGGGGCGAGGGGTTCGTATCTGAGAAGGGCGCCGTTGAGCCCGCCAGCCCAACCGGTGCGAGAGTTGACGAAAATGATATTAGTCAGTTTTGACGGCACGTCTGTGTCAAGACTGGTCCAACTCGATCCGGCATCGGCAGTGTAGAGTATGGCCCCGTTTTCGCCAACGGCCCAGCCATGGTCCTTATCGGTAAAATAGATGTCACGCATTACGAATTGGTTTTTGATGTCGACCATCTTCCACCAGGACAGGCCGCCGTCGCTGGTTTTAGCCATGCGGCCGCTTCGGCCCACGACAAATCCAGTTTTCACGTCGGTGAAGAACATAGCATTGAAAGCATTTTCGGGCAGGCGGGTTTGGATTTTGGTCCAGTTCAGGCCTCCATCGGCGGTACTGTAGAATCCCTCCTTGGTACTGGCCCAGGCGTGGCGGGGGTCCAGGAAGAACATGCTTTGGACATCTTGTGTAAAAGGGTAGGGCACCTCGTTCCAATTCTGGCCTCCGTTGACAGTGGCCAGTAGGGCACCCGGCTGCTGGCCATAATCGTTGGTTTGGCCTCCTCCCCAGGCCCACCCGTGCTGGGGATCGATGAATTTTATGCGATCGATTTGCTCGGGAAGATCGATCTCGGGAGTCTGGCGGTTCCAGGGCTGCTTGTACTTCACAGTGATGGCTTTATGCTGAGGGGTCCAGGTCGCGCCGCCATCGGCGGTGTGAAGAATATCGCGGTCGATAGTCAAGGCCCAGCCTGTTTGGGCATCTACAAACCATACCGAACGAATCTTGTATTTGAACTGATCAGCGACCTGGGTCCAGGTCTTACCTCCATCCGTGGTGTGGAGGACTTCGAACCCCTGGTTGGCCTTAAGCGGATCGTTGGCGGCGCTATTGGAATTCTGATTCCTATTAGCAGTCTTGTTTGAATTCTTGATGTTAGAATTCTTGTTGCCGTTGGCATTGCCGTTTGCGTTCTGAGCATCTTCTG